>Ga0209638_1000626_pt1 | contig 23231 bp, 23 predicted proteins | sample BarGraNGADG00211_FD_184490 | JGI IMG/M metagenome (GOLD analysis project Ga0209638, IMG submission 184490) | Arctic peat soil microbial communities from Barrow, Alaska - Barrow Graham LP Ref core NGADG0002-211 (SPAdes) (version 2) | ecosystem: Environmental > Terrestrial > Soil > Wetlands > Peat...
AGCATGGAATGGTTTTCGATCGTTTTCCTGACTTTATTCAACATGTCCAAAAAATGGCCTCAACAAAGCAATGACTTCAAATCCGACAGGGCTTCGCAGGTCAGATCGGGGGAAAGTGCGAGGAGTCTCTCCCTCCCGGTGATGCCGTTGAGAAAGGCACAACTCAGCGCGCCCGCCTGCTTACCAAGCAGGACATCATTGACGCCGTCGCCGATCACGACCGTCCGCTCCGGCTTTGCCCCCCATTTTGCCATGACGAGTTGCAGCAGGCGCGGATCGGGCTTCTTGAACGGGATGGCGCCCTCGCCAATGATCTCCCGAAAACGGGAGGCTATCCCTAGGGCATGCGTGATCTTCAGCGCGAACACCTCCGTTTTGTTGGTCACAATGACCTTCTGTTTCCGGTCAAAATGGTCGAGAACGGCCGGAACATCGGGATAGAGCGCCGTGTGGTCAAGCAGATGTTCGGAATAATAATCGTTAAACAGATCGATCGACCGCGAAATCCATTCCGGCGCGTGGGGGCCAAGCGCCCGCCTCATCAGCATCGGGATCCCGTCGCCGATGAATCCCCGGATCGTTTCCAGCGGAAGGACGGGAATCCCGACCGCTTTCAGCGCATGGTTTACCCCGGCAGCCAGGTCTTCGTCAGACCGGACCAGGGTTCCATCCAGATCAAATACCAGCAGATCAACCGGTCTCATGCGGCCATCTCCTTATCGACAAAGGCGTCACCTTCTGAACGAGACTTTGAAACGGTGCAGACAGGCTCAGCCGCAGGACCCGGGCTGTTCCAGGGCGCCCGCGATGTGACGGACCGTCTGGCCATAGACGCCCGCATAGATCTCCGGCGAAAGGAAATAACCGGGTCGCCGGGTATAAATATCATCCATCAGTTGCTTCACCGTCTCTTCGATGGAACCCGTGCGGCGGTAAACCGCCTCGATCTGGGCCCGATGTTCTCTGGCGGTATCGATGCTGTGCATCAGATAGGTTTCTGCTTCCGGCCCTGTCACGTACCCGTAATGGTCGGCGCAGAGGATATCGACCGCGAGCAGTTTCAGTTTCTCCAGGCTCTTCTGATACCGGGTATAATTGGAATTCCCCGCGGGGAGGATCATATCTTCATAGGGGATGCCGCCGCCGTCCGAGGGGAAAAGCGCGCGGATCTCTGGACAATATGCGGAGAGCGAACAGGAGGAGTGGCCGGGGGTCTCCAAGATCTGGATCGTCAGGCCGCCCAGATCGATCTCACTCCCTTCGGAGACCACCCCGCCGGCGACGTCGTCCCGCCAATCCAGATCGTGTCCCTCCAGCCACCCGGTGACTCCCATCCTCTCCGCAACCAGGCGGCTGAATGCGTTGATCGTCTCGATCCCCTTCGGCATCCGCAGGATTTCCCATGCCCGGGCCAACGCGAAAATATCGAGGTTGGGATAACGGCGCCGGAAGAAAGGCACCAGCCCGACGTGATCAAAATGGGCATGGAGGATCAGAAGTTTCCGGATCTTCCCTTCATCGATGCCGAAGTCGCGGATCTGCTTGAGGACGACCGGCGCCAGATAGCTCATTCCGCCGCTGAGGATCAGCGAACTTCTCTCGCCCTCCAGCAGATAAATTCCCGACTCCTCCCGTCCCAGATACCAGAGCCTGTCCCGGATCTGTCCAGCTTTGCGGTTCCTCATCGAACACCCTCCGGTTACTTTCCGTAGACGATGATATTGGCGCCCGCCTTCAGGCGCTTCACCATCCCTTCGAAAGCCTCCTGCTGTTTCTGGCGTTCGAGAAAGGCGGTGATCCGCTTCTTTGTTTCGCCATCGAGTTTTACGACCTGGGCGGTCTCGTGTTCGAGGACCTGGATGATGTGAAACCCGAAATCCGTTTCCACGACGGGACCGATCGCATTTTGCTGCTGCGAGAAGGCCGCATCCTCGAACGGCTTGACCATCTGGCCACGGGCAAAGGTTCCGAGATCCCCACCGTTCTGTTTGCTCGGACAATCGGAATTCTTTGCGGCCAGATCGGCAAAATCGGCACCCGCCAGAAGCTTTTTCCGCAGCTCTTCCGCCTTCGCCTTCTTGTCTATTTTCGTCTTGTCGGTATCTTCCGGGACCTTGGCCACCAGCAGATGCCGGGCATGAACGGATTCCGGTTTCATGAACTTTTCCTTGTTTTTCTCATAAAAATCGGAGATCTCCTTGTCCGTAACCTTGACCTTTCCCCCAAGCTCCTGCATGACCAGCTTGTTCATTTTGATGTTCATTCCGATCTCTTCGCGCATTTTCGCGATGTCGATCCCGTTTTTCTTCATGAGATCGTCCATTGTCTTCCCGGCGGGCAACTGGGCCTTCATCCCGTCCAGCACCTCCGCAATCTCCTTTTCGCCGGCCGTAACCTTTTTGGCGGCGACCTCCTTGTTCAGCAGGGTGCGCATCACAAACTCATCGATCAGCCCCTTGCGAATTTCGGCCTTGGCCTGTTCCAGGCGTTCGGCGGGAATCTGGTCCTTGAGCAGCGCCAGCTTCTGCTGCATCGCCGAATTAAGCTGTGCCTTCATCATCTTGACACCGTCCACTTCCACGGCAATCCCCGCGTCGTCCGCCTTTTTTTCGGGAACCACAGGCTGCACGGCGGGTAAAGCGGCGGCCGGAGCCGCCGTTTCAGCCGGACCCGGCGCCATCACGGGCTTGGCCGTCTGCGCCTTCTCTTCCTTTGTGCCGCAGCCGATCGTCATGCCCAGAATAAGTGAACAGGCCGTCACGATCATCATATACCGTCCAATTTTATGAATCACGATCCATCCTCCCATCGATAAATTTTATCTGTATGATCCCGTTGCTGATTCTCCTTGTCGGTGGCAAAGACAGGGCGAATCGGGCAAACGGACGGCGGAGTATATGCAAAAGCGCTGAGTACGTCAAGAAGGATGGTCGTGCCGTCGAAGGAATCTTTTTATGACCTGGTTCATTTATCCCCGGCTTACGGACGACGCTCTCATCTTTGCGGAAGGGAAGCATGACGAGTTGATTGGCCGCCTGCAGAAGAGGCGGGGTAAGGGACAGGATGAAGTCTGCTTCGGATCCTTGTCCATAAAAAAGGTGATTCAACAGAAATCGATGCTGAGTCACCTTTCACGGCCGTTGATTTGTCTTATTTCTTGATCAGGACGTCAAGCTTCTCGGCACAGGCATGGGCAACACCGTCGAAGACGATCCTCCGGACGAGAACATCGCTTTTTCGATCATCGCTTCTCAAGGTTATTGCCGATCACGCTCGACGATCTTCATATCCTTGCTCCATCCGGATTTATCCGTGCTGACATTTCTGCATGACTGGCTATGTTGGAGCTTGAAGACAATCTTTCCCTGATACTCGCCATCCTGATGAACCCTGTATCCGAGTATCGTCCCTCCATAAAAAGAAGGTTCCTGCCGCTTTTTATGAAAATAGATTTCGCCTCCGACCAATTTCTTCGCTTGGCTATCATCCAGTCCCCACGAACCGCTTTCCCACACATTGTCTTTCAGCTTCACAAAATGATTCAACGGTTCAACCAAATGTATATTCATTTTACCCTCCTTCACAGGCTTCACATAAAATTCATCGCCCTTAATCTCTTGACGCCAAAAAAACAAAAGCCCTGTCACATCAATAAGAGACAGGGCCGGGAGATTTTTTGCTTCCCTATATGGGAAGGACAATTAGTCAATTTTTCTAAGTCAATCATTATGCTGATTGAAGCCTACTCCCATTCTCAACAAAGTCAAGGCATATTATTCCAAGCTCATTACGGATTACCTTCACCATTATGGATTACTCAAGCGAGGAATATTCCGAGGGATCATAGAGCTTGGCATCATTTGCTTCTTCGCCGCAGGCTTCCCGGAATTTAGCCAGAAAACTCCGGAGTGATCTACGATTCGGGAAAGCGGGATCGCAGTTCTTCCAGAATCCGGAATTGAATGTCGGGCTCCGGGATTCCGGCAGGAATCCCCGCGATCGAGGGAATCGCTTGCCCCATTCGGTCGAGAAGGCCCTTCAGCCCCTCAAACATGGGGACAGGAGGAAATGCAGAGCGGCTGAGGTGGTGAACCAGCCTCAATGTCTTCAGGCCGTCAAACCAGACGTGGAACTGACGTCGGAGATGTTCGAGATCCGGGCAGTTCCGGCGGATGACCGGCCAATCGATCGCGAACCGGGAAAGATCGAGATACGCCTTCAGGCCCGGATGGATCTTTCGGGCGGCAGCCAGGATGGCCTCCGTTCCCCTGTCCGGATCGACCTCCATTTCGGACAGCCATTCGTGGAGGATCGCGAAAATTCGGGGGTCATGGAGGCGGTATTCATCCGTCCTCCCGTTCATGAACCGCTGCATCCGCTGCCCGGTTCCGAAGGGCACCCTATCCGAGGACCGCGCAGAGGGAAAAACAGTCGTAGTTCCAATATGGCCTATTTCCCGGAGCTTGGCAAGCTTGTCGAGGAAGTGAAAATCCTCCGCGGCCGTCCGCCGGTTCATCCCCCGGACTGCCGCATACGCCTGCGCCGTACAAGACATCGTAGAACCGATCGCATGAAAGGCGTAGGGAGAACCTGCAAACGAAAGACCCATCACATAGGCCCGCAGAAAGATCTCATAGCAGCAGATCGCCGCCAGCAGCGTTGGATCTGCAGGTTTCTGATGGGCATAGCCCGCGACGGCCGCCGGATCGTCCGTCAGCGAAAAATGGGCGTAAACCGCGGCAAGATAGTTCTGCATCACCAACGTGTCCGCATCGAGACAGCAGATCACCCCTCCACCCGGCCCCCGTCCGTTGAGAACCGCAAGCGCCGCATCCATGCCGATCTTCCTCGCCGTCCCTACCCCGCCGTCCCGGTCCGGGATCTCCGCATCCGTGGAAGAGGCATCGATGCAGCCCAGGCGAAGCGAGCTACCGGCAATCCGTTCGAGATCATCCTTCAGCACGGCAGGTCCGGCTACGGAAGGTATGCGCCCGACCATGAGTTCTTTGAGGATGGCCAGCGTGACCTGGTTGTCGCGGATCTTTTCTTCAGCGGCGACGGTCGGCCGATGGTTGTTCACAACGCAGACAACGAGGGTCCGGCGGAGCTCGCCGGATGGATTCGCGGCAATGCAGGAGAGCGTGCGGAAGAGAGAGGAACTTTCCGCCAAGGCCGGAATGACGACCGCCTGATCCACGCCTGCGACCGATGCCGTCAGAAGGGGACGCATCGGAGAGACTGCATATTTTTTCAGGTATTTGTCGATGTCCCGAGGGCGATTCATTCCGCAAGACCGTTGATCAGACCAAGCGCGGCCTCTTCATCGGCGCCTTCAATCCAGTGGATCCGGACGCCGTTCCTCTCCATCCGCCGGAACCAGGTTTCCTGCCGCTTGGCAAACTGATGGATTCGGGTATTCAACGTCTGAAACATCTCCTCCGCGGTGATTTTCCGCTGGAGATAAAGAGCGATGTAGCGGTATTCCAGGCCGAAGGCGTCAATCCGCTCCCATCCGATCCCACGGTCATGAAGGCGCTGGACCTCTTCGACCATGCCGGCCTCCAGACGCATTTTCAGTCGGGCGGTGATCACCCTGCGCAATGCTTCTCTCGCGCAGCGTATCCCGATCACCATCGGTGTAACGGTGATCGGCGACACCGCTGCACCGGGATGGTCCCGCACGAATTCGGCGATCTCGATCGCGCGGATGACCCTTTTCCGCTCCAGCAGGTCGGTGGTATTGTGAGCATCCGGACAGAGCAAGTGGAAACGCCGTCGCAGGACCTCCATCCCCTCCCCTGCCAGTTGATCGCGAAGGTCGCGATTTTCCGAAACGGCCGTCATTGGGTATCCCCGGAGAATGGAATCCAGATAGAGCCCCGTACCTCCCGCCATCACCGGGATCTTTCGCCGCTGCGAGATCTGCTGAAAGGCGCGGTAAAAACTGTCCTGGAAGGCAAAGAGGCTGAATTCTTCCCCCGGATCGCAGATGTCGATCAGGTGAACGGGGACGGCCTCCCCTTCCCGGCCGTATTCTGAGGGGTCCTTTCCCGTCCCCAGATCCATTCCCCGGTAGACCTGACGGGAATCCGCCGAGAGGATCTCCCCGCCGATCCTTCGCGCCAGGTGGACGGCAAGTCCCGTCTTGCCCGAGGCGGTCGGTCCCAGGACGACGAGAAGATTGTATCTTTCCAGGAACCTTCGGATCGATCTGCCTTCCATGATCATGGAATGAAACCCTTTGCCTTCTCCCGATTCATCCGCAACGCCCTTCGGGAATGCCGATGAAGAGATCTTTCGACCGGATATCCGAGCGACGCCCAAGATTCGCGGGTAAAAAAAGTCCCGGCCGCGTCGGGCGACCGGGACTTCCACGGCTGTAAATGTTTCCTTATAATGGCTGAACGTTTACCGCAGCAGGTCCTTTTTTGCCCTGCTCGATGTCAAAGCGAATTCGCTGACCCTCATAAAGCGTCTTGAAGCCTTCGCCCTGAATGGCACTGAAATGTACAAAGACATCCCCGCCCTCATCATTCTCGATAAAGCCAAACCCCTTTTTCTCGTTGAACCATTTTACCTTGCCTTCTGCCAAATCCGTACGCCCCCCTTTCCTAAGATTTGTCCAAGCGGGCTTCACAACCTGGAGGCACAAAAAAACCACCCCGTTTCAGGTGCGCGCCCTGAAACGGTGGTGGCTAGATTGTTCTGCAAGATATGAACACCCAACTTTTCCCTGCCCCGCCCTTCATCATTATCTCATCAAATCCAATGTACGAGCTATTTCCCGGGCGGATGTGTGTGCCTAACATCGATTTTTTGAAAATGCAAGCATTTTTTATCAACTTAGGAGGCTGTTCAAAAATGTCCAGATGCGAGGCTCCCGAAATCCTGAGCCGTGAGGCATACTTTTGGGTACGTTGAACGGCGAAGGATGAGGGGAACGAAGCAGATGGGCTTTTTTCAACAGCCTGTTAGATGGCAGGCCGCCCAATGGCCCGCTCCATCCTGCTTCAACAGCGGCTCCCGTTGCTCACAAATCCCGATCCGAACCGGACACCGTGGATGGAAGGCGCACCCCTGCGGCGGCGCCGCCGGTGAGGGCATCTCCCCGTGCAGAACAGTCCGTTCCGATTTTTGCAGCGGATCCATGGAGGGCACGGCGGAAAGAAGCGCCTTGGTGTAGGGATGACCCGGAGCGCCGCAAACCTGCTCCGCCCCTCCCAACTCAACGATCTTCCCCAGATACATGACGGCGATCCGGTCGCTCATGTGACGGACCACCCCCAGGTCATGGGTGATGAAGAGATAGGTCAGATCGAACTCCCGCTGCAGGCGCTTCAGCAGATTGAGGATCTGAGCCCGTATGGAAACGTCCAGGGCCGAAACGGGCTCATCCGCGATCACAAGCCTTGGCTTCAGAATCAGCGCCCGGGCGATTCCGATCCGCTGCCTTTGTCCGCCGCTGAATTCATGCGGGTAGCGGGTGAGTTGCTCCTCATCCAGGCCGACAACGGATGCGATCTCCCGGAGTTTTTTTTTGATTTCCTCCCGCCCACCCGGTTGAGGGTGGATATGCAGGGGTTCTTCGATGATGCTGCCCGCCGTCTGCCGAGGATTGAGGGAGGAATAAGGATCCTGAAAGATCATCTGAACACTCCGGCGGAACGCCTTCAGCGCGCCCCCCTTCCTCGCGAGAATATCCTCTCCTTCAAACCGAATCTGTCCCGCCGTCGGCGCTTCCAGTCGCAGGATCATGCGCGCAAGGGTTGACTTTCCGCAGCCGGATTCGCCGACCAGACCCAGGGTTTCGCCGCGTTGCACCTGCAAAGCAACGCCATCCACCGCCCGGATGACGCCCACCCCCCGCGAGAAAAAATCCCCTGGCGCAGAAAAATGCTTCTTCAAATCCCGGATGTCGAGCATAAGGTCATTCATCCGATTTCCCCATACTTCCAGCAGCGGCATAAATGGTCGGGGGCAATCTCTTCCAGGATGGGCGCCCGTTCCCGGCAGAGGGGGAAGGCGTCGGGACATCGGTCCCGGAAACGGCACCCCATGGGAAGATCATACAGCGGAGGGACCACACCGGGGATGGCCTTCAGAAACGCATCCCGGCCGGCCGGTTCGTTCATACTTGGAACGGAGTTCATCAACCCGAGGGTGTAGGGATGAAGAGGAGTGGAAAAAAGATCCCGGACGGAACCGTGTTCTACGATCTGACCGGCGTACATCACGGCCACGGTCTCCGCCGCCTCGGCTACGACACCGAGATCATGGGTAATCAAGATCACGGCCGCGCCCGTCTCCGCCCGGAGAGCGGCGATGAGATCGATCATCTGCGCCTGGGTGGTCACATCGAGTGCGGTCGTCGGTTCGTCCGCCAGCATCACCCGCGGCCGGCATGCCAGCGCAATCGCGATCATCACCCTTTGCCGCATGCCGCCACTCATCTGGTGCGGATAGTCTCTCACCCGTTTTTCGGGAGAAGGAATGCCGACCATGCGGAGCATTTCCGTGCTTTGGGCGAGGGCCTGCCGCCGGTCCATCCCCTGGTGAAGGCGGAACACCTCGGCGATCTGTTCTCCGACGCGGAAGACCGGGTTGAGCGAGGTCATCGGCTCCTGAAAGATCATGGAGATCTCCCGACCGCGGATCTTTCGCATCTCCTCTTCGGACAACGCGAGAAGGTCCCGACCGTTTAAAAGGATTTCCCCGCCCGCGATCCGACCGGGAGGCGAGGGAACGAGCCTCAGGATAGAGAGGGCCAGCACGCTCTTCCCGCACCCGGATTCGCCGACCACCCCGACGGTCCGCCCTGCCCCGACCCGGAGATCGATCCCGTCGACCGCCCGGACAATGCCGCGCTCCGTCTCAAAATGGGTGCGGAGACCTCTGACTTCCAGAATCGGTTCCATTCTGTCGGCCATTCCCTGTTGTCCCTATTTTTTCCCGATCAGATACCAGTTCCGGAGAAACTGGACCAGGAGGCGGACCCCCACCCCCGAGGCGCCCTTGGGTATATACGGTTTTTCTTTCGTGAGCCAGGCGGGACCGGCGATATCCAGATGGACCCAGGGGGTATCGCCGGTGAACTTGCTTAGAAACACGGCCGCCGTGATGGCCCCGCCGGCCCTGCCTCCGGAATTTTTGTAATCCGCCACATCTCCCTTGATCAGTTCATGATACTCCTCCCAGAGCGGCAGCTCCCACACCTTTTCTCCGGTGAGATCGGCGGCCTCACGGATCTCCTGCTTCAGCTCGTCATCCGTTCCCATCATCCCGATGACGTGATCACCCAGGGCCACGATGCAGGCCCCCGTGAGTGTCGCCAGGTCGATGATTGCGGCGGGCTTGTAACGGCCGGCATACGTGAGGGCATCCGCCAGGATCAGTCGTCCTTCGGCATCGGTCGTTACGACCTCGATCGTCCGGCCGGAGAGGGAGGTGAGAATGTCGCCGGGTTTGTAAGCATTGCCGCCCGGCAGGTTCTCCGTCGCCGGCACGATGCCGACCAGATTCAGCGGCAGCCCCAGCTCCGCCGCGGCCCTTACGGCCGCAATCACGGCAGCACCGCCCGCCATGTCCGTCTTCATCTGGTCCATCTTTTCGGACGGCTTGATGGAGATCCCGCCGCTGTCAAAGGTGATCCCCTTTCCAACCAGCGCGATAACCGGGCTCGACTTCTTCCCCCCGCGGTATTCGAGGATGATCAGTTGGGGTGGCGCTTGGCTTCCCCGGGCCACACCCAGCAGTGCGTTCATCCCGAGTTCCTTCATCTGTCCGGCATCGAGCACCGTGCAGCGGATGTTCTTCCCCTTGGCGCTTTCCCGGGCCTCATTTGCGAGATCCGTCGGGGTCATCTCATTCGACGGCGTGGAAACGATATCGCGCGCAAACGAAACTGCGGCAGCGATGATCTCTGCCGTCTTGGCCCCGGCGCGAATGGCCTTGTAAGCCGCATCATCCGACTCCAGAAGGGTAAACCCGGCGATCTCGTGGTTCGTCGGTTCCAGATCGACGGTCTTGAATGGCAGGAAACGATAAAGGCCCAGAAGCACCCCTTCCACGACGCCTTCGGCCATCCGTTCCAGCGGCAGGTCGATGCCTCTGAAATGAAGCGCGGAGGAAAACTCGCCGATGTTCAGGGATCGGATCTGCTGCGCAGCCTTGGCATACGCCCCCCGCAGACGCTCCAGCGTAAAATCCGCTCTCTTCCCCAGCCCCACCATAACGATCCGTTTGACCGGACCCCCTCCCCGGGTGTAGATGACGGAAATCTGATTCGTCCGGCCCGTAAAATCGCCGAAGCGGATGATCTCGCCGATCAGACCGCCGCTCCTCTCGTCCAGCAACGCGGCTGGGCCCTCCAGCCCGGTTTCACCCTCGAAGTAGGTTGCGACGGCCGCTTCGGTTTCATGTTCCGCCAAGCTGCCTTTTCTGACTTGAATCTTCATATCCACCTCCATGCAACGGTACTTCGGGTTGAAGGGTTGATAATGGTCTTTCTCGGGAACGGTGGGGTTCCGAAAGGTGATTTCCGCGGCCGGATCCATCCAAGCGCCCGGCCGAAATGCCATAAAAAAAAGGGGCAAGCCGAAGATTGCTGCCCCCTTTACGATCTGGAGGCGGCACCCGGACTTGAACCGGGGAATAACGGTTTTGCAGACCGCTGCCTTAGCCACTTGGCTATGCCGCCGTTCGGAGAAAAAAATGGAGCGGGCGAACGGATTTGAACCGTCGACGTCCACCTTGGCAAGGTGGCACTCTACCACTGAGTTACGCCCGCCCAGTTTTGATGGCGCGTGACTATAACAAATAAAAACCGTTTGTCAATGAAAAATATTCCCCCCTTCCGCACCGCAGACGGATGGGATGGCATGAATAATTTCGTAATATTTACGATCGTTTTGGATATTCGGCCGTCCCCCCGAAAGAAGATGTCGTCGCGGAGGTTTCACCCCTTTTTCCGGATGCCTGTCCGATAAAATTTGAGGAAGTAATCGATCCCGGAGGTGACCGTAAGGACCAGGGCAATGCAGAGGATCACCATGCCCACCAGATGGGCGTCGGCGCCGATGAACGGGTAATGGATCATCAGCGCCGATACGGCGAAGATCTGGCAGAGCGTTTTCCGTTTCCCGAGCGGGCTGGCCTGGATGATCAACCCGTCGGAAGAGGCAATGTTGCGGATGCCGTCCACGGCGAAGTCACGGATGATGATGACGGCGACGATCCAGGCGGGGATTCGGCCGATCGGAATCATCAGGATCATCGCCGTGTTGACGATCAGCTTGTCGGCGATCGGGTCGAGAAATTTCCCCATCGTCGTAACGATCTTGAATCTCCGGGCGATGTATCCGTCGAGAATATCGGTCAGCGCCGCCGCGATGAAAAGGATCGCGATGACAAGGCTCATGGCCGGCCCCGGTGAGAGGAGAAGACCGAAAAGGATCGGAATCACCCCGAGCCGGAGCATGGTGATCGTATTGGGGAGGTTGAACATCTCCCGCTTCTCCTCCGGGATGGGCAGCCGGTCAAACGACCTCTTCAGTAAATCGATCATCGTCGGGGATCTCCTCCCTGTCCCCATTTGTTTCCCCTAAACATATCGAAGACATGTTAGCGTTTTCTTTCACTTTTATACTGTTCAAGGCATTTTGGAGAGCAGAAATAGACCGTCTTCCCGTCGATCTGCGTCCGGCAGGCATCGCCAATGGGAACATAGGTGTGGCAGAGGGGATCCTCCACAAGCTCCTCACCGGCGACGTCGGTTCTGATCTCCGCCGTACCGGCTTTTCCCCCCATCTGCGGAAAGCCTTTCCGGAAAAATCTGAACAGAAGATAAATGACGATGACGCCGATCACCAGCTTGAATATCATTTTTCAACCACCATTTTCTTTTCGGAACTCCCGCGACAAATCCGCCGCGAATCCTTCATTCCCCGGTCTCTTCCGGAGCGTAAATCTCCACGAGTCCCGGGTCGGTCAGACGATCCAGCAGGCCGCGGGCCGAAACACCGAACGCGGGATGGATCGCATAGGAGGCGAGCTCGCAGAGCGGCTCCAGAACAAAACGCCGCCGGTGCATCTCCGGGTGAGGAATCTTCAATCCTTCCTGATCGACAACCTCCTGACCGTAGAGGAGAATGTCCAGATCGATCACCCGCGGTCCCCATCGCGGCCCGTCCTTCCGCCCCATCTGACTTTCAATCGCCTTCAATGCCTCGAAAAATTCCGTCGGAGACAAATCCGTCCGGACTTCCGCGACGGCATTGATGAACCACCCCTGATCCGTCGGACCGACCGGCGCCGTCCGGTAGAGAGAAGAGCAACGAAGCACGCGGACTCCCGGAGTCGTCCCGACGCGCCGCACCGCATCCCGGCACTGAGCGGCCGGATCTCCCAGATTTGCGCCGATCCCGATGAAGGCGACGATTCCCCGGATACCCTCGCCCGAAGAACCCTGGAACCCCATGATCTTCACCCTACGGCTTTCTCAAGCCGATCACATCCTGCATGTCGTAGAGACCGTTTCCGCGGCCAACAACCCAGAGGGCCGCCCGGATTGCACCGCGGGCGAAGTTGTCCCGGCTGTGCGCCCGGTGAATGAATTCCAGCCTCTCCCCCATCCCGCCGAAGATCACCGTGTGTTCCCCGACGATATCCCCGGCCCGGATGGTCTGAATCCCGATCTCGGGTTTCGTCCGCTCCCCGATCACCCCCTTCCGGCTGTAGACGCCGACCTCATCCAGATTGCGTCCGAGGCTCTCCGCGATGACCTGGGCCATCTTGATGGCGGTGCCGCTCGGGGCGTCCTTCTTCAGATGGTGATGCGCCTCCAGGATCTCCACATCGTAATCATCGCCGAGGAGAGTGGAAACGTCCGCGAGAACCTTGAGCATCACATTGACGCCAACGCTCATGTTCGGGGCAAGGACGCACCGAGCGGATGCCGCAAGTTCCCGGACCCTCTTCATTTCCACCGCCGTGAATCCGGTGCTCCCGATCACGATCGCCTTTCCCGCCGCCGCCGCAATCTCCAGGTGGCCCATGGAAACATCATGGGAGGTGAAATCGATCACGACATCGCCGCGTTCGATGCAAGCGGCAACAGAATCCCCAATCAGAATCCCCGTCCGGCCGAGGCCCAGCCCCTCGCCGACATCCTTCCCGACGGCGGGATGCCCTTTTCTTTCCACGGCGCCCGCCAGTTCAATGCCGTCCGTCTCCGCGATGAGGCTGATGATCCGGCCCCCCATCCGGCCGCCGGCGCCCGTTACGATAGCCCTGACCATGATCTCCCTCCCCGTTTACCCGATCAAACCGTATTCCTGCATCACCTTCTTCAAGACGGCTTCGTTCTTTTCCGTCATCGGGCAGAGCGGAAGTCGCAGCTCGCTATCGATCTTTCCCATCATCGCCAGCGCCGCCTTCACCGGGATCGGATTCGTTTCGATGAAAATGGCGTCGATCAGCGGGCTCATTCGGAAGTGGAGCGCGCGCGCCTTCTCCAGATCGCCTGCCGCAAAGGCGTCGACCAGCCCCGCCATATCTCCCGGGACGACGTTGGAGACGGTGGAGATAACCCCCCTGCCGCCGAGAGCGAGGAGCGGCAGCGTAAAGATGTCGTCGCCGGAAAGGACGTCGAAATCCGGTCCGCACATATGGATCACATCGCTCATCTGTTTGATGGAGCCGGAAGCCTCCTTCACGCCGACGATGTTCGTGATTTTCGACAGCCGAGCCAGGGTCTCTGTGAACATGTTCGTTCCTGTTCTGCTGGGGATGTTGTAGACGATGATGGGGATCGGAACCTTTTCCGCCACGGTACGGTAATGGAGGTAGAGACCCTCTTGCGTCGGGCGGTTGTAATAGGGGCAGACCAGCAAGGCGCCGTCGGCCCCCGCCTCCCAGGCATGTCTTGTCAGGCGGAGCGCCTCCGCCGTGCTATTGGATCCGGTTCCGGCAATGACCGGGACCCGCTTTTTCACCGCATCGATGGTTATTTCAACCACACGGTCATGCTCCTCATGGGAAAGGGTGGTCGATTCGCCCGTGGTGCCGCAGGGAACGATGCCGTCCGTTCCGGCGGCGATCTGTTCCTCGATCAATTGACGGAACGCATCCTCATCCACCAATCCATTCTTGAACGGTGTTACAATCGCAACAATAGCGCCTCCAAACATATACCCTCCTTGCCTTTCTCTCACGTATTCAAAAAGTCCGGGATCTCTTCCCCCCGGACGAGGTCTTCACTGTTCTCCCGTTTGCGGATCACGTACCAGCGGTCGTCCCGGACCAGGATCTCCGGAATCCGGGGACGCGAATTGTAGTTGGACGACATGCTGAAACCATAGGCGCCGGCGCTCATCACCGCCAGGAGCTCCCCTCTCTCAACGGCGGGCATCCGTCGCCCCTTCGCCAGAAAATCGCCCGACTCACAGATCGGGCCGACCACATCCGCCGTGATCTCCTCCCGCTCGCGCTGAATGACCGGCTGGATCTGGTGGAAAGAACCATAGAGACTGGGGCGGACGAGATCGTTCATCCCCGCATCGACAATCACGAATCGCTTCCCGTCGTTCTCCTTCGTGTAGAGAACCCGGGTCACCAGAATCCCGGCGTTGCCCACAATCACTCGGCCGGGCTCGAAGATAAAGGTGCAGTCCATTTCGCTTGAGGCGTCGATGATCGCCCGGGCGTATTCCGAGGGATGGGGAGGGGTCTCCTGATCATAAGTGATCCCCAGACCGCCGCCCAGATCGAGATAGTGGATCGCGATCCCCTCCTCCCGAAGCCGCCGGATCAGATCCTTCAGTCGCCCGAGCGCGTCGATGAAGGGCGAAATCTTCGTGACCTGCGAGCCGATATGGCAACTGACCCCCTTGATGTCGACGTGCTTCAGCTTGGCCGCATGACGGTACGCGAGAAGGGAGGCCTCGACATTGATTCCGAATTTATTCTCCCTGAGGCCGGTGGAGATGTGCGCATGGGTTTCGGGGTCGACATCCGGGTTGACCCGGAGACCGATACCGGCCCGCACGCCCAACTTCCCGGCGCGGACGTTGATCGTCTCCAACTCCTGAAAAGATTCAACGTTGAACATCAGGATGCCGGTCCGGAGGGCAAGATCGATCTCATCCTCCCGCTTTCCGACGCCGGAATAGACCATCCTGGAGGGATCGACGCCGGCCTTCAGCGCACGGTAGAGCTCCCCGCCGGAAACAAGATCCACGCCCCCCCCCTCCCGGGCGAAAATCCGGATGATCGCCGTGTTCGAACAGGCCTTGACGGCAAAGCAGACAATGTGGGGGACTTCCGCAAACGCCGCAGAAAAGACCCGGAAATGGTGCCGGAGCGTCCGGTGGCTGTAGAGATAAAAGGGGGTTCCCGCCTCCCCGGCGATCCGCTCGACAGCCGCCTCCTCACAAAAAAGGGTCCTGTTCTGATATTGAAAATAATTCATTGTCTCTTTCTCTGCTCTCCTTTTCTGGCCTTTTCTGGAAGTTCCTTCAGCGCATTTCATGAACCCGCTGCGCCGTGTTCGACGCCTCTCCACAATCTCCCCGGGGATTGCAGCTCGCCACACGGTAGGAATAAAAACGCCCGACCCTGACGTCCGCATCGAAATATCGCATCCCTTTTTCCCCGTCGCGTTGGAGCCGGCCATCGGCAACGGACAACTGCACGAGCGTCCGGTGATCCTGAGGACACCCGGGACAAGCCTTGGCCGCTTCCGTATCGCTCCGAAGGATCCGGAAGCTGCCAATCCCATCGAGCGGGAAGGGCATAGACCAGCGAAGGATAATACCCTCCGCTGAGGAAGCGGCGCTGAGATCGACGATCGCCGCCGGGAGACGCACCCGCGGGGGGATCGGATCACCCTTCTTCCCGCATCCCGGAACGAAAAGGATCCCGATCCAGAGCCCGGCAAGCACCCACCGGAAAAAGCGATTACGCCTCATTGGCCTTCAATCTCCGCAATCCGCCTGCGGACCGTCTCCTCCGCGGTTCCGCCGATCTCCTGCCGGGCCTGAATCGATTGGCGTACGGTGAGACACTGGAACAGGTCCTTTTCAAAGCCTTTGTAGAACTTTCGGAACTCCTTCAGCGTCAACCCGGTCATCGCCTTCCCTTCCTGAATGCAGAAAGAGACGATCCTTCCGACGATGCCGTGGGCCTCCCGGAACGGGACCCCTTTCCGGACCAGGTATTCGGCCAGATCCGTCGCCGTTGAAAAACCGCCTGCGGCCCCCGTTTCCATCCGCTGCCGGTTGAACGTGAGGCGCCCGATCATCGCGGTCAGAACCCGGAGAGAGGATTGCAGCGTATCGATCGTGTCAAAGAGGGGTTCCTTGTCCTCCTGAAGATCACGGTTGTAGGTCATCGGCAGCCCCTTCAGGATCGTGAGCAGGGCGACGAGATCCCCGTAAACCCGGCCGGTCTTCCCCCGAATCAGTTCCGCCACGTCCGGATTCTTCTTCTGGGGCATGATGCTGCTCCCCGTCGTGAAGGCGTCGGCAATCTCGACATAGCCGAACTCGTCGGTGGACCAGAGGATCAGATCCTCGCAGAATCGGCTCAGGTGCATCATGACGAGCGAGGCGGCAAAGATGAACTCCGCGACGAAATCCCGGTCGGAAACCGAATCCATGCTGTTTGCGGTCACCTCCGGAAACCCCAGAATGCGCGCAACATAACGGCGGTCGATCGGCAGTCCCGTCCCGGCCAGCGCCGCCGCACCGAGCGGCATGACGTTGACCCGCTTCAGACAGTCCCGGAGGCGGTCCTCGTCCCGGTCGAGCATCTCCCGGAAAGCCAGCAGGTAATGGGAGAGAAGAACCGGCTGCGCCTTCTGCATGTGGGTGTACCCGGGCAGGATCGCTCCCATTTCCGCTTTGGCCCGTTCGACGAACCCGGCCTTCAGCTTTCCGAGAAGGGCCCGAATGTCGCCGATCTCCGCCCGCAGGTAGAGGCGGATATCCAGGGCGATCTGGTCGTTCCGGCTTCGGCCCGTGTGGAGTTTCCCGCCGGCCTCACCGATCCGGGCCGTAAGGGCCTTCTCGACCGCCATGTGAATATCCTCATCGCCGGGTTGAAAGACAAAAGTCCCCGCCTCAATCTCGGACCGAATGGCCCGGAGGCCGGTCCGAATCGCCGTCGCCTCCCGCTTCGTGACGATCCCCTGCTTCGCAAGCATCCGGGCGTGGGCGATGCTTCCTTCGATATCGCATTGATAGAGGCGGCGGTCGTAATGGAGCGATGTGGTAAAGGCCTCCACCTCACGATCCGTCGACTCGCTGAACCGCCCTCCCCAGGGTTTTTCGTCTTTCTTCATAATCGTGTATTCATCATCGCCCGGATCTTCAACCGCAGCGCGTTCAGGCGGATAAACCCCGTCGCTTCCTTCTGGTTGTAGACCTGATCCTTCTCGAATGTCGCGAAGTCCTCGCTGTACAACGAGAAGGGAGACTTTCTCCCAACGACGACGCAGTTCCCCTTGTAGAGTTTCAGCCTCGCAGTCCCCGTCACGCGTTCCTGGGTATCGTCGATGAACCGCTGGAGGAGCTCCCGCTCCGGGGCGTACCAGAAACCGTTATAGACGAGCTGCGCGTACTTGGGGATCAGCGAGTCCCGCATCAGCATCACCTCGCGGTCCATCGTGATCGATTCGACGGCGCGGTGTGCGGCCCAGAGGACGGTTCCCCCCGGCGTCTCGTAGACCCCTCTCGACTTCATGCCGACGAAACGGTTCTCAACCATGTCCCTGCGGCCGATTCCGTTCGCCCCGGCGATCCCGTTCATGTGATCGAGCAGTGCTGCCGGGCTCATCGCAACACCATCCACGGAGACGGGATTTCCCTTTTCAAAACCGATCTCGACATAGGTCGGTCGGTCCGGCGCCGTCTCGGGGGAAACCGTGAGGACGAACATCTCCTCCTTCGGCTCCGCCCAGGTGTCCTCGAGAATACCCCCCTCGTGGGAGATATGGAGCAGGTTCCGGTCGCTGCTGTAAGGCTTCTCTCTGGTCAAAGGAATCGGGATCCCGTGCTTCTCCGCGTAATCGATCATCGAGGCGCGTGAATCGAACGTCCAGTGGTCGTCCCTCCAGGCCGCGATGACCCGGATCGCCGGATGGAGAGCCATGTAGGTCAACTCGAACCGCACCTGGTCGTTCCCCTTCCCCGTGGCCCCGTGGCAGACCGCATCGGCCCCCTCGATCTTCGCGATTTCCAACTGCCGTTTGGCGATCAGCGGTCTCGCAAGCGAGGTCCCCAGAAGATAGGTCCCCTCGTAAATCGCATTCGCCCGGAGGGCCGGAAAAACGAAATCCCGAACGAACTCCTCCCGGAGATCGTCGATGTAGATCTTCGCGGCTCCGGTTTTGATCGCCTTTTCCCGGAGCCCCGACAGTTCCTCTTTTTGACCGACGTCGGCGGCGAAGCAGATCACCTCGCACCGGTAGGTCTCGATCAGCCACCTCACGATCACGGACGTATCCAGTCCTCCCGAATAGGCGAGGACAACCTTCTTCACCTCGATCACGATTCCTTCCTCCTTACTCATTGCATCAAGATTGCCATGACGGCCTTCTGGACGTGGAGGCGGTTCTCCGCCTCGTCGATGATGACGGAGCGGGGGCCGTCGATCACCTCCGCCGTGATCTCTTCGCCCCGGTGGGCGGGGAGACAGTGCATGACAATGACGTCCTTTTTCGCCCGGTCGATCAGGGCCCGATTGACCTGATAGCCCTGAAACCGCTTCATTTTCTCTTCCCGTTCGGCCTCCTGCCCCATGCTGACCCAGACATCGGTGTAGACGACATCGGCATCGCGGACCGCCTCCGCCGGATCCCGGTGGAGAACCACCCCGGCGGGCGCCTCGGCGATCCCCCGCTTGAGGATCGCTGCGTCCGGATCATACCCGTCGGGGCAGGCCAGGTCAAGATGAAACGGCAGCTTCGCCGCGGCATTGATCCAGGAGTTCGCCATGTTGTTCCCATCGCCGATATAGGCGACCTTCAGCCCCTCGTACGTACCCCGCTTCTCGATGATCGTGAAGAGATCGCTCAGCAGCTGGCACGGGTGGAGGAGATCGGTCAGGCCGTTGATCACCGGTATGGTCGCATGGCGGGCGAATTCCTCCACGGATTCCTGGGAAAAGGTCCGGATCATGATTCCGTTCAGATAGCGGGACATGGTCCGCGCGCTGTCGGCGATGATCTCCCCGCGGCCGAGCTGCGTATCCCTGTTGCTGAGAAACAGAGATAAACCGCCCAACTGAAACATACCGACTTCAAAGGATATTCTCGTCCGGGTGGAGGATTTGTCGAAGATCATCCCCAGGGTCTTGCCCTTCAAAAGGTGATGCTCTTTCCCCTCCCGGAGCAGCCGTTTCAAGCGGTGCGCCCCTTCGAAAATGGATTCGAAATCGGCCCGTTCCAGGTCATATTCGCTGAGCAGATCCTTTTTCATTTTTCCTCCAGAACCCCATCCAGGATCCCGATGGCCTTCTCCACATCCTGTCGGGTCAGGATCAGCGGCGGAACAAAACGGAGGACATTCCCGTTCGTGCAGTTGATCAGCAACCCTTTCTCCATGCATTTTTCAACAAACTCCGCCCCGGGCACGGTCAATTCGACGGCGAGGATCAGCCCCTGTCCGCGGACTTGCCGGATCCGGGAATGTTTATTTTTCAATTCTCCGAGCCGGGAGAGGAAATATTCTCCCACCTTCCGGCAGTTATCGAGGATCCCCTCGTCAAGGATGGTTTCCAGCGTGGCCAGGGCGGCCGCGCAGGCCAGAGGATTGCCGCCGAAGGTCGATCCGTGACTTCCCGGAACGAAGGCCGCGGCGATTTTTTCCTTCGCCAAAAGCGCTCCGATCGGGAAGCCGTTCCCGAGGGCCTTCGCCAGCGTGATCATGTCCGGCACGACCTCCGTCTGTTCGCAGGCGAAGAGCGTCCCCGTCCGGCCGATCCCTGTCTGGACCTCGTCCGCAATCATCAGGAGCCCCTTCTCGTCGCAGATCCGCCGGATCCCCGGGAGATACCCGGGATCGGGAATAACGACGCCGCTCTCTCCCTGGATCGGCTCGACCAGGACGCCGCAGGTCTTCTCCGTCACGGCCGCCTCCAGCGCCGGAAGGTCGTTGTAGGGAACATACCGGAAACCCGCCGGAAGCGGCTCAAACCCGGTGTGAAATCGTTCCTGCGCCGTTGCCGTCACGGTTGCCAGCGTACGGCCATGGAAGGAGTCCTGCATCGTGATCAGTTCGTATCGGCCTTGCATGTGTTCCGAGGCATATTTCCGGGCAAGCTTGATCGCCGCCTCGTTGGCCTCCGCCCCGCTGTTGCAGAAGAATGCCTTGTCCAAGGGTGAATTCTCCACGAGGAGCCGCGCCAGCAGAATCTGTGGCACGATATGGTAAAGGTTTGATACGTGGGAGAGGTTCTCCACCTGCTCCTGGATCGCCGTGACGACTTTGGGATGCGCGTGGCCGAGGGCGCAGACGGCAATCCCCCCGACCAGATCGAGGTAGCAGCGGCCTTCGCTGTCCCAGACATGGACACCCAACCCCCTCGTCAGGACAAGGGGATGGCGCTTGTACGTCGACATGATGTAGCGATCGGACAGGTCGATCCATTCTTGTGTGGTCATTTTTTCCTTACCTCGTGAATGGTGGGCATGCACCTATAAAACGATCTCCGTCCCGATCCCCTGGTCCGTAAACATCTCCAGGAGAATCGTATGCTTCAGGCGGCCGTCCACGATATGGGCCTTCTTGACCCCGCCCCGGAGGGCCTTGAGGCAGCACTTTACCTTGGGGAACATCCCCCCTTCGATCGTCCCCTCCTCGATCATCCGGCGGGTGGTCCGTTCATCCATCGTGTGGATCAGCTCCTTCTGCCGGTTGAGGACTCCGGGGACGTCGGTGAGCAGAATCAGCTTCTCCGCGGCAAGGGCGGAAGCGACCGCGCCGGCCACCAGGTCGGCGTTGATGTTGTAAGTCTCTCCCCCGTCCCCGACCCCCGTCGGGGCGATAACCGGGATGACGCCGTCCGCCATCAGCGTGGTGATCAGCTCCGCATCGACCGCCTTCACCTTCCCGACCAGGCCGATGTCGATGATCTCGGGCGGCGTCTCCTTGACCTTCTCGGCGTTGAGATAATACTTCTCCGCCCGGATCAGGTTTGCGTCCTTGCCGCTCAACCCGACCGCCCGACCGCCGTGACGGTTGATCAGGCCGACGATCTCCTGGTTCACCTTCCCCACGAGGACCATCTCGACGATGTCCATCGTCTCCTCGTCGGTCACCCGCATCCCCTGGACGAATTTCGATTCCTTCCCCAGCTTTTTCAGCAGGCTTCCGATCTGCGGGCCGCCGCCGTGGACCACAACGGCGTTGATCCCGATATACTTCATCAGGACCAGATCGCGGGCGAAATTGTTCTTCAGCTCCTCATCCACCATCGCATGGCCGCCGTACTTGATCACGACGGTCTTGTTGAAGAACCGGCGAATGTAGGGAAGGGCCTCCACCAGAATATCGGCCCGCTCCATGGATGTCTTTATACCGTCCATCGACCTCTCCTCGTCCATTTCTACCCGATTGCCTCTCCGGCCTTTTTCCGGGATTTCGGGCCGGCTTCCGGACGCCGCAATGCTTACAGGATGTACCGGCTCAGATCCTCATCCTCGACGATCTCGTCCAATTGATCGGCAACATAATCGCCGTCAATCACCACCTCCTGATCCCGCATCTCCGGAGCATCAAAGGAGATTTCGTCGAGAAGGCTCTCCATGATCGTATAGAGACGCCGCGCTCCGATGTTCTCCATCCGGTCGTTCACCAGCGTGGCCGTCTCCGCAATCGCGGCAATCGCATCCTCCGTAAAGGTGATTCGGACCCCCTCGGTCGCCATCATCTCCGTGTATTGCTTGACGAGAGCGTTGTGCGGTTCGGTCAGAATCCGGATGAATTCGTCCCTGCCCAAGGAGTTGAGTTCCACACGGATGGGAAAACGCCCCTGGAGCTCCGGAATCAGATCCGACGGCTTCGTCGCGGTGAACGCCCCTGCTGCAATGAAGAGGATATGATCGGTCCGGACCATTCCGTAGCGGGTGCTCACGGTCGACCCCTCGACGATGGGCAGGAGGTCCCGCTGCACCCCTTCCCGTGAGACGTCCGGGCCATGCGTCCCGTCGCCACCCACGATCTTGTCGATCTCGTCGAGAAAGACGATCCCCGACTGCTCGACCCGTTCGATGGCCGTCTTCGTCACTTTTTCCATGTCCACGAGACGCTGGGCCTCCTCTTCCGCCAGGATCTCCAGCGCCTCGGGCACCTTCACCCGCCGTTTTTTCTTCTTCTGGGGGAAAAGATTCCCCAGCATGTCCTTGACGTTGAGTCCCATGTCCTCCATGCCGGTGGAGGAGAAGATTTCGACCATCGGTCCGCTCCGGACCTCGGTCGTCTCGATCTCGACGAAACGATCGTCCAGACGACCCTCATGGAGTAGTCGCCGGAGCTTCTCGCGGGTCGTATCCGGCTCAGGCACGTATTCCGCCTCGATCATCGTCCCGTTTCCATCGGGGATCATCTCCGTCGCCTTCTTCTCTACCGGCTTCGGCGGGAGAAGGATGTCGAGAAGCCGGTCTTCCGCCAGTTCGGCGGCCTTCGTTTGGACGCGTTCCTGCTCCTCCGACTTGATCATGCCGATCGAAAGCTCCACCAGATCGCGGACCATCGATTCGACGTCCCGCCCCACATAGCCGACCTCGGTGAACTTCGACGCCTCGACCTTGATGAACGGGGAGTTGTCGAGTTTCGCAAGCCTTCTCGCAATCTCGGTCTTGCCCACGCCGGTGGGCCCGATCATGATGATGTTCTTCGGGGAGATCTCCTCCCGCATATCCGGCGAGACATTCTGGCGACGCCAGCGGTTCCGAAGCGCGATCGCAACGGCCCGCTTGGCCTCCTGCTGTCCGATAATATACAGATCCAGCTTTTCTACGATCATTTTTGGTGTTAAATCATCCTGTGACATGGCTACCCTTTTTCCTTGCCCTTTAACTGTTTTTCATCCGGTTCTTCTTCCAGATCGATCTCCTCCACGGTGATGTGGTCATTCGTAAAGATGCAGATCTCGGAGGCGATCTTCACCGACTCCCGCGCGATCTCCGTCGCGGTAAGATCCGAGTAGCGGACCATCGCCCGGGCCGCCGCGAG
>Ga0209638_1000628_pt1 | contig 23186 bp, 28 predicted proteins | sample BarGraNGADG00211_FD_184490 | JGI IMG/M metagenome (GOLD analysis project Ga0209638, IMG submission 184490) | Arctic peat soil microbial communities from Barrow, Alaska - Barrow Graham LP Ref core NGADG0002-211 (SPAdes) (version 2) | ecosystem: Environmental > Terrestrial > Soil > Wetlands > Peat...
TACAGAATCATTTGTGAAGGATGACGCTATGGCTAAACTAGAGCGGCGCGAGACTCCGGGCGAAATCGAAGTCCGCGACCACGGCGGCAAGGTGGTTATCGAAGGCCACGGCGCTGTCTTTAATCGCCTCTCCCATGATCTTGGGGGATTTGTCGAGAGAGTATTGCCCGGCACGTTCACGAAGACTATTCAGGAAGCCGACGTTCGGGCCTTGTATAACCATGATAAGAACATGGTCCTTGGCCGCAATAAGTCCGGCACCCTGGATTTGTCTCAGGACGAGTCCGGCTTGTACTACCGAATCTACCCACCCGATACCTCATACGCCCGCGATTTGCAGGTGGTTATCGAGCGGGGGGATGTGACAAGTTCCTCATTCGCTTTCTACAACGTCCACGATGAGTGGGGCCAGACTGAAGCGGGATATCCGCAGCGCAGTATAAGCGAGGTCAGGTTGGTCGATGTGTCACCCGTGACATATCCGGCTTATCCTGACGCCGACTCTGGTATGGGCGTTGATCGAGGTGCGGCCCTCCTGGGGCTTGCCACTCGAAGCGGTGTGGAAATCACAGACCTGTCGGATGCTGACAGTATCCGGCGAGCACTTGCTGGTGAGCACGAGGAATCAGAATCGAGCGAATCTCACTCTGATGCCCTCACAATTACTCGCTGGCAGCGCCGAGCCCGCTTTATGGCGGATCTTGAGCGCATGGTGAAAGAACAGTAAGGCCGCACGCTATGCACCTTACATCCGTAAGAATATTCATTTCAACTGAAAGGACAGTCTAATGGCTGATCTGATTAAGGGCCTAGATGAGAAGCGCCAAGTTGCGCTGGCTCAGGCTAGGGAAATTGCCGAGCGTGCGGTGGCAGGCGAGGAAAAGGCCGAGGACGAAGAAGCCTATACACGGGCTAACGCGGACTTCGACCGGCTCTCTGGTCTACTCCACGATGAACAGAAGCGGGCTGCCGATGAGGCAGAAACCGCTGCTGCATTCGCTGCCGCCGCAGACCGTGCTGGTCTGCAACAGGTTCAGCGCGATCACGACGCTAAGCCCGTCACTGACAAGTGGCTGGTCGAGGCACGCGCCGCTATTGCGGGCAAGGAAAACACCAAGGGCGGCACGAATGAGCGGATGCCACAATTCGTTCAGATGCGCAATGCCTACGGGATGCCCGAACTGCGACTGGTCGGGTACAACCTCGGATCCCCCGGTGGCGAGACTGTGCAGGAAACCCTGTCCAGCACGCTATTCCGCAAACTGTTTGACGACAGTGCCATTCTCTCTGCCGGTGTGCGTGTTTTCCACACCACGGGCGGCGAGCGGGTCAAGTTCCCACGGCTGACCAGTCGAGGGCCTTTGGCGCAGACTGATGCGCGGGTTCCCGAGCAAGGCCAGATCAAGAAATCTCAGGCTGCGTTCGATCAGGTTTCATTCGACGCCTACAAGTATGGTCACATTGCCCAGGCCGACCGCGAGGTTATCCAGGACAGTGTTATCAATATTCAAGGGCTGATGGGTGAACTGATCGGGACCAACATCGCTGAGTATCTTGGCTATGACCTGACCCTCGGCACCGGCACCGGTATGCCTAAGGGCGTCGTTCCCATTGTCGCCTCAGGCGCATTGGTCACGTCTTCCACGGGTCACACTGGTATCATTCAGAACTCCGACGAGTTGCTGGACATCATCTGGAAACTGAAGCCTGCCTATCGCAAGAACGGCAAGTTCCTGATGAACGACCTGACCGTTCTCACCTTCCGCAAAATGAAATATGCGGTCGATGGGCACTATGTGTTTGAAGCCGGACTCTCCGGAAAACCTGACTCTCTGTTGGGCTACCCGCTGATGTGCGACCCGAACATGGCAGCCCAGGCCCTGGGTGCAAAGTCGATTGTCTTCGCGGACTTCGATAAGTACTGGGTCCGGATGGTTGCCGACCTTCGGGTTGAATGGTCCACCGAATATGCCTGGGACACCGACCTTGTGTCGGTCAAGGGTGTGCTGCGCGCCGATGGCGATGCTATTGACGACTCCGCATTCGCTGGGTACGTGGGTGCGGCTACCTAATAGCCGAATCGTGGGAGGGGCCGGGGTAACACCCGGCCTCACCATGGTGAATGTTGGGAGGCGTTATGTCATTGAACTATGATCCGTTGGCGACAATACACGCCGAGATAACTGAACGCGAACGGCTCCGCGAGCGTGAAATGCGTTCGCTGAACAAACACTTGAAATTCCGAATGCACGCGATCAAGGAATTGATCCTTGCTATGTTTGCCGCGCAGGTTGTCCTGCTCGATGAACGATTCGGCACCTCGGTCAAAGCCCTGGACGCGGCTTTCGCCGCCGCTAAACTCGCGGTGGATACTGCCCAACTCGCCGCTGATAAAGCGGTTGATCGAGAACGCGACACCACGAACAAACGATTCGACGCTATGGAACACAAACTGTCCGAGATGGGCAGCCGGGTGGACGTGAACACAGGTGGGGACACAGCCACCGCCGTCGCTGAGGTTGGTCGGCGGGCCAACGTCATGCTGGTCATTTCTGCCGTGTCCGCGGTCATCGCCTTCGCGGCCCTGTTGCTCGTGGTCGTGCTCTGACCCGTCGCTCGGCCACCACTACCCGGTTGCTGCCCCGGGAAGGCCCCCAGGGCTGAGGTTCAGGCTTGGGTGCTTGCTCCCCTACACGGTAGGGGGTTGCGCCAGCCGTAGGGGCCTTCCCGGGGCTCTAAACACACATCGCTCTACGGCCCCTTCCCGGGGCGCGTTGGCTTCTATCTCCCGAAGGAGACAAAAATGGCACTAACAATCGCTGTCGCCAGCGCCCAGGCACAAGGTGCCGCACTGGCTACCAACATCGGCGCGGGTTCGACTATCCAGATCCGATCCGGCACCAAACCGGCGACCCCCGAAACGGCGGCATCTGGCACGCTGCTGGTGACCGTGGCGGTTTCGGGCTCATTCACCTCGACGGGCGGCGTGCTCACTGCCGCTGACCCTGCATCGGTAGCCCCTGCTGCATCCGGCACTGCCGGACATTTCCGGCTATTGACTTCCGGCGCGGTGGCAGTCCTCGACGGCACGGTTAGCGTATCCGCAGGCGGTGGAGATATGCAATTGGGCAGTCTCACGATCACGACCGGGGTAAATGTTGACATTGGCGTCCCCACGATTACCATTCCAGTCGCCTAAGTCCGTTTAACCTGAGGTATTGATGGAAGGGGCGGTGACCCGTGACTGTCGCATTTGTTCGTAACGTCGTCACGGGAATCAACAAAGCCACCGCGACGACAGTTGCCTGTTCCGCGATTGCAACAACCGCTGTTGCGTCGGGGAACACCCTTCTTCTGTACGCTGCCGCGAAGAACATCACGGCGACCACGCCCACAGTATCTAACATCAGTGTTCCCTCGGGCGAGACGGCTGCCTGGGTTGAACAAGCAAATCACCTTTCTGCCTCGGGCTCATCGGGTGGAGCCGTTATAGGTGAACTTTGGGCCATCACGACGACAACGCCCTGGGCTGTTGGGACGGTTATCACCGTAACATGGTCCGGGTCGATCACCGCGAAGGTTGTCGTCGTTGATGAGTTTTCCGGAGTAAGCACCACTCCGCGGGGTACGTTCGGGTCTGCCTGTTCGGCCAGCGCGGCGGTGTCTGCGTCCACTTCTGGGGCGGCACTCGTGGCCGGGGATCTGGTCATCGGAGGCTTTGACTACGCAGGCGTCACCGCCCGTACCTCAGACACCGACACGCTTAATGGTTCATGGAGCACCGCTTATGGTGCCGGTACATCGGGCAGCGGCTCTACTTCCAATATCTACGGCATAATACAGTATAAAATTGTCAACGCAACCGGGGCGCAAACATATGATCCCACGGTAGGTTCGTCCGCTAAGGGCGTTGTCATTGCGGCGCTGGTTCCTGCTGTCACAGGCAATGCTGGCGACCTGGACACTGTAATCCCACTGATTACTTCCGATATCCCGGGTGACTCTACTAACGCGGGCACATTGTCCGCGTCCACCCCGAGCCCCACCGCCGATATCGAGGAGATACTTCCGGTTACCGGCACGCTCACCGCGCTGACCCCGCGAATCACGAGCACAGTCAACGGCACGCAGACCGATCCTGGCACGCTAACCGCGCTGACCCTGCGAATCACGAGCACCCTGACCGGTGTCTCGAAGAACCCGGGCACCCTGGCCGCTGCCACGATCACGCTCACCGCTGCCCTGGCGGGCACGGTAAAGGATCTGGGCACGCTCGCCGCGCCGACTCCGCGAATCACGAGCACACTCAACGGTACTCAGACCGATCCCGGCACCCTCTCTGCACCCGCGCCGCGAAACACGAGCACTCTCAACGGTACTCAGACCGATCTGGGCACGCTAACCGCTGCCACGATCACGTCTATCGCTGCCCTGACCGGTGCCTCGACGGACCCCGGCACCCTGACGGCGCTGACATTGTTGGCGGCAGCCACACTCGACGGCGAACTGGTCGATCCCGGCACCCTGGCAACCGCTGTCCCGATTCTCGCGGCGGCGCTCGCTGGCACGTCCACCAACCCCGGGACACTGGCCGCGGTCGCGCCGCTTCTAACGATGGCGCTCGCCGACCAAGTAACCGTCCTCGGAACGCTGGCCGCGCTGGCTCCGCTAATCACGGGCACCCTGACGGGGGCCTCGACGGATACCGGCACGCTGACGGCGCGGGCACTGTTGTCAACAGCCACACTCACGGGAACGGTGACCAATCCGGGCACCTTCGCCGCTGCCACGATCACGCCTATTGCAGCCCTTACCGGCACCGTAAAGAACCTGGGCACGCTAACACCGTTGGCACTGTTGGCAATAGCCACACTCAGTGGCACTCAGACTGATCTGGGCACATTCAGCGCATCCACGCCGCGGCTAACCGCTGCGCTCGCTGACGTTCCGACTGTCTTCGGCACACTGAACACAGCCACGTCGCGCATAACGCTTGCAATTACAGGCGCGTCCGCTAACACGGGCACCCTGGCCGCGCCCACGTCACGAATAACAGGCACGCTCACAGGAACCCAAAGTAACCCGGGCACACTGGGCACAGCCACGTCGCGCATAACGATGACGCTCACAGGCACGTCCGCTAACACGGGCACCCTTACCGCGCCCACGTCACGAATAACCATTGCAATCACAGGCACGTCCGCTAACGCGGGCAGTCTCAGTGCGGCCACGTCGCGCACCACCATTGCACTCACAGGCACAGCCACCAACACCGGCACACTGGCAGCGGGAATCCCCCGTCTGATAGGCGTACTCCGCGACGTGATAACGGTGTTCGGCACGCTGTCTGCGCTGGCTCCGCGAATCACCGGCACCCTGACCGGGACACAGACGACCGTGGGCACGCTCGTGGCCACCGGCCCCCGGACGACGGGCACACTCTCGGGAACGTTTACCAACTGCGGTGAATGGACCGCTGGCACGTTCATGCTCACTGCCGAACTGACCGGGGACTCGATCAACCCAGCCCTTGTGTCTGCTGCGACATTGCTGCTAACGACGGCGTTCGCCCTGGGCGTATACCGGAACGTTATTGTCATCATGGCCCCCCAGCACAATGCTGAGGCCGAATTAGCCCGACGGCTGAGGGGGATCTCAGTAAGGCCGAGCCACTGAAAGGAATATCATGGCTGAACGGTACTTCACCCTGGGTGAATTGCGGGCGTCGGACGTGGCCGCACTGTCCAATGAGGAAAAATACCCCGATGTCACATTGCAGGCCGCGCTGGATTCCGTCGAGGTGGAATTTGAGCGGATCTGTAACCGAGCCTTCGTGACTCGGCCTTACAGTGAAACGGTCCTCGGTGACGGGACATCATCCGTCTATCTAACAAAGAATGAGCCATCCACGATCCTCACCATCGACGGCGTTGCCGTCAACACGGATGACTTCGCCAGTGATGGGTTCAAAACACTCACGCGACTCGACGGATTGCTGTGGACACTGAATCAGAGGTTCCTCATCGAATACGAATACGGGACACCCGTTATTCCTGCCGATATCAAGGACGCGGCGATTCACCGGGCTCGTGGCAAGGTGGTGTCCGGGCGCTCCCGTATTGACGAACGCGCAACGATGATGCAGATTCCCGACTTCGGTACATTCAATCTGGCGACCGCCGGTAAAGGTGGCTCGTGGACAGGGATACCTGATATCGACGTTGTGCTAAATGACTATGCGTATGGCAGGGGCGGCGCATACTAATGACAGACTCAATCGGCACCACGGCATTCGACGCCAAGGCCGCGCTGGTCACACTGCTCAACGGGGCCGCCGATCCGGGCGAGCCCCTGGCGGGCGTGGATATCTGGTATTCCTACCAAGGGGCCAGCATGGAAATGCCCCGCGAGGTTGTCTGGCTCGGTGAGGTTGATTGGATTGACGAGACAGCAGTCTCGCTCGGCGCGATGAAACGTGTCGAGGAATACGAAATCGTTTTAACTGTCGAGGTACATCGTCCTGGGGATACTCAGGAGGAGGCCAATGCCCGGATCAAATCAATGTTCCAGGCAGTCGAGGCCCTGCTGCGACAGCGCAATCCCCTGGGGTTGCCAGACATTGAGTCCTGCGGAATCAAGCCCAAGATTTGGGGCGAAGGTCGAGACGCTGATGGGCGCGGAGCTATTCTCGTAAGTAAAATCCGCGTTCGCGCTCGCATATAAGGAGGCTACCCCAAATGGGTGGATCGTCTGCACAGTTTATGATCGGCAAGGAAACCGTCTACGGGACCGCCGTTGTCCAGACCAAATCCTTCGAGATTATCTCCGAGGATTTCAAGGGTAACTACCCCCGGCTTCAGGCTGAAGCATTGTCATCGGCGTTTGTGGATCGGGCTGACCGGTCTTCCGTGGTCAGGTCTAAAGGCGCTGCCGGTGGCGTCGAAATCGAAGTCCTGACAAAAGGATTCAACGCATTCCTACGCTACATGATGGGTGACGTGGCTACGGGCACAGTGGTTGAAACATCGTGCTATACCCACACCGCCACGATTGCCAGTTTGATGGGTGACATGCTTACCTGTCAGGTTGGGCGTCCTGATAATCTGGACGTGGTACGGCCTTGGACCTACGAAGGTGGGAAGGTCACCGGTTTCGAGATTTCAAACCAAGTGGACCAGACCCTTCGCTGTAAAATCGACATGGACTTTGAAAAGGAATCCAACCCCGATACGCCTACCGGTGCTTATAGCCTATCCACCAATGTTCCGGTGGTCGGCGCGGAAGTGCTGACCTGGGCGGGTGGCACTGTCACTATCGGCGGCGTCATCACTGACGTGGCTGACTTCTCCGTGAAAGTGGACAACGGTCTGAAGGTTGATACACAATATATCAATAAGGCCGCTCCCGGCAAACGTGAGCCGACACAGAATGACAAGCGCAAGATCGAGTGGGCATTCAAAACCCCTTATGTGGATAACACATTCTGGGAAAAAGTGTCTGCCGAAACCAATGCTGGCGCGACTGCCATTCTCAGTGCGAAGTGGGAAGGTCCGACTCTGTTGGGCACGACCATTTACCCATCGCTGACCCTTTCGATTCCCGTGGGTGTCTTCGATGACGGTGGTCCCGTTGTCGCCGGACCCGCAGCCCTGGAACAATCATTCAAGGGCCGTGGTCTGTTCAACGGCACCGACTCGGCGCTGACTATTGTTTACGTCTCTGCCGACGTAACCAGTCTGTAATGCCATCGCCGGGGAATACGTCCTATGCTCACATCGACTATAGCGACGTAACGAAATTCGCACGAGATATAGCGCGGACCCCGGCTGACATTGCCCGAGCCGAAAACCGATTCTATGCTGCCTCAGTCGGCGCTGTCATTGGGATGGCGCAGGCCGAGGCGGCTACGGTCGGGCGGCAGGCAGCCAAGGCCGCAGCAGACCTGAAGCCCATCGGTATTAACACCGTGCTTTATGGTGGAAAGGGCTACAGCAAAGGCGCTGAATTCGGCTCCATTCAATACAAGCAATTCAAAATGTGGCGAGGCAATTCCGATGACGCAGGCTATTTCCTATGGCCCGCCATCAGGCAATTCAGAGACAAGGAATTCCGCACTGAGTGGGATCGAAGTGTCTGGACTGTTATTCAACGTGATTTCACTAACAGAGGGATATAACAATGACCACTTCAAAAAAGGCTGTCGCTCCTGCAAAGCGTAAGATTCGCCTCGACATGGACTCGCTGACTCTGGGTGATTTGGAGGCTTTCGAGGAGGTTGTCGGCGGCGACCTTATGGCGGCGCTCGCTCCCCAGATTGTTCGGGACGAGAACGGCAGGCCGGTTCCTGATTTCAAGGACCCGAAGCACCGCCCGCTGAAAGAGGTAAAGGTTAGCGCCAAAAACATGACCGGTCTGGTTTGGATTGCCCTTCGTAAGGACGACCCGGACTTGACGCTGGCACAGGTAAAGGCTATTCCCTTGAATAACCTCGACTTCGATCTGGCGGGTGCGGAAGGGCCGGACCCTATCGAACCCCCGCCGAGCGCGGTCGAGTAAGAAAACAGCGACTCAAATTGTGGTCTGAGGTCGCGTCATTTTACGGGTGGACGTTTGACGATATTCGATGCCTGCGGTTGGAGGAATTCAGCGCGGCGCTCGAATATGCTAATGAGTCCAGAGAAAGGTCTAGCCGAGAATGTCAGACACGAGGACTCTAAGAATTGTCGTATCCGGTGACTCATCCGGGGGACGGCGCGCCCTACAGCAAATCGGCCAGGAGGCTTCCGCTACATCGGGGAAATTCGATAAGGTATCGGGAGCCATGGCTGGCTTTGCCACCAAGGGTGGCATTGCTCTGGGTGCGCTCGCCGTAGGGGCGGGCGTGCTCGGGGTAACGACAGCCAGCAAAATGGAACAGGCGCAAGTCGCTTTTACCAACATGCTGGGGTCGGGCCAAAAGGCCAGTTCATTCCTGAAGGAATTGCAGGCATTCGCTAATTCCACCCCATTTGAATTCCCTGATCTTGTTCGCTCTAGCCAGCAACTGCTGTCGATGGGGTTCAAGGCACAGGACATTATCCCCACCTTGACCGCTGTCGGTGACGCCGTTGCGGCTATGGGCGGGTCGGCTGATAATATCGCAATGGTTACGCGGGCCTTCGGCCAGATGCAGGCTAAGGGTAAAGTCGCTGGCGATGAACTGCTGCAATTGACGGAACAGGGTATTCCGGCCATTCGCATTCTTGCTGATGGTTACGGTGTCTCGACTTCGCAAATGTCGGCAATGGTCACCAAGGGTCAGGTGCTGTCTGAAAAAGCCCTGCCTATGTTGGTGGCTGGCTTGGAGAAAGGCACCAAGTCCGTAAAGGGCTTTGGCGGAATGATGGAAGTGCAGTCCAAGACTGCACAAGGCCGCTGGTCCACGCTGGTGGACACGGTACAAATGGGCCTGGGAAACCTTGCCATTAAAGCATTCCCCCTGATGAACCAAGGGATCATTCAAGTTACGGCTGGGGCCACGGCCCTGGTCGCCGCATTCCAAACCGGCGCTGTTACCAAAGGCGGCGGCATTGTCGGCATGTTCACGACGGTCGGCCTCGCGGCGCGGGCGTTCGGCCAGTGGATCGGCACGGATGGCATTCCACTGGTCCAGAAACTGGGGACTGTATTCAAGGCGGTGGCTGATGTAGTCGGCCCTGTCCTGGGCGTAGCGTTCGCCGCCCTCATTCTGACTGTGCGCGGCGTGTGGACCGTTTTCACTTCTATCACAGGTGTTCTTAGCCAGCACCCTGCCCTGGTCCGTGTGCTCACCGCCGCGGTCGTGGCGCTCGGTCTGGCGTGGCTCGCATCGACGGCATATCTAAAGGCGTCTAATCTCGCCCTGAACATTATGACGTTCCCCACGAGCAAGATCACCAAGTGGATAATGCAGACCAACATCGCCAAGGCGGCGACCGCTGCCTGGACCGCTGCCCATAAAGTGCTGGAACTCGTAATGAAAACGGGTACGGTCGGGCTGGTCATTGCAGGCATCACCGCACTGGTCGCGGTCGTGGTGCTCATTGCCACAAAGACAACGTGGTTCCAGACGATTTGGGAATATATGTCTGGCGCGTTGGTTGCGTCGTGGAAGGCTATAACCACGGCGGCGTCCTGGGCGTGGAACACAATTCTAAAGCCCATATTCACGTTCATAGGATCAGCGGTCGGTCTGCTGGTCACTGGCTTCCAGACTGGTATCGGTTTCATTGTCACGGCGTGGCATGTCGTTACCGGCGCGGTATCAACTGCGTGGCATACAGTGATGGCCCCGGTCTTCGGGTTTATCCAGGGTGGCATTGCCATTGTGGTGGCCCTTTTCAGGGTCTGGCAGTACTTTGCCAGTCTCTACGTCCGGGCTATCGCTGCCGTAATGCAGTGGGCGTGGACTACGATCCTGTCCCCGGTATTCAATTGGATCGGCATGGCGCTCGGCGTTATGTGGATGGGTTTCCAGACCGCAGCCAATTGGATTAAGGTTGCTTGGAATGCAGTAGCCACCGCAGCACAATGGGCCTGGAACACAGTCCTGTCTCCGGTGTTCAATTGGATCGGCATGGCGCTCGGCGTTATGTGGCGCGGTTTCCAGACCGCGGCCAATTGGATTAAGGTTGCTTGGAATGCAATCGTCACCGCGGCACAATGGGCGTGGAACACAATCCTGTCGCCTGTGTTCACCTGGATTAAGAATGGGCTCTCCACACTGTGGGGCGCGTTCATCACGGCCAAGAACTGGATCGTTAATGCCTGGGAAACTGTGTCCCATGCGCTACGCAAAGGCTGGGATACCGGCTTCAGCGTGGTATTCGGTTATATCAAGACAGGGGTCGATGCGGTACGCGGTGCATTCAAGACCGCGGTCGATGCCATTGGCAAAGCCTGGACCACCATGAAAGACTTGGTGTCCAAGCCGATTTACGCCGTGCTGACTTTCATAGGCCAACACCTGAGTAAGCCGATCAACACATTCCTCACGAATATAGGCGCGGGCACGCTGGCCAAACTTCCCGAATGGAACTATAAGGCTGCCCAGGGTGGCGTCCTTCCAGGGTTCACGCCAGGGCGTGACATTCACCGTTTCACCTCACCCACAGGCGGTTCACTGAACCTGTCCGGTGGCGAGGCCATCATGGTGCCCGAATTCACCCGGGCCGCTGGCGGTGCCAGTGGTGTTGCTCGGTTGAATGCGCTGGCTCGGCGCGGCGCGTCGTTCGCGGGCGGTGGGATCTGGGAGTCGATGGCTTCCTGGATCAGCAAAGCCGTTCCCGGATCATTCATGTCCAGCGGGTTCCGCCCGAACGATGGCGGTTCCTATCACGCGCAGGGCTCGGCCATCGACATTGTGCCGCCGAGCATGAAAGTCTTTAATGCCATTGCCAATTCGTTCGGGTCAACCATTCGGGAATTGATTTACTCCCCGGCTGGCCCGCTCGCAATTAAAAACGGCAAACAGGTTGGCATGGACTATTATGGTGCTGCTGTTAAGGCAGCACACTATAACCACGTCCACTGGGCACAGACACCGGGCGGCACCGGACCTGATCCATCTCTTGCCCTGCCCGATATCGTGGGCTGGGTAAAGAAAATCGGTTCGATTGTCGGAGGGCTCAAGAACATAGGTGGGGGCCTGTGGGGTAAGGCATTCAGTGCGGGCAAGTTCGGTGGCAACGTTATCGGGGCGTTGAAAGATAAACTCACGAGTTGGGTTGCCTCGATGTTCAGCGCCGGTACTGCGGGCACTGGTGGCACTGCCACTGGTAACCGGGCTCTCGGCCTCAAGATGATGATGGCTGATGGCTGGGCTCAGAGTCAATTCAATTCCCTCGACAGGCTATGGACAAAAGAATCCAAGTGGTCTACCGGAGCGCGCAATGCGACCTCGGGTGCTTACGGGATTCCCCAAGCCTACCCTGCCAACAAAATGCAACTGGCCGGTGCCGATTGGATGACTAACGCCGCTACCCAGATTAAATGGGGGCTGAGTTACATCCGAGAGAACTACGGTTCACCCGAACAGGCGTGGGCGCACAGCGTCCGGACCGGCTGGTATGACGATGAGGGCATTCTCCCTCCCGGTCGGACTGTGGCCATGAACGGCACGGGCCGGAATGAGTATGTCAGTAAGACACCCCCCGGAGGGGGAGGGATAACGGTTGCCGTCACAGTGATGGGCAGTGTTACCACCGAACGCGATCTGGTCAAGTCGATTACGCTGGGCGTCCGCGATGAACTACGGCGTCACGCTGATCGTAACGGCGGGCGCACGGGGTTGTGATAGTCGAGAGCCCCGGCCTAAAAACCGGGGCTTTCGTTATATCTGAGAGAGGTTTGAGCAATGGCATTTCCGAACGTGATTGTCGATTGTGCTTTCGATAATGACATTAACGAGTCGATGTATGCCCAGACCGGATACTCAGATATCACGCCCTGGGTTAAGACCATTAGCGGCACCCTGCGTGGTCGGACCTATGAGATGGACCAAGTAGAAACAGGATCGCTCCGAATTGCACTCGACAACTCTGACGGGCGATTCAGCCCGGAGGATGCACGGTCCCCCTATTACCCGAATGTCCGACCGGCTCGACGGCTGCGAATTCGAGGGCTGAATCTTCAGCGCCCTAACGTCGCGGCAGCAGGCTCACTCAGTCACGACGAACATGGGTTCATGCCGTCCAGTATCTGGACAAGCACACCCGCTCCCAAGGCAGTAGTCAACGGCGGTACGTCAGCGTTCACCACGCCGCCCACAGGGGCAGGGACATACCACATAGAGGCCGTGCTCCCCGCCGGGGCCGTGGGCTCATATTCTTTGCTCCAATTCAATCTGCCAGTCGAGGCAGGGCGCAATATGCGTCACTCCATTTACAGTTGGCGGGTGTCCGGTACAGAGCCCGCGGCGTCTGTGGGATTCTACGTGGTGTACCTCGACGCAAACAGTGAAGTTCTCTCGACGGGTTCGACTCGCTGGGCCAACGCCACCTCGACAACGCCGACCGAGCACCACGTCGATTCAACCTGTCCGGTGGATGCGGCCTATGCCATCGGCGTGTTCGGTGTTAGTGCCACCGCTGCCATTACCGCGCCGGTCACCTACGCCCTCGAAAAGATTTCGTCTGTCTATACCCCTAACATCGCGGCCAACCCTGTGGTTTATGTGGACGCGAATGCGCCGATCACGGCGGACCATTGGTATGTGGACGGACCTCACAAGACGGACGTATACGCAGACAACGGCGGAGGCTATGTCTATTCAATAATGGCCTCGGACGTAACAGACACCGCTCTCTACACGCTAATCAACGGAACCATTCCCGGGGTGTCTTATGACGTTTCGATTGACGTGGCACAGTACACGGCAGCCTGGGGAACCCCGTCCTCCGGGGATCTGTTCGTCAGTGCAGACGGCGGGCGCTCTGGTGCCACGGTGCCAGGGCGCGGTAGTTGGTCCACGGCGGCATTCACATTTATCGCTGATAAAGACACCACTAAACTCACTGTCGAATTGGCAGCGGACACCGCGTACGCCAACGGGTGGCACGTCTGCGCCGAGAATGTAACGATATACCCAACCGGTGAGTCTCACAGTTTTCCCGATTGGGAAATGCCTAAGGCCATATTCGAGGGCTGGGTTGAGGCGTGGCCCGTTCGGGCTGAAGCCATGACCAGTACAATAAGCATTGTGGTGAATGATCGACTGAAGCGTCTTGGAGACACGACCCTGGGAAGCCCGTGGTCGGAACAGGAAATCTCGAGAGGTGCCGTCCTGGTGCTGCCCTTGGATGATAGTCCTGTCGGCGACCGCGGTCACGGTGGCACGAGCAATGATGAGGTGGCTCTGGCCGGGGCCTGGGCGAATGCAAGTCAGATTATCGTGGCTCCAATCGAGGCAACGCACGGCAGTTTGGCGGGCTGCACCTACTCGCTCGGGGTTCCCGGGCCTGCCGGGGCTGACAGCAGTGCCATCGACCTCACGACGGCGGGCACAGGATACAACGGGTATTTCATTCCCATTCCTTTCAGCCTGGATTATGTTGCACCCCCAACGCCCCCCGTTATGGTGCGACAGCCCGGTAAGCCCCGGCCTGCTGTGCCGACCTATGCGTGGCGCGCATACACCACCAATTTCTATTCAACATGGAGCCAGTCCTACAATGCGGACGACACACAATACTCAAGCCCTTATTGCTATCAGGGATATTACGCGGCATCCCCTCACGGCAATACCACATCACTGGTGGGGTTCAACAATAAGCAAATTCAGGCAGTCCTGTCCGGCACCACCGTGCTTTCGTGTCGGGCTGTGTTCTACGCTGAGCATTGGTATTGGTCAGCGGGTGGCTGGGTGGTCCTCGGAACACACACATTTAATGCCAAGCCCGCAACCTGGGATCCCGCGCACGTTCAAGCCGCACGTTTCGGCGGGGGAACGTGGCCGAGCGGCACAATAGAGATTCCCCGGGATCACACGTTGGTCTATGACATGGGCTTTGGGATTGGCAAGGAATTTCAAAGGTGGGCGTGTGGGGGTCTGGCTTTCGGGCCAGGGCCGAGCACTGACCATATGTATTACGGGTATTTCCGGGGCGCAACGCAATCCGGTCGGCCCTATCTGTCGATCACATATAACCGAAGGGTCCAGGTGTCCTAATGTCTGCGTATGGTTACCTGACCCCTAGTACCGGGTTCACCTTCCAATGCTGGTTCAACCGGAATGCGGGGGTTGGCTCTGTCTACTATCCCGCATTCTGTAGTCAATTCACCCAGGCACCCGTTGCTTGGAGCGGGAATAAAAGCGTCAACGGAAAACAATTCTGGTTCGGACTGGCTCCGACCACGGGCGCAATGGGTATGTCCATTTATCAGGAGGGCGGCACGTCCAATTGGTCATGGTTCGATCCGTCCCCCAGTGGCTACCCCAGTGATGGGTCGTGGCACCGGGCAGCAATCACCACGCCCAACGGTCTGACGTGGCGTATATGGCTTGACGACGCGCGAATCGCCAGCGGTAATGCGACATTCACCGCGGCGTGGCGTCCGGGATCTCTGACTGTCGGCGGGGGTTTCGCCCCTTACCTGGGGAACTACGGGTCAGAACTATGGGACAAGAAATTGGCCCTGGTATCCGCGTACAACCGGGAACTGTCGGACGCTGAGATGCTGGCCTCATTCAATTCAGTGGGGTCCGCGTGCTTCAGCAATGACAATGAGGTGGATCGGCTGAATCGAATCTATGGCTGGACTGCCACCCCTGCCTGGATCGAGGACCATGACCCCCCGCTCTCCGTGTTAAGGGGCGCGTCTATTACAGGGGCCAATGCCCTTACGTCTGCCCTGGACGCTGCGAAAGGTGCCGGGGGAATGGTCTTTGCAGACGGGCAGGGGTATATGCAGTACCATAACCGGCGGCACAGTTATAACCGTTGGAGCCTATTTGATTTCTGTGAGAGACTGGGCGCGGGTGTTGGCGCTGGCCTGGACTTCACCACCGATGTGTCCAAAATCTACAATGACGTTAAAGGCACCTTGCAGGATGCTGGCACATTCCGCTTGAGCGATAATGTCAGCATTGAATCGAATGGGCGCAAGACCTATTCCTTCACGCTGCCTGTCGGCGACTCAGAGGAAATGCGTAACACTGTGGGGTGGATTCTGTCTCGGTATGGGGACGCACTGCTGCGGGTATCAAGCATCACGCTGTCGGCGGCAACGTCCGACGTGTTACAGGCTGCCACGTCCGGGCTGGTAGAAATCGGTGATCGTTTCACCGTGACTGAACTGCCGAATTGGTGTCCGCAGAGAGAACTCGACCTGACCGTCGAGGGCATTTCCCTGGATGCTGACTTCGCTGCCGGAACCTGGAACATGACGTTCAACACGTCACCCGCCAAGTTCGGCAGGGTAATTCAACTCGGGGTCAGCGTGCTCGGCGACGACGATAAGGTGGCACTGTAATGACGACAGTCACGCTCCCGGCAACCTGGGCCGATGGTGATGGGATAAACGAAGCGAAACTGAATGCCGTGTCCGCATTGCAGACCTGGTATTTCGGCAACCGACCGATGTACCACGGCACAGCCAATAACAACTACACCCTGACGAACAATGCGTGGACGGTTATTCCACTCTGTACGGCCAGCGGCGTTATCAACGGCATTAAACGGGGATTCACTCACACCGAATACACATCAGCGATAACCGCCACCGTTCCCGGTTGGTATGACTTCGTTTTCCAGGGTGGCTTTCAGGCCGTGGCAAATGGCCTTACCGGAATACGGGGCGTTGCCGTCGTCAAGAATGGTATGACCAGTGGCGAATGGGCGGGCGTACGGCTCGGGCCGTATAACGACTCGGCCACCGGGTGCTGTACCTACTCTGGGGGCGGCACGGTGTGGCTTAACGGCACCACCGATTATGTGGAGTTGTGGCAGTACTCAGGTTCATCGGGTGCTACCGATATTCACACGGCGTATACGAACCCCTACCAGAAACCCCAACTGGGAATTTGGTGGATCGGAAGGGACCAGACATGAGCAACCCCGCACCTCCGCGCTGGGTAGAGCCCTACGCCCCACATGCCTGGACCGATAAAGAGATCCCTGACTACGATACGCTGAATTTGTACCTCCGGGATTACTCCGACTATCTCCTACAACCACCTATGTGTAAGGTGCACGCCACGACAGTGCAGGCCATCAGCAACGCCTATTGGTGGCAGGTGAATTTCGGTGCTGAAGATTTCGACAATGATTCCATGTGGGATCAGTCCGGGATAATCACTATTCACACAGCCGGTTACTATGTGGGCAATGCCTCGATCTGTTATGCCACCGGGCAGACAGGCGGGGGCACCGGGTATCGGTGGCAGACCCTCTATTCTTCACGCGACGGCGGCGACATAGCATCGTCCGGTGAGTGGGCGGAAACGTCCGGCTACACCAAACGACTGGGCGTCGTGTTCGGACCAATTCGTTTGGATAAGGGCAATTACATTCTGCTGCGGGCGTACCAGAATTCGGGCTATGCGTTGAACACCAATGCCACGGATCTGGAATTCGCCTCGGACTTCTATTGCAAGTGGATAGGGCCAGCATGATAACCCCGACAACGCACCTGTTCACGGCAGGGGAGACTCTACACGACGATATCCTCAACAGAGGCATCCGTGATGTGTATGATTTCCTCCAAGAACCGCCCCAGTTTGTGATGAGGCAAACCACCGCCCAGTCGTTTCTGAACAGCACCTGGACCGACGTGACCAACTGGACCGTTGACAAAGACAACGACAATTTCCGGTCGGCGGGCGGCGCGGGAATCACTATCAGCACGTCAGGCTTCTACACGTTCACTTATGGGATCGGGTTCGCAAATGTGAACAGCGCGGCAGACACCACCGGCTTCCGCGTTGTCGGTCTGGTCATTCACGGTTTCTATCAGGGCAATCATTACAGTCGGCCCTCCCTCACTGCCGGAATGTGGTGGGCAGACATTGGCGCTGTTTATGGCTGTTACATGACCGCGGGTGACACGGTGTTTTTCCGGGCTCGTCAGTCTTCTGGCGTCACGCTCAATTCCAAGGTGGACCAAGTGCAAGCACACTGGTCGGGCCACTGGATCAGTCAATAATCAAGGGAAGAACTTATGACCAAATTCAAAGCATATGTGAGCCGGGAACCAGTGCGAATCTATCTGTATGGCGTCGTCGCTGCGGTCTGCGCGGGCCTAGTGGCGTTCGGTGTTATCGCGGCCACCATTGTCCCTGCACTGCTGGCTGCCGCTGCGGCACTGTTGGTCCTGCCCAGTCCGGTCGAACAACTCCGGGCTCAGGTCACACCTGACGTTCAACCGGTGGTCGAGGCCGTTGTCGAAAAGGCTGGCGAGATTGTCCACAAGGTGCTGCCCGCCGTCGAGATCCCCCCAGCGGTCGAGGCACAAATCGAGGCGGTTATCGAGCCAGTGGTCGCGCACGCGGTCGAGGCCGTGGTCGAGGCGGTCAAGGCCGAGGCGTATGACGGATACGAGCACGCCGAGCCAGTCACCCGGGTCGAGGTAGGCTGACCCCTCCCCCTCTGTGCTGCCCGGACCCCCGGAACCCCTCCCCCTGTGTGTCGCTCTGGCGAGGATGACCCCCACAAGCCCCGGGAAGGGGGCGTGGAGCCGTCTTTACCCTCACCCGGGTGTTACCCTACAGCCGAGGGGGTCGCGGGGCTCCAAGGGGCTCTCCCGGGTCAGGAAAGGCACTATGCCCTAGAAGCCCCGGGAAGGCCCCTACGGCTGGCGTGACCCCCTCCCGTGTAGGGTAACAAAGGCCCAAGCCTAGACCTCAGCCCTGGGGGCCTTCCCGGGGCAGCAACCGGGTACTGGCGTCCGAGCGACGACCTATCCGACAGTTCGCAGGGCTCCCAGCCTACCGTTAGCAGGCCGGTGCGCCCAACTACCAGTTTGCTCCCAGTTACGCCAAGGTTGGGCGCAACGTGACACCCCAGTCCCAAATCTGCGCACCTCGAACTACCAAGATCGAGGACATTCCGAAGTGTCCCCGAACGCGGACATAAAAATAGCCCGATCCCGGGAGGATATCCTCTCAGGGTCGGGCTATTTCTATGTCAGCGTCCGATATTCACGCCGTAATACTTCTCCCATGCAGCCTGGGTGATCTTCCCCCAGGCACCATCCTCGGTGACACGCAGCGCGTGTTGCATCTCTTTGATCGTGGCGAGTCGGGCGTTTGCAGACTGCGGTCCCCAAGCACCATCGACGGGCGTGCCGATACGGGCCTGGATGTATTGCACGGCATAACCGAACCCCGGGCCTCTGATGATAGCGGTAACCGCCGTCGCTGTGACCGGCCCCAGGTGACCGTCCACCGTTGTATGTACGGCGGTCTGTATGGCGCTGGTCTTCACCCGGTCCACGCCGACCGGCTGAGGTTGCGGGCTCGGCGGCAGTAGCGTCCGCTGGTAAGCGGCCTCGGTGACCGGTCCCCATTGTCCATCGGCAGGCACAACGCCGTGTGCTTTCTGCCACGCCAGAATGTGCGCGCTGGTATCCGGTCCCAGGACACCATCCGCGCCAGCGCCAACAATGCGCTGAATGCGTTTGACTGCCTCATTGGGGGCCGGGGGCTGGTAGGGCGGTGTTGGGCCACCATTGTAATTTGGATAGCCGAACCCCACGACCAACGCCATGCTGCGCTGGACGATGTGAACGCCCTCTGGGCTGCCGGTGTTACCACCGACTGTTACGAACATTCCCCCGCCCAGATTCCGGATGACGATTTCAACGTGGTCGATACCGTCCCGGCTCCTTCCGCCTTCCCAATCAAAGAAGGCGATGGCACCGGGAATAGGTGTGCTGCCGAACCGGCCCTGACTGGCGAACCAGTTTGCGTGAGTCGGCGTGTAGGCGAACTTACCGACAAGGCCGTAACCCCCGCTGGCTTCCCGCCCCATTTCACTGACGAAGATATCGCACCACGATACCCCATTCCAGCCATATAGCACGCCGAACACTGTCCGGTTGCTGCCGGGAGGATTCTCGACGGCACCCACATGCCGCAGGGCGGCGGCAGTAACCTGTGCGGCGGTGGTCATTTCGCCTCCGCAATGATCTTGTCCAATTCCTCCGGCGTTAGGTACTTTTCTCCGTGTTCCTCTCGTGGGGAATTGTCAGTCTTCCGTGGGTCGAGGTCATCCTCACCCATCGAGTTTACTTTCTCTGGCATTGGCGTTCCTTACTTGTATGTGCAGGACACGACTTGACCCACGGTGGGCGAAGCCGGGACAGGGCAACTCAGGCTAGTGGCCCGGAGAGGCGTCACCGTGGTTGTGGTCACGGGTGGCGTCGTGGTCGTTACAACGGGCGGCGTGGTTGTCGGCGGCGCGGTGGCGAACACGAGTGTGTTGCCGTATTGCGCAGTACAACCGCTGGCTTTGGATATAGCGCCAGAAACGACGACGTAATTGGACGCGGGATTCTTAATCACCTTCCAATTGCCGGTAATAGCATTCATACATGAATTCGCTGCCGACGTAGAGGTGGTCGAACCGTCAACATATACGTCGATCCAGGACGCTGCGCCCGCGGGTACATTGGTGGCGCATGATGCGCAGGTATCCTCGACTATGAAATAGCGCCGCAGGTTTGGAATGTAGAACCGGGTTCCTGCCGGGACCATCGGGCCACCGTTGACAATACCCACGGCCAGGGTAATTGGGTCGGCATATGTGCCGATTCCCCCCGCGCCTTTGTGTAGAACTGGATTGGAAATGGCAGTACCGGGGGGGTCGTTGTCATAGATCGAATACCCCGTGACATATGCAGTCGAGGTAACCTCGGCGGCGGAAGCGGTCAGAGCCAGCGTCAGCGCACCGATGATGGCTAGCACTACTGCTATCACCACCGCGCTAATCTGGCTACGGTCGGCGAAAAAGGGGAGCATGTTTTTCCTTTCGGGCATGACAAAGCCCCAGCGGGTATCCTCCCGCCAGGGCTGTTGCCGTTACTTCGGATTGTTGGAACCGGGCTTGGTGAAGCCGCCAGCCGTAGCCAGCCGCTCAGCGTCGAATGCTGCCCGCCGTACCGCCAGTGTCTTCTGACGTTTCGTCGGACCTTTCTTCTGCCGGAATTTCTCCCGGAGGTCTTTGTCCATATTTCCGCTCCATTTCTCGATACCACTCATCCAGCGCCAGGGATTTCCGGCACCGTTGTGTGTTCGGTACGGGGGCCACAATGATGCGTCCCTTACGTGTTCCGTACATTGTCCTCCCAGAATGCCCATTGGTCGAGGGCTTCCTCCTCTAGGCTGACGGGCCGGTCCCAGGTAATAACGTCCGGGACGACAGGCCACTTGATCCGGCCCTCCTTGTGGCCCGCGGCGTGGAAGTCGAGGGGGTGACCTTTTCGCCGCCGACAACAGACATAGGCGCTATACAGCACCTGACAACTCTCGGACCACGGCGTGTATGCGAATTCGAGATCCAGTGCATCATCCTCGTCGGGGAATTTGACTTTCATTTCACACACTCATTTCGTGCCACGAGATACTTGGCAGTCAGTGCGGCAATCTCGGTCTGGCTGGACTGCGTGTTGGTGCGCGGTATCCCGTCAGGGTTGGCCTCATGGTCCACCGCTATTTGAATGGCCGCATCCACAAGGACCTGACGTTGGTCGGCCAGATCCAGGGCGATGGCGCACGCATTCGGGATGTACCTCTCGGTGATAGTCACGGGCTTGGGTGCGGGGGCTTTCGTCGTGTTCGCGCCGACAGCGCCGCCCGCCGTGAACAAAAGCACGGCAGTCAGCAACCCTACGAGCCAGTAATACGCTTTCATTTCTTGCTCCTATTTGGGGAATGAGATAATCGGGACACGGAATGCCGCACTCAAACCCCACCACCAATCGCCGTCGAAAACTCCGACCTTGCCGGTGACAGGAAATGAGAACCGCATATCCATGATAGTGAATGTGTAGTCACCCAGCCGGATTGTCATTCCGACTTTCAAAGCCGCCACCGGCAATGCCCGAACCCCCTGGGGCTCGGACACTGCGTCGGGTGCGCTATAGAGTCTCACCGTCACTCAGGATCTGACTCGTGCGGGTGCACTTGAGACTGCCGTCGAGGTTACGCCCGCCGTAAACGATCAACAGTGAGTCATAGACGACGTGAATGGTTTGGTACGCCTGCCATTCTCCATCGACGCCTTGGCGAGCGGTCGGGGCATTCGCACCCTCGGTCCGTCGGATCATTTCTTTCTCGGTGTCGATTTCGTAAGTGGAGTACAACGTGCGGACGAACCGATTGGCGTGCGGCGCACGCTGGTATTTATCCTCATAGGCGTAAGCCTCATTCTCGGCTGCCGCCTGATTGATTTGATCGTAGTCCCCTTCGTAATCGTTGGGGGAAATGCGCTCGGTCATCGTGCTCCTATCTTGGGCAGATTGTTGAGCCGTGCTTTTTCTGCACTGGTCAGGCAGAATCGCCAAACCTTGCATCCCGCATTGTCTGTGAATGTTTCCAGCAGTGCGGCACCATTCTTTCGTTCCAGAGTCGCAGGGTCCAGACAGTTCCCGTCCCGACGATGCGCCTCAAACGCCCTTTCGGCACTGAACGTCCGGTGACACCCGCAGCAGTGACCAGTCTCTGACCCCTGTTGCATCCACTGGGCTCCGCAGCCGTGGTAAGCCACCATTACGTGGTGACTCTGACCGTGCATTCTTGACATTGTTCGCTCCTATCTCGGCAGAGTGCAGAGGATGCCGCCACACTCTGGACACCGCTTAGGGTGCCGTTCACTGCTGGGTTTGCCCGGGTAGTCGTTGTGTTCTTCGCGGGACTTATACAGCCAGTCATCGCTGAAACGCGGGGCTCGGGGGACACGGCGGCGGTGGAATTTCAATTTCATACTGTGCTCCTTTATCAAAGTTGATTCCTGCTCCCACCTGTTTATCGGTACGCAATTCCGATGCCGGGTTCCAGCCGACGCGATTTCAATGTGGTCACAACGCAGGAATACCCTGCCGTCTTGTTCCGGCAGGGGCTTCAAGGGAACGTCACCGTTCCTCGTATGCCGCTTTCTGCGGTTCGGCCTCATAGCGAGGCTTACCACAGATAGCGCAGAATTGAATCGTGTATTCCACGGTCCATTCATGCTCAACGGGCTCGCCCGTCTTGGCGACTAAGCAGTATCTGATTTGCTCGGCCATTGTTCTCATCTCCTTTATAGCGACCCTGACCGGACTCGAACCGGTAACTTCCACCCTGACAAGGTGGCACTCTGACCAATTGAGTTACAGGGCCAACCGACCACGGTGTTGCATCACCTGCCGGTACTCCGGGGCTCAGGGTGCGACCCTGCCGCCCGGGAGCGGTTTGAAAATAGTGCGCGGGGGAGGAATCGAACCATTCCCTTCTGCCCACAGGGCTCCACCCGTTTCCGGGTCCGCGCCCCTGCCGCCAGGACTTATGCCATGGTCAGCGCCAATTACGGCAGGGAACTTACTGCCCGCTCTGCTGTTTGTAATCCTTCACAAACTGCTCGGCGTTTTTTTCGAGCACCCCGTCGATTTCGTCCAACAGGGCGTCATACTCGTCGTCGTCCACCGTGGAGACAGATTCCGTGGGCGGCGCGGGAGGTTTGGGATCACCTTCG
>Ga0209638_1000629_pt1 | contig 23115 bp, 20 predicted proteins | sample BarGraNGADG00211_FD_184490 | JGI IMG/M metagenome (GOLD analysis project Ga0209638, IMG submission 184490) | Arctic peat soil microbial communities from Barrow, Alaska - Barrow Graham LP Ref core NGADG0002-211 (SPAdes) (version 2) | ecosystem: Environmental > Terrestrial > Soil > Wetlands > Peat...
ACGATCCAGTCCGCGGCCTCGACGAAGTGGTCCATGGCGGCATAGAGCTCGGGCGCTTCCTCGAGCATCTGCAGGCCCTTGGCGAACTCCCACTCCGAAGAGATGAGCCCGCCGTAACGCGCCAACCACGTCTCGCCGCGTTCACGGGCACGGAGGTTGATCCGGTCAGCCTGTGGCTGCGCGGCGTGGTGGCGCCACAGCTTGACGAAGGCGTGCGGATTGGTGGCGAACTCGGGCACCTCACAAAGTGGTGTGCCGTCGGCCAGGGTGGCGACCATCGTGCAGGCGGTGAAGTCGGTACCGATGCCGATGACGTCCGCGGGGTCGACACCCGACAAGGCAAGGGCCTCAGGCACGGCGACCTTCAGTATGGAGATGTAGTCCGCAGGCACCTGCAAGGCCCACTCCGGCCCGAGCGGTTCCCCGGTCGGTAGCGCACTGTCCAGCACCGCGTGGGGATAGTCGGCGACGGCGCTGCCCAGCTCCTGACCGTCACTGACCCTGGCCACGACGGCTCGACCAGAGAGCGTCCCGAAGTCGACACCTATGACCACCGCGTCGGGGCTTTGTCGCGAGGTGGGTGTCACGTGTGGCCTTTCTGGCGGCTGGGGCTGAGACCAGACACGGTTTGTAGCATGATGATCAGCGTTAAGTGTGAGCGCTAACATTCGCTCTGTCAAGGAGACACCGTTGGCTCCTCCTCAAACCAGACCGCGGATTCTTCGAAAGCCGGATTTCCGCCTTTCGGAACATACCGCCAAACGCGGCGAGTCTGCCGTGCGCTTCAGCTGCACCCTGTCTCGGTAGGTCGTCAGTTTGACGGAGCAGCCGTGGACGACCGGACAATGAGCCGCGGCTCGACCAGTGGCACAGAGGCGTTGAGCTCGCCGGCGAGTCTGCGTAGCACCAGAGCCATGATGCGCCGGCCGAGCTCGCGGAAGTCTTGGCGGACGGTAGTTAATGGTGGAGTGAAGTAGCCCGACTCGGGGACGTCGTCAAAGCCCACGACGCTCACGTCCTCGGGAACCCGCAGCCCGGCCTCATGCAGGGCACGTATCAGCCCCAGCGCCATCTGGTCGTTCGCAGCGAAGACCGCGGTAGGCCTGGACTCGGCCAGCATCGCCCTTGCGGCCCCGTAGCCGCTGCGCGAAGTCCAGTCTCCCTCGACCATGAGTGCTGGGACACGACAGCCGTGCTCCTGCAGTGCCATTCGCCAGCCCTCGCGCCGCGCCGTGGCTTCCAGCCAGTCGAGTGGGCCTGGCAGGTGCAACACGCTGTGGTGGCCAAGGTCGAGCAGGTGGTTGGTGGCCAGGCGTGCACCCGCGATCTGGTCGACGCCGGCCGTCAGAGGGGTGGCCGACAGGTCGCCCTCGACCAGAACGAACGGCACTTGGATGTGCAGCGAATGCGCGAGCGCAAGGGCTGCCTCGTGGGCCACAATGATCACCACCGCTTCGACCGCCTGGTCCAGAACCTGGTCAACGGCCTGCCGCAACGATGTCGCCGAGATTTCGGGGAGCCCTGTGAGCGATAAGCCGTATCCTGCTGCGCGAGAGGCGGATTCGAGCCCGAGCATGATGCTGGCCGGACCGTAGTGGTTCATGTCAGCGGTGATCACCCCGATACTCCCCGACCGACGGGTCACCAGCGTTCGGGCTGCGGTGTTGCGTCGGTAGCCGAGCTCCTCAATTGCGGCGAGCACCCGGTCGCGCGTCTCCGGACGGACCTTCGAAAAGCCGTTGAGGACTCGCGAGACGGTCTGATGAGAGACACCGGCGACGCTAGCCACGTCTTCCATCCTCGGCGGGCGGTTGCCACGCGCTCGACCAGGAGCAGCCAGCGCGCTGGCCGTGTTGACCTTGGGGGCAACCTCGGGCTCAGGCATGGGCGCATCGTACGTCCGCCTGAGCCTTTCCTCGTGCTTGAAAGGCCGGGCTGGCTCAGACCGGATCTGCAGGTGCGGTGTCAGGATTCGCGCCGCACGGACCCTGACGCCGTGACGACGAGGCAGTTGGGCGCACCGAAACCCATGTCCCCAAAAGCGTCCACGACAGCCGAGCTCACCTCAGCCGTTCATTCGGTGGGCACAAGGGCAATGGCCGAGCCGCCGAATCCCCCTCTCGTCATCCGGGGCACCCAGTGCGCCATGAGCTGTTGCCGCCTCAACAGCGACGTCAAGCTCGACAAAGGAGATCTCGAAGTCGTCTCACATGGAGGCATGCGAGACGTTGAACAGTGGGCCCACATCCGAGCGCGTCCTGCGCGCAGCAGGGCCACCACCTGGCGGACCCGCTCGATCTCGGTCACGACATGTCTGGCCCGCGCCCGAACCCGACTATCCGGCAACCGGTTCAATCCCTGGTGGCGGTTGGCGAAAGCGACCTCACGCAGTGAGGGGATGCCCAGCTGGCGTGCGGCCTCCTCGCAGCTCGCGCGCCGCTTTGCGTACTGCCCGTCTACCAGGGTGTGTGTTGCGCGGGTGTCCATCACGAGCAGGCAAAGACCGTGGGCAGACAGGTCGAAAGGCACCTGGGCGATAGAGCCGTCACGACAGTCGAGCAGCAGCGCATGGCCGGCCTGGCAGCGCAGGGACGCTGACTGGTCCATGCCGCCGGTCGGAGCCAAAGCAATCGCGTTCTCGGCCAAGACGCAGATCCTGGCAAGGGTTGCGCGAGCACTGTCATCGTGAAGCAGGTCCAGATCAAACAAGTCGGAAACAGCCGCGGCGACCGCACATTCGAGCGCCGCAGAGCTGGAGAGCCCGGCGCCCTGTGGCACCCGCCCGTCCACCATGAGGTCAAGGCCTTGGACCTGGTGGCCGGCATCCCGTAGGGCACCCATAGAACACCAGCAGCGTAGCCGCCCCAGCCGGACGGGTAACCGGCCCTGGCGTCATCGAGCTCGAGCTGGCAAGGCAGCGCCGACTGCAGTGATGCCAACTTCAGACGGCGGCCCGCCCGCTCCCGCACCGCTGCATCCATACGGTGCGGGAGCGCCATCGGCAGGCACAGGCCGGCGTTGTAGTCGGTGTGTTCGCCCATGACGTTCACCCGTCCCGGGGCGGACCAGACTCCGCAAGGTTGCGCGCCGAACTCATCGCCGAAGGCCTGCGTGAGCGTGATCTGCGGCGATGTGGTGATTTCCGGGGAAGCCGGCAACTCAGCCCACCTCACGCAGCCGGGCTGCCACAGCCTCGGGTGCGATATCGTTGATCCAGGCGCCGACGCCAGACTCAGAGCCCGCGAGGTACTTCAGTCGGCCCGGCGCGCGCAGAACCGACATGACCTGCAGGTGCAGTCGCGAAACGTCGCGCCCGCGCCGCACCGGTGCCTGGTGCCAGCCGGCGATGTAGGGCATATCGATCGGCAAGCCCCCCGGGCCCTGGTAGTAGCGGTCCAGGCGGCGCAGCAGATCGAGATAGACCTCCGCCAGCTCGTCGCGCTCGGCACAGTCCAGCGCGACCAGGTCTGGGACATCACGATTGGGGACCAGGTGCACCTCGACCGGCCACCGTGCTGCATAAGGGACGTATGCCGTCCAGGCAGTGCCCTTGATGACCACCCGCGAACCGTTCTCCAGCTCGGCAGCAAGCAGGTCAGCCCCCAGCAACCGGCCGGTACGCCGATGATGGGCTGTGGCCTCACGCAGCAGCGAAGCGGTGCGGGCGGGTATGAACGGGTAGGCGTAGATCTGCCCGTGGGGGTGATTCAGGGTGACCCCGATCTCCTCACCACGGTTCTCAAAACAGAACACGTGCTCGACGGCGGTCACGGCCGACAGCTCGGCTGTGCGGTCGGCCCAGACGTCGACGACCGTACGGGCCCTGGCCGCAGACAGGGACGAGAAGCGGGCATCGTGGTCGCTGGTAAAACAGACGACCTCACAGCGTCCCGACGCCGGAGCATGAGACAGCAGCGGATTCGGGCAGGACCCGGGGGCGGCGGCGGCACCTGCAAACGAGGGAAAGCGGTTCTCGAACACGACGACGTCGTACTCATGGGCCGGGATCTCTGACGGCATCGTGCCAGCGCTGGTCGGGCAGAGGGGACACTCCCCGGCTGGCGGCAGGAACGTACGATCCTGGCGGTGGTCAGCGATGGAGACCCATTCGCTGGTCAACGCGTCCAGGCGCATCGTCCCGGCCGCCGGACGAATGTGCAGAGCACGCTCATCAACCACGTCACGGTTCTTGGCACCACTGAGATAGGGCTCGGAGTCGTCGAAGTAGATGAGCTCGCGGCCATCGGCCAGTGTTGTGGAGGTACGTCGTACCCTCGCAGAAGGTTCAGGGTGCTTTGCACATGAGCTCTTGGCGGTCTGTCGTTGTCGTGTCAACACTGTTCCTTTGTCTGCCCGGTCACCGCTATGATCCTGCACCGAAAGCAGACGTGTTCAAAACCGTGCACCGGTCGGGCCACTGCCCATGGGCAGACCAAGCCAGTTCTCTTATCGAAGTCAGACCTCTGGGGGCAGCCCGTGAGGCCTTCGTGGTGCGCCAGTCAGGCCGCGAGTCACCAGCGACGTCACGGTCCTCGCGGTGGACGCCAGTGATGATGGCGTAGGTGGCACCGGCAATGGCGGCACCGATGATCGGTGCCACCCAGAAGAGCCACAGCTGAGCTGGCGCACCGTTGCCGTTGAAGAACGCCACGCCGGTCGAGCGAGCTGGGTTGACGGAGGTGTTGTCGATCGGGATCGAGATGAGGTGAATCAGGGTCAGACCGAGCCCGATAGCGATCGGGGCAAAGCCCTGGGGCGCGCGGGTGTCGGTCGCGCCGAGGATGATGTAGAGGAAGAAGCCGGTCAGCACGATCTCGGTGACCATGACTGCGGCCAGGCTGTAGCCATCGGGGGATTGAGCGCCGTAGCCGTTGGCAGCCATGTTGCCCGTGGCAACAAAGCCCGGCTTGCCTTTGGCGATGAGCTCCAGGAGCCCGCCGGCGATGAGACCGGCCAGAACCTGCGTGCCGACGTATGCCGGAGCGTCCTTCCACTCGAAACGTTGGCGACGGCCAGGCCAATGGTGACGGCAGGGTTGAAATGGCCCCCTGATACGTGTCCGACGGCGTACACCAGCGTCAGGACGGTGACCCCGAAGGCCAGGGCGACACCCAGAAAACCGATGCCGACGGAGATATTGCCAGGTTTGCTCAGGAACTTGGCGGCGATCACGGCGCTGCCGCAACCACCGAACACGAGCCAGAAGGTGCCAAGGAACTCAGCACCCAGGCGAGCGCCTTGGGGGCGTTCATGTGGGCTCCAGATCTCAGTGACCTCAACGGGAGTTCACGGGCGGTTGTCCTTCGTCAGATGATGGCGCTGTCGTGGCGGGAACGGGTGAAGGCGCGCGGAGAAACCGCACGACTAACCGAAGAGACGGCCCCGAGCAAAGTCGGGCCCTGGTCACGCCTCAGCGCGTGTGCCGCAGCCACCACAGTCCGACAAAGGGCAGCACCAGTGGCACAAACCCATAGCCGCTGCCAAACCCCGTCCACACGGTGGGGTGCTGGAAGACACTGGGAAACCACTCACTGGCGGCGCCCACGATGAGCACGCCGACGAGCTCGGTGCTGATGGCCATGGTCGCCACACGCCGCGAGGTTGCATCTGCGCGGGCCAGCGAGATGGTCGCCACGATGTACACGATCGCGGAGAAGCCGGACAGCAGGTAGGCCAGCGGTGCCTCGGAGAACTTGGTCGCCAGCTGGACCGCCGAGCGGGAGGTCGCGGCGAGTGCGAAGAGGCCGTAGACCGCCACGAGAATCCGGCCGAAGCCTCGTCCGGTCGGAGTGGGCGCACGCGACGCGCCAGAGTCAGCCACACCGGGTTCAGCCAACGGTGCCCGCCCAAACTTGCTGCACCCGGAGCACCATGACCGGGGTGATCAGGAAGGCCAGAGCGATCACGACCGTGCCGGACCGGGTTTTCTCTCCCCACGCCCAGTAGAAGGCCAGTGGGGGGATGGCCAGGCAGCCCAGCAGGTAGCCCACGAACTCCGCCCGGGCGAAGGGCCGGGAGCTTTCGGCCATCTGCACCACTCCACCAACTGTGAAGCCGAGAAGGAGCACCTCAAGCAGGAGTGAGGCAGCGAGCAGCAGGAGCGTCGGATGCCGGTTGGACGCGGCGCTGATGAGCGCCCATGCCGCGAAAAGCAGGGCGACGACAGTGATTACCGTCGCATAGATACCGGTCACGTTCGCGATCCTGTCATGCCGACCGGCGAGCAGCCAACAATTGGGGCCCGGTTAACCTGCCCGTGTCACTGCAGCTCGGGCCCGCCGTCCACGTGCCTCACGTGAGCCTGCCAAGGGCGTGCGGTTGTCCCGCGCACGGCGAGCTGTACACCAAGCAGACTCGCAACGGCCCCGGCAGTCGGTGGCCCACCTTGCATCTCGGCCAGCAGCAGGCGTGCCGACAGCTCGCCGATCTGGTGAAGCGGCAGTCGCACCGTCGTCAGTGGTGGGGTGAGCCGGTCCACCATGGCTATGTTGTTGAACCCAATGACGGACATCTGCTCGGGGCAACTGATGCCTGCCTCGGCCAGGACCGAAAGCGCGCCCAGAGCGATGAGGTCATTGGCGCAGACGATCGCCGTTACGTCCCGGACGGACTCGAGCAGCGCCCTGGTCACCTCCGCGCCGGCTGCTTCGGTGTAGGAGGCACAGACCTGGACCAGGCTCGGTCCGGTGGGCAGTCCGAGGCCATCGATCGCCTGTCGGAAAGCAGATGCCCGGTCGCGCCCCGTTGAAGTGTCCGCCGGCCCGCCAAGGTGAGCGATGTGTCGATGGCCCAGCTTGGCGAGGTGCTCTACGGCCAGCTGCATACCGGTGCGCTCGTCCGCGCCGACGTACGGGAGCCTCCGGCTGCCGATGTTGCGGTTGACCAGAACGGCGGGCACCCCCTGGTCGGCGATCTCCTCCAACAACGGGTCCTGCCACAGGGCGGTAGCGATGATGAAGCCATCGGTACCGCGGGCGCGAAGCTGCTCCACCTGCCGTCGCTCGGTGTCGGAGTCGTTGTCCGTGTCGGTCAACACCAGCGTGTAGCCGGCCGCGCTGAGCAGCTGCTCCGCCCCGCGGACCATCGGGGGAAACAGCGCGTTGGTGATGTCTGGGACCAGCATCGCCACGACGAATGACTGGGACGTTCGCAGACCCCGGGCAAGGGTGTTCGGAACGTAGCCGAGTCGCTGCGCCACCTTCATGACTCGGCGCGCGGTCTCCGGACTGACCCGGCTCCGGGTGGCAGGGTTCAGCGCCCGACTTGCCGTTCCGGGGTGTACTCCTGCCGCACGTGCGACATCAGTCAGTTTGACCCTTTGCGCGCCAGCCACGTGAGAGCTCCTTGGGCGGTGAGTTATGCAATCGGTTGTCATCTGATGGATCTGATGCGTGAAGCTTGTCGTGAGGAAGTCATCGTAACCCGCTGCAAGACCGCTTGACAGTCTCGCTCGCATAGGGTGATGATATTGCAATCGTTCGCATTTGAGTTGCGTTCGATAGAGTTTCTCATCCGTGGGTATCTCACCCCCTTTGATGGAGGATCAGCAATGCAGCTAAGCAATCGATTGTGGCAAAGGGGTGGTGTGGGAGTCGTCGCAGCTGTCGTGGCGCTGGCCCTCGGTGCCTGCGCATCCAGCACCAACAACTCGGGCGCGTCGTCCTCGGCAAAGGCAGGGACACCGCTGGTGATCGGGGCATCGGTCTCCTTGACGGGCGACTTCGCGGACTCAGGTAAGGCAGTCCAGCGCGGGTACGAGCTGTGGGCCAGCCAGGTCAACGCGAAGGGTGGGATCCTCGGTCGCAAGGTGACGATGAAGATCGTCGACGACGCGTCCAGCCCCACCCAGGTGGTGTCCAACTACCAGAACCTGATCAACCGCGACAAGGTCAACCTTGTCGTCGGGCCCTTCTCGAGCCTGCTGACCGTCCCGGCGTCACAGGTTGCCAAGCGCTACGGCTACTCGTTCCTTGAGCCCGCTGGCGGTGGACCCGCGGTCTTCGCACAGAACCTCCACAACCTGTTCTTCGTCCAACCCGCCCCCACCACGAAGTCGGGCGACGTGTTCGCCGAATGGATCCTTTCGTTGCCGGCCAGTGCACGTCCCAAGACGGCCGCCTACACCGAGCTCGACGACCCGTTCGCCGCACCCATCGCGGAGAACATTCGCGCCCGCTTCGAGGCCGCCGGTATCAAGACCGTCTACAAACAGGTGTACCCAGCCGAGACGCAGGACTTCTCGGCCATCATGTCCAAGGTCGTCGCAGCCAACCCCGACGTCCTTGTCGGCGGGACACAGAACAACGACGCCTACGCCCAGGTCAAGACACTCGTGCAGCTGAAGCTCAGCCCCAAGTTCATGTTCCTGTCGAACGGCGCCAACTCACCTCTGGAGTTCCCCTCCAAGGTCGGCCCCCAGAACACCCAGGGCATCATGTCCGCCGGTGACTGGTTCCCGGGTTCAACCGCAACAGGCAGCGCTGACTTCACGGCCGCCTACATCAAGGCCTATGGCGGCACCGCAGACACCATCGACAACTCCACCGCCGAGGCCTATGCCGTCGGACAGGTCTTGCAGGCTGTAGCCGCCAAGACCGGCAAGATCGACAACCCAACCATTATCGCCACCTTGCACCAGGGCACCTGGCCAACGCTGCTCGGCAACCTGAGCTGGGGACCCAACGGAGCACCTTCGGGCAGCTTCAACCTCATCCAGTGGCAGGGCGGCAAGCTCGTGCCCGTCTACCCGACTGCGGTAGCGCAGGCAAAACCGATCTACCCCAAACCCAACTGGGGCGGGTGACGGATCAGTGCACGCACTGATCCAAGGCGTGATCCTCGGGATCCTGACCGGAGGCGTGTATGCACTCATGGCCTCCGGTCAGACCCTGATCTTCGGGATCATGAAAGTGGTCAACCTGGCTCAAGGAGCCATGGTCATCTTGGCCGCCTATCTGGCTTACCAGCTGTTCACCAGATTCGGCGTGGACCCGTTCCTGGCCATCCCCATTACGACCGTCCTCATGTTCGGCATCGGAGTCGTGGTCGAGCTGCTCTTCCTGCGTCCTTTGCGCCGGGAGGACAAGTCCGAGCTCAGCCTGCTGGTCACCTTCGCCGTCGCCCTGCTCATCGAGGGGGCCCTGAGCGTGACCTGGGGCACGACATACCGCAGCATCAACGCCAGCTATGCCAACTCGAGCTGGACGCTGTGGGGCTACCAGATCACGGTCGTGCGTCTTTGGGCGTTCGTACTCTCACTGTTGGCACTTGGCCTATTGTTCTGGATCCTGAACCGCACCCGTTTCGGTCGAGCGGTCCGGGCCACGGTGCAGAACCCGGAGTCGGCGCGGCTGCTCGGTGTTGAGGCGCAGTGGGTCTCCGCCCTGGGTTTCGGGCTCGGCGCGGCGACGGCCGCGGCCGCTGGGTCGGTGTACGGGCTGCTCTACCCGTTCTATCCGGGTAGCCACTACGACCTCATCTCACGGTTGTTGTCCATCGTGGTCTTGGGCGGGCTCGGCAGTGTCGGCGGAGCGGTCGTCGCAGGGGTGATCGTGTCGACGTCCTCGGCGATCGTGGCGTCCACGATATCTCCGGCGTGGTCGGAGATGACCTTCTTCGTGATCCTCATCCTGGTTCTGCTCATCCGTCCGCAGGGCCTGTTCGGCAACGTCGACAGGGGCGCCATATGAGGCTCCCCTCGGTGCTGCGCGGGGGCGTGTTCACCGCGCTGGTGGTCACACTGCCGATGTTCGGTCTGCAGCACTGGTTCCTGAACCTGCTGGTCTTCGTGCTCATGTACGCCACGATGTCGAGTGCCTGGAACCTGGTCGGCGGCTTCGCCGGCTACCCGTCTCTGGGCCACGCCGGATTCTTCGGCATCGGTGCGTACACCATCGCCCTCATCTTCAAAGACCATGTCCTGACGACAGGCTACGAACCGTTCCTGCTGTTGCCTCTGGTCGGGCTGGTTGGCGCCTTGATCGGCTGGCCCATCGCGCTGATCTCCATGCGGACCCGTGCCGACGTCTTTGCCATCGTCACGATCACGTTCCTGTTCGTGGTGCAGACGCTCGCCTTCAACCTGCACGGCCTCACCGGCGGGTCGCAGGGGGCTGCTTTGCCGGTACCCCCGTTCTCTGCCGCCACCTTCGAGCTGCCCTTCTACTACGTGTTGGCGGCGCTGCTCATCTTCACCATGGGTCTGACCTTCATCACTATGCGTAGCAAGGTGGGGCTGTCCCTGGTTTCCATCAGGGCCGACGAGGACAAGGCTCGCGGGGTCGGCGTGCGCACCATTGGCGTGAAGGTGCTGGCGTTCTCGGTCAGTGTGGGTATCACCGCCATGGTTGGTGCGGTCTGGGCCTACTACCAAAGCTTCATCTACCCTCAGTTCGCGGTCGACCCGCTGCTCACCATCGCCATAGTGCTGATGACCTTCTTGGGGGGACGAGGGACGTTGTGGGGCCCGGTCCTGGGCGCTGTCATCCTGGAGTCAGGTCAGCAGCTCCTGACCTACCAGCTCGGCGCCGTCCAGCTGTACCTGATCGTCTACGCTCTCCTTTTCCTGGTGATCATCCTGCTCCTGCCGCGCGGGATCCTGCCGACCATCGAGGACCGTCTACGCCTGCGCCGTCGTCGTCGCCGGGCGGACGCGGCGACCGCCCCGCCTGGGGACCGAACACCCTCGAGCGAGCCGGACCCTGCCACCATGCTCGGTGGAGGCGCGTCATGAGCGACCTGTTGTCTGTACACGACGTGACCAAGATATTTGGTGGAGTTCGCGCTGTGGACGGTGCCTCTTTGAGCGTGCAGGAAGGGACCATCACAGCTCTCATCGGACCCAACGGGTCGGGCAAGACGACCCTGTTCAACATCATTACCGGCTACCTCAAGGCGGATGCCGGCCGGGTTGTGTTCGACGGCCGCGATGTCACCGGATCCCATCCGGGAAGGCTGTACAGGCAAGGTCTTTCGCGCACTTTCCAGCAGGCCCGCATCTTCCCGCAGCTCACCGTGCAGGAGAACCTCGTGGTGGCGGGTGGGTATGGATGGCGCCAGCTGTTCACCAGCCGGGTCGGAGGCCAGGACCGGGAGCGGGCGGCATCCCTGCTCGAGGAGTTCCGGCTCACTGATATCTCCGAGCTGCTCGCCTCGGAGCTCTCATACGGCCAGCGCAAGCTGCTGGAGTTCGCTGCCGTGCTCATGAGCTCACCACGGCTGGTACTGCTCGACGAGCCCACCGCTGGGGTGAACCCGGTGCTCATCGAGACCATGGAGCGACACATCCGTGAGCGAAACGCCGCAGGCATCACTTTCCTCATCGTCGAGCACGACATGACCTTTGTGATGCGGCTGTGCGACCCGGTCATCGTTCTGGATGCGGGCAGACCGATATTCACCGGCGAGCCGGCTGTGGTGCAGAGCAACGCGCTGGTTCTCGACGCTTACCTGGGGAGCTGACCGTGGCGCCGATCCTTGTCATCGACTCAGTTGTCGCCAGCTACGGGGCTGGCGACATCCTCAAGGGGGTCAACCTCACCGTCGAGGCTGGCACGGTCACCTGCCTGATCGGCCCCAACGGCTCAGGCAAGTCGACCGTGCTCAAGACCGTCAGCGGCCTGCTACGCCCCAAGGCAGGCAACGTGACGTTCCGCGACCAAGTGATCAACCGGCTCAGCCCCAAGGCCCGGCTGCTACTGGGGATCGTCCATGTGCCCCAGGACCGCAGCCTATTCCCGGCCATGAGCGTGTGGGACAACCTCCTCATGGGCGGCTACATGCTGCGGGACCAGAAGCTCTTGAAGCAGCGGCTGGACCAGGCGGTCGAGGCGTTCCCCATCTGTAAGACGCGGGCCAAAGAGCACGCCGGCTCGCTCTCTGGTGGAGAGCAAAAACAGGTCGAGCTCGCACGAACCCTGGTGCTCGACCCGACCTTGATCCTCCTGGACGAGCCATCGATCGGCCTGGACCCGAAGTCCCGGCAGGTTGTCTTCGCCAGCATCCGGACCCTGTGCGAGAGCGGCCGGACGGTGCTGCTCGTAGAGCAGAACGCACGCTCGGGCCTGGCCGCCTCAGACATGGGCGCCGTCCTGGAATCCGGTGTGGTCAGGCTCGTTGCCAGTGGCGCCAGCCTGCTCGAGGATCCCCAGGTCGCGCGCCTGTACCTCGGCGCGGCATCTTCCACTCCGGACCAGCCGGCGAAGCCGTGAGTACCGCTCAACAACGAAAGAGGTCCTGCTGATGAGCCACATAAAGCTGCGTGTTGGATGGATCGGCACCGGGCGGATGGGCTTCGCACTGGCCCAGCGACTGAGCCGTGCCGGAGTGGATGTGGCTGCATGGAACCGCACACGGGCCAAGGCGGAGCCGTTGACCGAGTCCGGAGTCACCGTGGTCGATGACCCATCCGAGCTGGCGGACCGGGACGTCGTGTTCACGATGGTCTCGACGTCGGCCGACCTCGACCAGGTCCTCGATCAGCTGCTCGCCGACCCTGACCGCGCTCCTCGACACGTCGTGGACTGCTCCACGGTGTCTTCGCAGGCATCGGCGTCCGCGCGCCAGCGGCTGGCCAAGTGCGGCGTCAGCTTCATCGCCGCGCCGGTAAGCGGCAATGGCAAGGTCGTGCGGGCCGGGATGCTGTCGCTGGTCTGCTCCGGACCGGCGGACTCATACGCCGAGGTCCTCCCGCTCGTGGAGCTGCTCGGACGACACGTCACGTACGTCGGTGACGGCGAGCACGCCAGACTTGTCAAGATCTGCCACAACCTGCTGCTGGGCGTGGTGACGCAGAGCTTGGCGGAGATCACGGTCCTGGCCGAGAAGGGTGGCGTGCCCAGATCGGCGTTCCTGGACTTCATCAACAACAGCGTCATGGGATCGGTGTTCACTCGTTACAAGACGCCTGCGTTGGTCAACCTGGACTACACCCCGACGTTCACGCCGATACTGCTGCGCAAGGACTTCGACCTCGGACTCGCTGTTGCCCGCGAGCTCGACGTGCCCATGCCTCTGGCCGCAATTACCGCCCAGCTTGTGCAGGCCAGCGTGAGCAGCGGCCGCATCACCGAGGACTTCGCCGTCCTGCTCGACCTGCAGGCTGCCAGCTCCGGCCTGGAGCTCAAGTCCGAGGACGTCGTGGTGGACGACGGTCTTGGTGGGAATGACCCCTCATGAGCGCGCAGATGGCACCCCTGCCAGCTCCGGGCCACATGGGCGTCGACTACGAGCAGCGCGTCGACTTCGACCGCCTTCGTCGCTACCGGCTGGCCAGGGCCAAGGCATCACTGGAGTCCAGCGAGTGCGGCGCATTCCTGCTCTTCGACTTCTACAACATCCGGTACACCACCCAGACGTGGATCGGCGGCGCGCTCGGCGACAAGATGACCCGTTATGCGTTGCTCACCCGCGACCGCGGGCCGACGTTGTGGGACTTCGGGTCGGCCGCCCGTCACCACCGGCTGCACTCGCCGTGGCTCGAGCAGCAGGACTGCCGGGCCGGGATGCTGGGCCTGCGGGGCGCGATCGCGCCGACCGTTGGCCTCATGGAGTCAGCGGTCAGGGAGATCAAGGGCATGCTGCAGGAGGCCGGTGTTGCCGGGGCGCCTATCGGCGTGGACATCGTCGAGCCACCGTTCCTGTTCGAGATGCAGCGGCAGGGCCTGCGTGTGGTCGACGCACAGCAGCTCATGCTGGACGCCCGCCAGATCAAGTCCGGCGACGAGATCATGCTGCTCAACCAGGCAGCCGCCATGGTCGACGGCGTCTACCAGGACATTGTCGAAGCGTTGAAGCCAGGCATTCGCGAGAACGAAATCGTGGCCCTGGCAAACAAGCGGCTCTACGAGATGGGTTCGGACCAAGTCGAGGCGATCAACGCGGTGTCAGGGGAGCGCTGCAACCCCCACCCCCACAACTTCTCTGACCGTCTCATCCGCCCGGGCGACCAGGCATTCTTCGACATCATCCACTCGTTCAACGGCTACCGCACGTGCTACTACCGGACTTTCAGTGTGGGAAGCGCCACGTCCAGCCAGCGGGACGCCTACGACAAGGCGCGCGAGTGGATGGACGCCTCGATCAACAAGGTCAGGCCGGGGGTGGGCACTGATGAGGTGGCAGCGGTATGGCCGAAGGCCACCGAGTTCGGCTTCGAGAACGAGATGGCCGCCTTCGGCCTGCAGTTCGGCCACGGCCTCGGCCTGGGACTGCACGAAAGGCCCATCATCTCGAGGCTGAACAGCATGAAGGAGCCGGTCGAACTACAGAACGGCATGGTCTTCGCGCTGGAAACCTACTGCCCTGCCAGCGACGGATTCTCTGCGGCGCGGATCGAGGAAGAGGTCCTGGTCACCCCTGACGGCCCGCGCATCCTCACCCTGTTCCCCGCCCAAGAGCTCTTCATCGCCAACCCCTATTGACACCGGCGCCGGTACAGCGAAAGGTTCAACTCCCGTGAGCGAGCACACCGCAGATCTTCTGAAAGCCCTCGTGACCGACCTCTACATCGGGGGAACATGGGTTCCTGCCGCAGGCGGTCGCCGCTTCGACGTCCTGGACCCGGCGACCGAGGCAACGATCACGACCGTCGCCGATGCCAGTGTGGAGGACGGCATCGCCGCGATCGACGCTGCCGACAAGGCTGCTCCAGGCTGGGCGGCAACTGCCCCCCGTCAGCGAGCGGAAATCTTGCGGCGTGCGTTCGACCTGATGATCAGTGGCGCCGAGGACCTCGCGGCCCTGATCACCCTGGAGAACGGCAAGGCCCTGCGGGACGCGCGCGGTGAGGTGGCCTACGCCGCCGAGTTCTTCCGTTGGTACTCCGAAGAGGCCGTCCGCGGCGCCGGAGCAGTCATGACCGCTCCGTCCGGGGCCAACAAGATCCTCGTTCTGCAGCAGCCTGTCGGCATCTGTGTCCTGGTCACGCCGTGGAACTTCCCGGCGGCCATGGCAACGCGCAAGATCGCTCCTGCACTGGCCGCCGGGTGCACCGTCGTCCTCAAGCCGGCCAGCGACACGCCCCTGACCGCGCTGGCGATGGGGTCTATCTTGGCGCAGGCCGGGGTTCCGCCAGGCGTGGTGAACATCGTTCCCTCCCGTCGCTCCGGGCAGGTCGTGTCCGCCATGCTCCATGACTCACGAGTGCGCAAGCTGTCGTTCACGGGATCGACGGAGGTCGGCCGAATCCTGCTGGCCGAGGCGGCCGACCGGGTCGTGAACACCTCGATGGAGCTCGGAGGCAACGCGCCGTTCCTCGTATTCGCCGCCGCCGACCTCGACGCTGCGACCGAGGGGGCCATGGTGGCCAAGATGCGGAACGCGGGAGAGGCGTGCACGGCGGCGAACCGCTTCTACGTCGAGGCTTCGGTAGCTGATGAGTTCAGCCGGCGTCTGGCGCAGCGGATGTCTGCGCTGGTCCTGGGGCCAGGATCACAGGAGAGCACCGATGTCGGACCGCTCGTCAACCAGGATACGGTCGCCAAGGTGGATGGGCTGGTCCGTGCAGCCGTCTTCGGCGGGGCGAAAGCGCTGGTCGGTGGGCAGCGCCCGGCGCGGAACGGCTTCTACTACGAGCCGACAGTGCTGGTGAACGTCCAACAGGGCGCGGCCATCTTGGGGGAGGAGCTCTTCGGCCCGGTCGCTCCGATCGTGACGTTCGACGACGAGGCGCAGGCCGTGGCCCTGGCCAACGCCACCGAGCATGGGCTCGTCGGCTACGTCTACACCGGCGACCTGGCGCGTGGTCTGCGCGTCAGTGAGGCGCTGGAGTTTGGCATGGTAGGTCTGAACCGGGGCCTGGTCAGCGATCCGGCGGCGCCCTTCGGCGGCTCCAAGCAGAGCGGGATCGGTCGCGAAGGTGGTCACGACGGCATGCTCGACTACCTCGAGTCGAAGTACATCGCCGTGCAGTGGTGACGGTACGTCACGACGAGGGATTGCCGAAGACCTCGGGGTGTTTGGCCAGCTCGACGCGAGTTCGCCGGATGTGCCCGCTGAGGTACCGCTCGGCGTCAGTGGTGTCGTGACGCTGGATCGCGTCGAGCAGCAGGCGGTGCTCAGAGTTGATCACCCACATCCGGCCGGGCCCGCTGCTCGACACGAAAGCCCGGCGGTAGTGCTGCGTAGAGTTCCACAGTCTGGTGACCATCGACGTCAGCTGGTCGAAGTGACAGCCGCTGTAGGTGAGCAGATGGAACTCTCGGTCGAGCTGGAGGAAGCCACGGACGTCGGAGTTGATCTCGATGCTGTCCTGGATCTGTTCAAGGCTGCGCATGTCGCCGGCGGTGAGATGGGGGATGCTCTGGGACAACGCGAGGGGCTCGAGGCGTTCGCGCATCTGGTAGATGATGTCGACCTCGCGGCTGTCCAGCAGAGGAACGCGGGCTCCCTTGTTCGCCTCATTCTCGATGAGCCCTTCGGCCTCCAGCATCCGAAGCGCCTCACGTACCGGCAGTCTGCTGGCACCGAACCGCTCAGCAACCATCGCCTGCCGGACGCGCTGCCCGGGCCCGATGTCCCCGCCGAGGATCGCCTCGCGCAGGTAGTCGGCGACCCGTTGGCTCGCCGGACCGGCCAAGGCCCCAGACACCTCGGGGGGCAATGCAGAGGTCATGACGGCCTCACAGCGGTCTGCTGCCGGTCGAACGCCTTTCCGTTCGGGTAGGACACCAGCTCGAGCTGCAGCCCCCAAGGCGCCAGGAAGTACACCCACCGCTGGCCGAGGTTGTGTCCCTTGCTCGCGGTCGGCTCCCCGAGCACGGTGACCCCGCGGCTGCGCAGGTAGTCCACCGCGGTGTCGAGGTCGTCGACGTACAGGGCGACGTGATGCCCGCCGACGTCGCTGTTCTTGGGGACGGTCGTGCGCTGGTCCGGGGAGGTGTACTGGAACACCTCGAAGATCGTCTGCCCACCACAGCGAAAGAAGCGGTTCTGCGGAACCGTCGCGCGGGGGTGGACGCCCAGATGCTCACTCATCCAGTCGCCGTCGTCTTGGAAAGGCCCCAGCGAGTAGAGGTAATCGCAGCCGAGGACATCGACGAGGAAGCGGGTCGCTTCCTCGAGATCAGGCACGGTGACCCCGATGTGGTCAAGTCGGCGCAACCCTGGCAGTCCCATCTTTGCCACTCCTATCACCCGTGAATGGATCCAATACATCATAGAGGAACTAGAGCTAGCGGTTCCAGTCGGCAAGAAATGCCACATCGGGACTAGAGATTGGATCCCATTTTGTGGCAGGCTTGGTCACAACCGAACTACGGAGCGTGTCATGACCGAACACAGGCAACTCACCGCGGCGGCTCCGTGGGTCGAGCTCGTCGCCACAACCGACGACTGGGACGCCGCTGACCCGGCGCTGCTCACGGCGATGCTAAACCAGCTCGTGCTGATCCGCACGTTCGAGGAGTATGTCCTTGAGCTCGCCGGCGCCGGTCTGGTCCATGGGCCAGCACACTCAAGTATCGGGCAGGAGGGCGGCGCAGTGGGCTCTATCCTGGCTTTGACCAGCCAGGACGCCGTCAACGGCTCGCACCGCGGCCACCACCAGTTCCTGGCCAAGGCGCTCTCGCACGTCGCGCCCAAGGGACTTGACCTGACCGAGGAGCTTTCGGACGACGTACGCACCGTCCTGCTCCGCACCCTCGCCGAGATCTGTGGCCTGTCCCGGGGATACAGCCACGGGCGCGGAGGGTCCATGCACCTGCAGTGGAAGGAAGCCCGCGCGATGGGCACGAACGCCATCGTCGGAGGTGGCGTGCCTCAGGCCGCAGGTTTTGCGTGGGCGAACAGGCAGGCCGGCACGGACGCCGTGTCGGTGACCTACTTCGGAGATGGTGCGGTCAACATCGGCTCGACGCTGGAGACGTTCAACCTCGCCTCCGCCTGGCACCTGCCGATCTGCTTCTTCATCGAGAACAACCTCTACGCTGTCTCGACCAACATCGTCGAAGCGACCGGAGAGTCGCGGCTGTCGGCCCGCGGCCTCGGGTTCGCCATCCCGAGCTGGAAGGTGGACGGCATGGATCCGCTGGCCGTCCACCTAGCCATGCAGGAGGCGCTGGCACACATGCGTGCCGGCAACGGGCCAACCATCATCGAGGCAGACACCTACCGGTACTTTCACCAGAACGGCCCCTTCCCGGGGAGCGCCTTCGGCTACCGCTCCAAAGAGGAGGAGGCGCAATGGCGAGCGCGTGACCCGATCGCGCAGGTCGCCAGCCACCTCGTGCGTCGCGGCATTCTGAGCCAGTCCTCCATCGATGAGACCGTCGACCGCGCGAAACAGGTCATGGCCCAGACGGGTGAGGTTCTGTTCGAGCCGCTGCCCGGTGGCAAACCGGGCCAGCGCCGGATCAAGCCCGAGGAGTGGCCGGACCCGACGTTCGTCGACGTCGGCGTCCGGGGGGACCTGAGCGAGTTCGATGACGCCCACGTGGCTGACCGCGACTCGTACGCGGGCGAGGTGAAGGAACAGAAGTTCATCGACGCGGTGGCTGCCGTGATGGCGCGTCGGATGCAGACCGACCAAACCGTCGTGGTGATGGGTGAGGACGTGCACCACCTCAATGGCGGGACCAACGGCGCCACCAGAGGTTTGAAGGAGGCGTATCCCGACCGGGTCCTGGGTACACCGATCAGCGAGAACGCCTTCGCGGGTCTGGGGGGCGGAATCGCGCTGGACGGCCGGTTCAAGCCGGTCGTGGAGTTCATGTACGCCGACTTCATGTGGGTGGCCGCCGACCAGCTGTTCAACCAGATCGGCAAGGCGCGGCACATGTTTGGTGGCGATGGCGAGGTGCCCTTCGTGCTGCGCAGCAAGGTCGCCACCGGCACCGGCTACGGCTCGCAGCATTCGATGGACCCAGCGGGCATCTTTGCCACGGCCCCGGGTTGGCGGATCGTCGCACCGTCCACACCGTTCGACTACGTGGGCCTGATGAACAGCGCCCTGCGGTGCAAGGATCCCGTCGTCGTCCTGGAGCACGTCGACCTGTACACGTCAACGGGCCAAGGGCCGGTCGACGACCTCGACTACTGCCTGCCCGTGGGCAGGGCCGCCATCCGGCGGAAAGGGTCACAGATCACCGTCATCTCCTACCTCTCGATGGTTCATCACGTGCTCGAGGCGGTCACCCAGCTCGACAACGTCGACGCCGAGGTGATTGACCTGCGTTGGCTTGACCGAGCCAGCATCGACTGGGACACGATCGGCGAGAGCATCAAGAAGACCAACAATGTGCTGATCGCCGAGCAGGGTGCCCTCGGGACGTCATATGGCGGCTGGCTCGCTGACGAGATCCAGCGCCGGTTCTTCGACTGGCTTGACCAGCCCGTGCAACGAGTGACCGGTGGCGAGGCCTCGCCGAGTATCAGCAAGGTCCTGGAACGGGCGGCGATCGCCAAGACTGCAGAAGTCGCCGCGCGACTCGCCGAGATCACGGGGTCCTGACATGGCCCGGTTGCTGCGCATGCCCGAGGTGGCGGCCAACTCGGTGGAGGCGGTGCTGTCCGCATGGCCGGTCCCGGAGAACACATCGTTCAGGTCAAGAGAGGCCATCGCCACCGTCGAGACCGAGAAAGCTGTCGTCGACGTGCCCGCCGACGCCGACGGCGTGATCCTCAAGACGCTCGTACCGGCTGGCGCCGTGGTCGAGGTCGGAGCACCCATCGCCGTGCTCGGGGAGCCCGGCGAGCACGTCAATGACCTCGGCGCCCTGCTGGTCGAGCTGGGGGTGAGCTCAGAGGCCACCGCGTCGACCTCGGCCGGTGTGGTCGGCGGACGGGAACCGCGCATCCTCAGCAGCCCGCTGGCCAGACGTCTGGCCAAGGAGGCAGGCCTTGCCTTGGCTGACATCACCGGAACCGGTCCGGGCGGTCGGATCCTGCGCCGAGATGTTGAACAAGCAGCCTTGGTTACCTCCGGGACCACCTCAGGGAACGCTTCAGATGAGTCTCCTAGGACCAGTACCGAGGACGGCTCAGCGGGCGCCGCAACCTACGACGCCGTGCCTCACACGCGGATCCGCCTGGCCATCGCGACTCGACTGACTCAGAGCACCAGGGACGCGCCGCACTTCTTCCTGCGCGGCACTGCCCGCGTCGACAAGCTGCTCAAGCTCCGTGCGCGCCTCAACGACTCGGGCACGGTGGCTGTCTCGGTCAACGATCTGGTGGTGACCGCGGCAGCGCGCGCCCATGTCCTGGTGCCGGCAATGAACGTGATCTGGACGCCCGAGGCGGTGCGCTTGTTCTCCGGCGTCGACATCTGCGTGGCCGTGGCCACCGACCGTGGCCTGGTCACCCCGGTGCTGCGCAGGGTTGACCAGATGAGGCTGTCAGCGGTCGCCGAGGCCACGGCCGACCTGGTCGGCCGGGCCAGGTCGGGCCGCCTTCAGCAGGAGGATCTGGAGGGCGGCACGCTGACAGTCACGAACCTGGGCATGTACGGCACCGAGAGCTTTGCGGCGATCATCAACCCGCCGCAGTCCGCGATTCTGGCAGTTGGCGCGGCGCTGGCCAAGCCTGTCGCCACCAAGGGGCGGCTGAGGGTGGGCACGGTCATGAGCTTCACCCTCTCGGTCGACCACCGGCCGATCGACGGAGCAACAGCCGCGCAATGGATGGCGACGTTCACCGCACTTCTGGAGGAACCGGTGCGGATCCTCGTCTGAGCCCTCACTGGCGACGTGATAGAGAGCGTCTGGCACCGGCAAGGCGCTGTTCCTGGCCACATTCTGGCTGCCGGCAGCGAGCCAGTTCCTTATCGTCCATGGGTTTGGCGCGCTGGCAGCGTTCGGCTGGCCCCCAACGCTGCCACCGGTGGCTGTGTTTCCCCTTGGGTGCGTGCCTGACACCGGTGGCGGGCAGCGACATGCTCCCTGGGGCGCCTTGACTAGCGGCTGCGTCGCCCACCCAACCTGCTGTCCGTCTGAACGGCCGCACCGTGGCTCAGCTGGCCCAGATGACCTACCTCTCGGTCGAGACGGGCAAGCTGTCCGGCCGCCAGGGGCCGCAGCGGGGAGCTCGCGCCGAGGGCGTTCAGCTGCGCCTGCCACATGCCGTAGTCGTCCACGCCCCAGGCCGAGCGGGTCCAGGTAGACATCAGGTCGGGTTCGCGGCTGCCAAGCACCGCCTGGCGCAGTGACGCTTCGATGTTCGCCCGAAGCCTGACAACGCCCGGCGCGGTCGAGCCTGGGAGCAGAGGCCCGCGATACGCCCGCAGGGCGGCGACCACCTCACCCACGGCGAGATGGGCCTCCACAGCGAGCCAGTCGGCGGTGAGCTCGGCCACCAGCCGGTATGGCCTTGACGCAAGCAACTCCTCTCCCAGCAGGTTGCGCAGCCGGTTGAGCTCCGCCCGCAACGTGGAAGCACTGCTGTCCTCCTCATAGAGCAGGACAGCCAGCTCGTCCCCGGACAGACCCCGCGGGGCCGACCCCAGGAGCAGGAGGATCTCGCTGTGACGGGGGCTCAGACGGATCGACTTCCGCTTGCCGAGACCGTCGACGATGGTCAGCAGCGAGTCTGAGCGGCCCAGGGACTCCAAGACCACAAACATTCCGGCGCTACGGCGTTCCGCTCTCAGGCTGTGCGAACGCACCTCCCTTGACAGCTCGGCCTCGGCCATCCGCGCTGCCGCGCGCACCATCGCCATCGTCTGCGGCATGGCAACGTCATCACCGCCGGTGATGTCCAGGACACCTAGCAACGAGGTCGTGGTTGGGTCATGGATGGGCGTAGCCGCACAGCTCCAGCGCTGCACCGAGCGCCGGAAATGCTCGGCACCGTTCACTCTCACGGACTCGTCGAGCGCCAACGCCATGCCTGGCGCATTGGTGCCTGCCAGCCTTTCGTCCCAGTTGCTGCCCTCGACAAAACCAAACGACTCAGCCTGGCGCAGCAGGCTCGGCGCGCCGCAGATCCAGAGCAGCTGCCCGGCAGCGTCCGAGACGGCCATGATCGCGTCGCAGTCACGGGCTGCCTGCCCGAGGACGTCATCAAGGAGAGGGAACACCTGCGCGAGCGGATGGGCCTCCCGGTAGTCACGCAGGGCATCGCCCGGCAGCGTGATCGGGGCGTCGACTGTGTCAGCCTGCACGCCCGCGGCGGCCGAGCGAAACCACGACTCGGCCACCTGGGCGCGCACATTCTCAAGGGCCATGCCCTCAAGTAGAACCCCAGTTGCCCCGATCTGACCACAGGCGGGCCAAACCGGGGAGCTGGTCAGGCTGAGCTGCCTAATACTTGATGACGACTCGGCCGTCGATCTTGCCGTGCTTCATCTCGTCAAACACGGCATTGATCTCGGTGAGGTTCCGGGTCGCCACGGTGGGGTGGATCTGGCCTCGGGCGTAGAACTCCAGGGCCTCCACCAGGTCCTGGCGGGTGCCGACGATGGACCCACGGACGGTGAGTCCCTTGAGGACGATCTCGAAGATCGATGCCGGGAAGTCCCCAGCGGGAAGGCCGTTGAAGACGATGGTGCCACCTCGCCGTGACATGTGGATCGCCTGGCCGAATGCCGAAGGGTGAACGGCGGTAACGAGTACACCATGTGCGCCGCCGGTTACCCTCTGGACGACCTCGATGGGATCCTCGTGAGCCCCATTGATCAGCAGTTCGGCGCCATGCTTCTTGGCCAGGGCCAGCTTGTCGTCGGCAATGTCGACTGCGGCCACCCGCAGGCCCATGGCCTTGGCGTACTGCACCGCGATGTGTCCGAGGCCGCCGATGCCGGAGATGACCACCCACTGGCCGGGCCGGGCCTCCGTCATCTTCAGTCCCTTGTAAACGGTGACGCCCGCGCACAGAACGGGAGCGACCTCCACCAGGTCCGCACCCTCAGGAATGATTGCGGCGAACTTGGCATCCACGAGCATGTACTGGCCGAAGGAGCCGTCCACGCTGTAGCCGGCGTTCTGCTGCTGCTCGCACAGGGTCTCCCAGCCGACGTTGCAGTACTGGCAGTGACCGCAGGCCGAGAAGAGCCAGGCGTTGCCGACCAGCTGGCCCACGGTGAGGTTGGTGACGCCCTCGCCCAGGGCGACGACCTTGCCGACGCCTTCATGGCCGGGGATGAACGGCGGGTTCGGCTTGACCGGCCAGTCGCCCTCGACG
>Ga0209638_1000630_pt1 | contig 23090 bp, 22 predicted proteins | sample BarGraNGADG00211_FD_184490 | JGI IMG/M metagenome (GOLD analysis project Ga0209638, IMG submission 184490) | Arctic peat soil microbial communities from Barrow, Alaska - Barrow Graham LP Ref core NGADG0002-211 (SPAdes) (version 2) | ecosystem: Environmental > Terrestrial > Soil > Wetlands > Peat...
CTCGCGCCTCCTCGCCGTGATCCCCGCCATCGTGATCATCAGCATCCGCGGCAGCGGCAGCGTCACCGATCTCGTGAATCTGAGCCAGACCTTCCTCTGCCTGGTCCTGCCGTTCGCCATGTTCCCACTCTTGCAATTCACGTCGTCGCGCAGAATCATGGGTCAATGGCGCAACGGCTGGATCCTGCTCACGCTCGGTTGGGCCAGCGCCATCGTGATCACCGTGATGGATATCTGGACGCTGCCGGAGGCGCTCAAGGCAAGTTGGCGGATCATCGTCGGTGGATGAGCCACGCCGACGGACGCGAATCTCATGTATAGACGAATCCTGATGGCCCTCGAAAACGGTCCGGCGGATGAAGCCATCATCCCGCACGTTGCGGAAATGGCCCGCCGTCTCGGCTCGGAAGTGTTGCTCCTGCACGTCGCCGATGGTTGGGCGGCGCGCAATTTCAACCTGTTCCAGCTCGCCGAGTCCGAGGAAATGAAGATCGACCACGCCTATCTCGAAACGATCGCGGCGCGCTTGCGCTCCCAGGGATTGACGGTGGCCACGCTCCTCGCGCTGGGCGATCCCGCCAAGGAAATTCTCAAAACCGCCGAAAGCGAAAAGTGCAGCCTCATCGCGATGACCAGCCACGGCCACAGGCTGTTCGGCGATTTGATTCATGGCAGCACGATTCACGAAGTGCGGCATAGTACTTCGATACCAATTCTGCTCGTTCGCGCTGGCCAGAAGAAACCTGACTGAGATGGACAGCTCGGCTGTACTGCTCAGCGGTCCGGTTGAGGACTATCTCAAGGCGATCTACGATCTCGAGCGCGTCGGCGAGCCGGCGACGACGAACGACATCGCGCTTCGCCTGGGCGTCGCGCCGGCATCGGTGAGCGGGATGGTGCGTCGCCTCGCCGACCAGGGTCTGATCACGCACGAGCCGTATCGCGGCGTGCGCCTCACGAGCGACGGACGCCGAGCCGCGCTGCGCACCTTGCGTCGCCACCGCATTCTCGAGTGCTACCTCACCGAAGTGCTCGGCTACCCGTGGGATCGGGTACACGAAGAAGCGGAACAGCTCGAGCACGCCGCATCTGAAGAGTTGATCGAGCGCATGGCAGCGGCACTCGGCGATCCGGCGCAGGACCCGCACGGCGCGCCGATCCCCACGCGCGATGGCAGCGTGGAAGAGGCGACGCTTCGCACGCTCGCGGAGGTCGGCCAGGGCGAGCGTCTGCGCGTCCGACGCGTGGAGGATGAGGATGCCGAGCGACTGCGCTATCTGGCTGAGCTTGGCATCAGGCCGGGCGCGCTGGTTCGCATTCTCGACAAGGCGCCATTCGGTGGGCCGATCACCCTGTGGGTCGACGACGCGGGCGGCGGGGCGACGCGCGCGATCGGTGTCGGATTGGCGGAGCAGGTGTTCGTGGAGGCCATCGGGGAGTGAGCGGTCCTCTGAGCACGTAAGCGACAGGAACGGAGCTTGCGCTCATCCCCGCCTGCAGCACCCATCTGAAGGAGGAGGAGCACGTGTCCGCCCGCCCGATCATGACTGATCCCGATACGGGAATTCCCGACCTCATCCGTCGCCTCAGCGACGACTCGAAGCGTCTCGTCAGCGACGAGGTGCGTCTCGCGAAAATCGAGGCGACGGACAGCATCCATCTCGCGACCCGCGGCGTCGTCTGGATGACGCTCGCGTTCGGTGTCGCGGTCGTGATGTTCGTCGCCGTCACGATCTTTCTCGTCACCCTCATTGGGCGAGCGGTGAACGGACACATGTGGATCGGCGCGCTGGTAATCGGAGTGTTCGAGCTGGCGCTCGGCAGCTACCTGATCAAGCGTGGCATCTCGACGATTGGGGAGCCGTCCTATTCGCTCGAAGCAAGCCGGCTCGCTCTCGCCGACACGGCCAACTGGGCCGCCTCGGCTCGACGTGAGTAGGCGGCCGGTCGGAGACAGATTGCGGCGCGGCTTAACTCCCGCCGCGCCGCATCGTTTCGTTAGTTTGCGGCCTTGTTGCCGAGCCGCTTGCCGGCCTTCACTGTCTTGTTCGGCGCGGAACCGAGCATTGAGCGGCCGCGCGTGAAGCCCTCGCCGGCGTAGCTGCTCATCGCCGGCCATTCGCCGTATTTCCTGGCGTGATCGGCGGACCAACCGCGCTGCAGGTCGCTGGAGACGTCGCTCCAGCTCTTGTTCGCGTAGTCCGGGTTGTGCGCGGCGACGTGTCCGAGGTGGTACGCCGGACGCACGTCCTCGTACGAGCGATCGGCGAGCCGGTTCGGTGAGGACTCATAGTGTCTGCGATAGTACTCGTCGTCATTCTTCGTGAGCGTGCTCGCGGCTTCCGTGACCGCACGGCCGCTCCACCATCCGCCCATCGCGCCGGCAACGCCGCCGATGACTGTGCCAACGGGACCCGCTATCGAGCCGATCGCTGCGCCCGCGAGCACGCCGCTGATACCGCCCACCGCTTCGCTGGCTTCGTCGATGTGACTCGGATTGTTATCGTGCTTGCCGAGTGCGGAATCCTTGGCGCGCTCGATCCGTGCATCGGTCGAGTCTGTCATCTTGTCACGATTGTCCACGAATTCCTCCGGATTATGAGAGTGAGACTTTCCCCCAAGATGGCAAGTTCGGGACCGATGGCCCGAAGTCTCACGAGCTCGCTCGTGGCAACCTTGCTTGACATCATGAGCTCGGTAGCGCCGATTCTCTCCATGACTTCGCGGATCCGCCTCGGTACGCAGGGCTGGAACTACGATGCGTGGGTCGCGCCCTTCTATCCGGTGGGGACGCGTCCCGCGGACTATCTCGCCGTCTACGCGCGTGCCTTCGACACGGTCGAGGTCGACTCGACGTTCTATGCCGTGCCGCCGGTGAAGACGGTGCGCGGCTGGTACGATCGAACGCCGGAAGGATTTTCTTTCGCCCTCAAGCTGCCGCAGGAGATCACGCACGAGCGCCGACTTCGTGACTGCGCCGACGTCGCCGAACTGTTTTTCGATCGCGCGCGCGAGCTCGGGACCAAGCTCGGCCCCGTGCTCGTGCAGCTCGGCCCGGACTTCGGACCAGCCGAACTGCCAGCGCTGGCGAACATGCTTCCCACGCTGCCGCGCGACATCAAGTTCGCGATCGAGTTTCGGCAGCGCGCGTGGATCAACGACGGAGTGCTCGCACTCCTCGCCGAGCATGGTGTGGCGCTGACCCTCACGGACGCGCGATGGGTGCCGCGCAAGCAGATGCTCGCGCTCGCGGGGCGTCCGACGGCCGATTTCACCTACATCAGATGGATGGGCGGCAATCGCGACATTGTGGACTACTCACGCATCCAGATCGATCGGTCGCGTGAGCTCGAACAGTGGGCGGGCGTGCTCGCCACACTCGCGAAGGTGCGTGTGAAGGTCTACGGCTACGTGAACAACCACTTCGCGGGCCACTCGCCGCAGAGTGTGCGCGAGTTGCAGCGGATGCTCGGACAGACGCCGAAGGAGCCCGAATCGCTCGGCGAACAGATGACGTTATTTTAACTGCGACGCTGAGTTGTCAGTTTACAGTGGGGGAGTTCTCCAGCAGTTGTCAGTCGAAGTTGTCGAGTTGAGAGTTGGTCGCAGCTCCTAATGGAGTACGGTCATCTCGGCACGGCACACGTTCGATACGGCACGGCGGAATCGAGGACTACCTCAGTTCCGCCGTTCTGTTTCCCAACGGCCCCGTCAGAGAGTGATGTTACGCCGCCGCGGTCTACGACCAGCTCATCACTGCGTCAACTTGAACTAACAACTGCAGGAAAACTCCCCGACTACCGACTGTTCTGAGCTAGTTTTCAGTTCATGTCCCGTCGTATCCTGATTTTTTGTGTGTTCGCCGCTGCCGCGGCAGTGCTCTTCATGCGTCTCGGCTTCTGGCAGCTCGACCGCCTTCACGAGAGGCAAGCCCGAAACGCGACGATCGAGCAGCAGCAGCGAGGCGCACCGCTCCCGCTCGTGGACCTTCCGCACGACACGGCACAAGCCCACTATCGGGCGGCGAGCGTGGAAGGGCGCTACGACTACGCGCACGAGCTTGTCCTCAGCAACCGCACGCGGCGCGGTTCGCCTGGCGTCGATTTGTTGACGCCGGTGCACATCCTGGGGAGCGACACCGCCGTGCTCGTCAATCGGGGATGGGTCTATTCCCCCGACGGCGCGTCAGTGGATCAGAAGAGATGGCGTGAGGGCGAGACCGCGCGCCTGAAGGGCTACGTGGAGCTGATCAGCGCCGACACGGGGCTCGCGATCTCGAGTCATCCGCGCGTGGTCCGCCACGTGAGCCGAGCCGAGCTCACGGCGAAGATCCCGTATCCGGTCGCGTCGTTCTACCTGGTCGCGGTCGGAGACACGACCGACCTGGCGCACCCCGCGCGGCGTGACCTCCCCGTCCTCGACGATGGCCCGCACCTCGGCTACGCGATGCAGTGGTTTTCCTTCGCGCTGATCGCGATTGCCGGCGCGGGGATTGTCGTGCGCCGAGAGCGCACGACAGTCTGACACTCCGACTGTCAGACTGTCCGACAGCACAATAGCTTTTGGTTCGCCCCAACAGCCGAGCGTCCTATGGCCGAGCACACCGCAGGTCTCGCCTCCGAGAAGGAAGCCCGCGACGTCGCTGAAGCGGCACGCGAGAGTGAGTGGTCCGGACCGAGCTTCGTTCGTGAGCTCTTTCTCGGCCGGTTCCGGCTCGACCTGATCCATCCTCATCCGGTTCAGGACGACCCCGCCGAAGCTGTGAGCGCGACGGCGTTCTTCGCCAAGCTGCGCGCTTTCCTGGAGCGCGTCGACTCGGACATGATCGACCGCACCGGCGAGATCCCGGAAGAGTACGTGCAGGAGCTGCGCGAGATGGGAGCCTTCGGCATCAAGATTCCCACGGAGTACGGAGGGCTCGGGCTCTCCTACACCAGCTACACGCACGCCATGGCGATGGTAACGAGCAAGGACGGCTCGCTCACCGCGCTCCTCTCGGCGCACCAGTCCATTGGACTACCGCAGCCGCTCATGCTCTTCGGGACGCCCGAGCAGAAGCAGCGATTCTTTCCCCGGCTCGCGAAGGGCGCAATCTCCGGCTTTGCGCTCACCGAAACCGACGCGGGCTCCGATCCGGCGAACATGCGCACCACGGCGACGCCGAGCAAAGATGGCACGTACTGGACGTTGAATGGAGAGAAGCTCTGGTGCACGAACGGAACGCGCGCCGAGCTGCTCGTGGTGATGGCGCGGACACCCGATGCAATCGTCAACGGGAAGAGCGGCAAACAGATCACGGCGTTCATTGTCGAGGGGAATGCGCTTGGCGTCGAGATCGTGCATCGCTGCCGCTTCATGGGGCTCAAGGCGATGGCTAACGGCGTCGTCGCCTTCAGGAACGTTCGCGTGCCGAGCGAGAACATCATCTGGGGCGAAGGGAAGGGGCTGAAGCTCGCGCTCGTGACCCTCAACACGGGGCGGCTCACGCTGCCTGCGAGCTGTGCCGGCGCCGGGAAGGCGTGCCTTCAGGTGGCGCGCACGTGGGCCAACGAGCGGGTACAGTGGGGCCAGCCCATCGGGAAGCACGAAGCGATCGCGCAGAAGCTAGCGCTCATGGCGGCGAATACGTTCGCGATGGAGTCTGTCGCCGAGCTCTGCGTCGCGCTGACGGAGCGCGGACATTATGACATCAGGCTCGAGGCCGCGATCGCGAAGATGTGGAACTCCGAGGCCGGGTGGCGCATCATCGACGACACGCTGCAGATCCGCGGAGGACGCGGCTACGAGACAGCTGATTCCCTGCGCGCGCGCGGCGAGCCGGCGATTCCAGTTGAGCGAGCGATGCGCGACTTTCGGATCAACCTGATCTTTGAGGGAACATCGGAGATCATGCGGCTGTTCATCGCGCGCGAAGCGGTGGATCATCACTTCAAGACCGCGTTCGCTCTCGTGGACAAGGACTCGAGCGGCAAGGACAAGGTTGCCGCGCTCGGCCGAGTCGCGAAGTTCTATCCGGCGTGGTACCTGGCGCGCTGGTTCGGAAAAGGGGCGGTGCCCACGGCGTACGGTGAGTTCGGTGCGCTCGCCAAGCATCTCCGGTGGGCGGAGCGCCGGACGCGTCATCTCGGGCGCACGCTCTTCCACGCGATGGTGCGGTTCGGTTCGAAGCTCGAGCGGCGGCAGATGCTGCTCTTTCGCGCCGTCGACATCGGCGCCGATCTCTTCGCGATGACGGCGGTCTGCGTGCGCGCACAGATGTTGGCGAAGCAAGGCAATCAGGAGGCGACGGAGCTGGCGGATCTCTTCTGTCGCGAAGCACGCCAGCGCATCGCCGTCAACTTCCACCGGTTCTACGGAAAGAATGACGGCGCGATCTACAAGGTGTCGCAGCACGTCCTGGCGGGAGAGCATGCGTGGCTCGAGCAGGGGATCGTCGGGATGCTAGAGCCTGCGCACGCTGCCGAGGCGGATCTGGCGAGGCAATAGCCGGGTTATGCAGCGGGTACAGGCGCCATGCCGCGATGCCCTGCCTGAAGCACAACGACGGCGGCCGCGATGAGCATTCCGCCTGCGAACGTGCGCGGGCCCAACTGCTGGCCTAGCACGACGCTGCCGAGCAGCGCGGTCCAGAACGGTTCCACGGTGCTGATGATCGCCGTGCGCACAGGACCGATGACGGCAAGACCGCGCAGGAAGACGATGAAGGCGATCACCGTGCACACGACGGCGAGCACTGCGATCGAGGCCCACGCGAGCGGCGCGAGATCGATGCGCGGGCCGCCCCGTAGCAGCGACGCCGCGATGAGCACAATCGCCGCTCCGCCGGCGGCGAACGCGGATGTCACCGCGGGAGGAAGTCCCGTTCCGAAGTGATCGATCATCGGGATGTACAGCGCATAGAGTAGAGCCGACGACAACGCCAGCACGACGCCCAGCGGATGCAATCCGCCGGAACCTGGCATCCCGATCATCAGGGCGAGCCCGACGAGCGAGAGCAGCAGAGCGCCCGCGCGACCGCCTGTGAGTCGCTCCGTTCCGCGCAACGCGGAGATCACCGCGACCCAGGCGGGATAGGTATAGAAGAGAAAGGCGAGCGACGCGGCAGGGATGTACCTGAGCGCAGACAGACTCACGAATGCGATCGCCGCCTGACCTCCTCCCGCGAGAACGAGGAGCGGCATGGCGCGGCGTCGCGGCTGTCGAACCGCGGAGAGTCCGCCACTCACGATCACGAGAAGCACCGTGGCGAGCGCATAGCGCCAGACGAGCACGTCGATCAGCCGTGCGCCACTGCCCGTCGCCAGCGTGATGAGGATCGGGATCGACCCGAAGCAGCAGGCGCTGAAGAGAATGAGCAGGGTGGCGCGCGACGTCGAGCGTGCGTCACCGACGATGCGGAGTCGAGTGATCATGCTGCAATATCGCGTGACACCGCCGATGACGGTACATTTCACGCTCGCTCTCCCCTCAATCCCGTCACGAATGATCCGCTCCCTCGACGCGATTCGCGCAGACTTTCCCGCGCTTGCACGACGTGAACATGGCCACGCCGTGGCCTACTTCGACGGACCTGGCGGAACGCAGGTGCCGCGCGCGGTCGCCGATGCGGTGACCGACTATCTGCTGCACCACAACGCGAACACGCACTGGGCGTATCCCACCAGCGCCGAGACCGACGCGATGCTCGAGGACGCGCGCCTCACGTTCGCGGATTTCTTCAATGCGACGCCAGCCGACGTATCGTTCGGGAACAACATGACGACGATTGCCTTCCATCTCTCGCGCGGGATCGCGCGAGGCTGGAAGGAGGGCGACGAGATCGTCGTCACGGAGCTCGATCATCATGCGAACGTGGCACCGTGGCGCGCCATCGCGCGCGACCGCGGGCTCACCGTGCGGTCCGTTCGTCTCGATCCGAAGACCTTTCGCCACGATCCCGACGACCTCGCGCGCGCGATTGGCCCTCGGACGCGGCTCGTCGCGATCGGCGCGGCGTCCAACGCGCTCGGCACCATCACCGACGTCGCCGCGGTTTGCGCCGTGGCTCGCGAGGCTGGCGCCCTCTCGTTCGTGGACGCCGTGCACTACGCGCCGCACACCTTGCTCGACGTGCAGGCGATCGGCTGCGACTTCCTCGTCTGCTCATCGTACAAGTTCTACGGTCCGCATGCGGGTGTGCTCTACGGACGACGCGACCTCGTGCAGGCACTCGACATCCCCAAGCTCGACCCGGCACCAGAGGACGCGCCGGAGAAGCTGGAGACCGGGACGCAGAATCACGAAGGCATCGTCGGCGCGGCGGCCGCGGTGAACTACATCGCATCGATGGGAGGGGAGAGTGGCGCGCGACGCGAGCGCCTGGCGCGCGCGTTTGGCGCACTGCACGCGCGCGGTGAGGCACTGCTCGCGCGGCTCTGGGATGGCCTCATCGCGATCGATGGCGTCACGATCTATGGTCCGCCGCCCGGCACGGCGCGCACTCCGACGGTGTCGTTCACGCTGCGTGGCCACAGCACGGAAGACGTCGCACGGCATCTGGTGCAGCACGGCGTCTACGCGTCGAATGGAGACTTCTACGCCGCCACGGTTGCCGAGCGGCTGGGACGCGGCGCGGACGGATTCGTGCGCGCGGGTGCGGCGTGCTACACGAACGAGGAGGAGGTGGACCGGTTGGTGCAGGGGATCAAGGAGCTATCGCGCTGATCGTTTCAAGCCGCCGCGGCTGGCACCGGACTCTCAGGGCTTCTTGCGCGTCACCAGCGTCTTCTCGAGCGCCGGAAGGAACGGCTCGTACTTCGAGCCAGGATTCCAGAGCACCCACCCGTCGTAGCCCGCGTCGTACGCCCCCTTCTTCTGCGCCTCGATCTCGGCCGGCCCATATGCCGGCTTGCCGAGCGTGAACGCCTGCAGCCACGGCCGCACATGCTCCGGTGTCTTGATGCCGAGCTTCTGATCCCGCTCCTTCGCCTTGCTCAACGAGATCTTCAGAACCTTGTACGGCTCGGCGTTCGGAACGGCCAATCCCAGATCGCCGTGCGGATAGTGCGACGGATACACCATCGGCAGCACGACGTCGACGTTCGGTGAGATCTTCTCCCACCATTGTCCGACCTCCAACGGCCCGCCCACCGTCGTGACGAGCCCGAAGACGTCCGCCGTGGTTCGCGCACCGAGCTTGTCGAGCCGAGCGTGCGCCTCCTTTAGGTATGCTGCGAGCACGTCCGGCTTCGACGCGCCCTTGTTGTCCGGAAAGACCTGCGTCGGTAGCGACGCATATGGCTCGGGGAACCGGATGTAATCGAACTGGATCTCGCTGAAGCCCATCTTCACCAGCTCTTCCGCCACGCCGATGTTGTAGTCCCACAGCTCGTGATGGTACGGATTCACCCAGGCGAGCGACTTCTTGTCCCGCCACACCGAGCCGTCCTGCTTGCGGATCGTCCATTCGGGATGCACGCGCGCCGTCACGGAATCCTTGAACACGACCATGCGCGCGATGGGCAGGATGTGATGTGCGCGCAGTGTGTCGAGCAGCGCGGGCAACCCCTTGATCGTGCCGGAGGTACCGGCGTTCTTCGCGTACTCGGGATTCGACGGCGAGTAGTTCAGTCCGAACTCGTCTTTCAAGTCGATGACGAGCGCGTTGATCTCCGTTTCGTCGGCAATCTGAATCATTTGCTTCATCCGCGTCGAGCTCTGCGCCGCGAACCGGTTCACGTATAGCGCCCGCACCACCGGAAACTCGCTGTCCACATTGATGCGAGCGACCGTGCGGTTCGTCGTCGTCGGCGCGGGGCTCGTCGAGGAGGTCGCCGTCGCGACGCGAGGCGCCGCGGCACTATCCGGACCTCCCGCGGAGCCGCCCTGCGCGATCGATGCGTTCTTGCCGCGCTCCGAGGCGGAGCAGGCGGACACGGACAGACTGACAAGCACGAGGGCGTTGCGCAGAGCGCGCGAATGGCGAACGGGCACGGTGAATCGGGGAGAGAGGTTCGGAATAAATCTACTCGACACCAGCACACTCTCTGGCACCTTTCACGTCGGGCCATCTGGACCTCGCGCTATATTTCCCGTCGATGCGCCAGTTGCTCCTCGCCCGGGCTCTCCTGCTGCTCCCGGCCCTCGCCGGCTGCGGCGACGCTGCCCACTCCGCCTCGCTCTCCCCCGCGCCTCCGGCCGCCGAATTCGTCCTCGCGGCCGGCGACTCGACGTTCTGGGTGACCAGCGACGCGAAGGGCATCCGCGTCAGAGGGGCGCCGCTCGACCTGGCCCAGGTAGGCGGTCGCTTCTTCGAGCTCTACGTCGTCGACAACGATCTCTCCTTTACGAGCGCAGACCTCGTGGGGCAAAGTGTCTACCGGCGCGACCTCCGTACCGGCGACTCGACCGTCGTTTTCACGGACAGCCTCGTCCCTCAACTGGCGCGGGAGTATGCACGAGCGCACCCGGACGATCATCGAATCGGCCCTGACGAGGAGCCCGACGAAGAGCCGGCCCTGCGTGCCATCGCGTCCCTCGACATCGGCGCCGCGCACGGACCTTTCGTCTCCTACTCACTGCACACAGACGTCGAGCGCGAGGCCGCACCGCTCTGGCACATGAGCCGTCGTGGCGTCATAGACCTTCGCACCGGCCGCGCCGCCACCATGGCCGACGTCGTGGGCACCGGCGTCGCCGACGTGGAACGCCGCCGCGACATCGCACTCAAGAGCGCGCTCGACTCCGTACGCACCAGCCGCGACGAGCGCGGCGTCCGCGCCTCGGCGCTGCTCGGGCGCTACCGGCTCGACCCGGGCAGCTTCTCGATTACAACGTCGGATGGTGGCCCCGCCATCGCCTACGCCCTCCCCGGTTCAGGCGAAGGAGACGCGGGCCACGTGCTGTCGCTCGATCCAATTGGTTTCGTGCAGCCCGCGTGGTGGCGCGACGTAGCATCGTCGCTACCTATGACCTCCTCGGACGGCTCGCGCGAGGTCTGGCGTCACGGCGCCTATTCGGTCGTGGTCCGCTACGATTCGGCCGGCGACGCGCGCCTCTCGATCCGCGATAGCACCTCGCGCGAGTGGCCGGTCGGCCCCGTCTCGGCGCCGGCGACGCGCATCTTCTGGCTCGATGGGCCACGCCTCGACGGAGAAACGCGCCACGCTCTCTCGCGGGCGTTCGATGAAGCAGCAGGCTATGGATCGGACACGAAGGTCGCGTCCGGGCGCCGCCGCTCCACCCTCTTCCTCGCGGCACGATGACACCACAGGATCGTGGCGCGCGCACGCCTCGTTCCTCGGAGGCAGTCATCGCGGACCTGATGATGCCGCATCAGGCCAATGGCCTGCGCACGCCGTCGGTGTTCGGCGGCGTCGTCATGAACATGGTCGATCGGTGCGCTGCGCTCAGCGCCATGCGTCACGCCCGTGGACAGGTCACGACCCTCTCGATCGATCGCATCCTCTTCAAGGAGCCCATTCGCGTCGGCGAGCTGGTCGAGGTGCGCTCGCGGGTCGTCCGCGTGGGCCGGACGTCGATGTCGGTGCTGGCGAATGTCTACGCCGAGAACATCGCGTCCGGGGTGCGCCGGCATACCAACGAGTGCTGGCTCACCTTCGTGCATCTGGACGACGAAGGAAACCCGGCGCCTGTCCCGCCCCTCCTGCTCGAGACGGACGAGGATCGGCTCCTGAACGAGGTAGCCACCCGTCGCCGCGACCAGTTGCTCGCCGAGCGCGCCTGACTCACGACGTCGGCCTGCCCGGCGCTTTCTATCCGATTAGATTCCCGACATGCAGCTTTTCACCGTCGACCAGGCCAATCGCACCCTTCCTCTCGTACGGAAAATCGTCGAGGACGTCGTTCGCGAGCACCGGCGCTGGCAGGAAGCGATCGTCGAGCTCGACCTGATTTCGGCTGGTGTGCATCCGAAGCTTCCCGATCCGGGCGTCGTAGCGCTCGAACGCCGCATCCAGAAGATCGCTCGGGAGATCGACAGCTTTCAGGTGGAGCTCGAATCGCTCGACATCCAGTTGAAGGACCGCCGCATCGGGCTGATCGACTTTCCGAGCGAACTCGATGGCCGTCCCATGCTGCTCTGCTGGCAGCTCGGCGAGCCCTCGGTCCAGTTCTGGCATGATCTGGATTCCGGATATGCCGGCCGCCAACCGCTCTCGCCGACACTGGTCGGCTGAACTCCCGCCTCCCCCAAGAATCATGAAATCCTTCACCGCGCCTGATGGCACCATCTGGGGCGTCAACATCCAGTCGCCCAGCTCGAGCAACTCGATGATCATCTTCCGGCATCCCGACGGCCGCACCTCAAGTCTCGATCGATACAACTGGGTGATCAATCAGGGGCCGGAAGCGCGCAGCGTGACTGCCCGTCTCGTGCCCGAGAAGGTGCTGGAGCAGTTGGATGACGCGACGATCAAGCGGCTCTTTGCGCGGTCCATGCCGGTCAGTCGGCCAGACGTGCTCTCTCGTCGGGCGGAAGTCGAGACGGCCTAAGCGTCCGAATCCCGGTACGGCACCTCGAGCTCCATTCCGTCCTTCCCGACGAGCGTCCGCTCGAAGCACTGGCGCGCTTCCTTCCCGAGGTCGGCCGCATCGCGCGAGTAGCGCGCTGAAAAGTGCGTGAGCAGTAGCGTGCCGACGCCGGCATCGCGTGCCACGATGGCTGCCTCGCGCGCCGTCGAATGTCCGGTCTCCACCGCGCGAGCCGCCTCCTCGTCGCCAAACGTCGCTTCGTGTACGAGGACGTCCGCGCCGCGCGCGATCTCGATGGTCGCAGCGCAGGGCCGCGTGTCGCCGGTGAGAACGATCTTGCGGCCTGACTGCGGCGCGCCGACGAGCTCCGATGGCTCGATCACACGCCCGTCCTCGAGCGTGACCGACCGCCCTCGATGGATCTCTCCCCACATCGGCCCCTCGGGAATGCCGAGCTCCCGCGCGTGCTCGGGATTGAATCGCCCCTTTCGGTCGTCTTCGGTGATCGCATAGCCAACTGCGCGCGCACCGCGGTGATCCACCGGGTACGCCACGATCGCGTAGTCCTTGCGCGCGATTCGCTGTCCGGGCTCGACCTCCGCGATCTCGAGAGGAAACGACAGGCGGTCCATCCCGAACTCCTCCGCGCGCTTGAGGGTGCGCAGCGCCCCGCGCGGCCCCCAGAGCCGCAGCGGCTCGGAGCGCCCCTGGAGCGACATCGTGCGCATCAGGCCGATCACGCCAATCACGTGGTCTGCATGAAAATGCGTGAAGAAGATGTCCTCGAGGCTGAACGCGATCCCGTACCGCATCATCTGCCGCTGGGTGCCCTCGCCGCAGTCGAACAGCAGAGTCTCCCCTTCGCGGATCAGTGCGATGGACGCGACGTTGCGTTCGACCGTGGGGCGCGATGCGGAGGTGCCCAGAAGGCGGATGGAGAGCGACATGGGCGCGAAATATAGCTCGCGGCGGCCCGAGCCTTGCCTTGAGAGTGCCCCAGGAACAGGTGCCGTGTAGATAGTCAGGCGGGCAAGCAGCTAGCAGATGGGTCCGCAGTTTGCATATAGGGCCAAAGTCGCGGACCGCAAGGGCCGCCCAATACTTTCAGGAGGAGCTGTAATGGCGATGAGACCGAGTGAAGAAGTGCGCAGCTTCGGCGCGGATCGGGAACGGCAGCGTGAGATCTCGAACGAAAGCGCACGGATAGCTCGCCCTTCCAACGGCGAGAACGTCGCGCGCGCGGACAACGCGTCGGAATCCGGGTCGGCCCAGCGTGGGCGCAGCAACCGCGGATTCGCGTCGATGGACCGGAGCAAGCAGCGTGAGATCGCCAGCAAGGGCGGCCGCGCGGCACACGAGAAGGGCACGGCCCATGAGTTCGACGCGGGCGAAGCACGCGCCGCGGGACGCAAGGGTGGGGTCACGGTGAGCAAAAATCGCGAGCACATGGCGGCGATCGGCCGTCGCGGCGGCGAAGCACGCGGCGCCAATCGCGCGGCGCGCCTCCAGTCGCAGAGCAACGGCGACGCGAGCAACTCGTCGAACGCGGGGCAGAACGGCTCGTCTCGCTTCCAGAGCGATCGCGAAGTCGGCATCGGCGGCAACTCACCGCCGCATCGCGCCGGCAGCGCTCAGGCACCTCGGCCGAGCGGCAATTCGCTCGGTGGTGAGCCGCGTAGCGCGTCGTACGAGGACCGCAACGTCGAGCGGCTGTAGCATCGGCTGAAGGGTGATTGAGAGGCGGCGCACCGGATTTGGTCTGGTGCGCCGCTTTTTTGTGCCTCGTGACTTCAAGACGGATGCGGGGCTCTGATCGCGGGTGCATTTTTCTGGCTCGCACCTCTGCCTCCTCGCGCTCACCGAACGATGCTCTCCGTTCTGCTTCTCGCCTTCGCGCAACTCAGCGCGACCGTGCCCGCCTCGCACGACTCCACGCTCGTCGGCGCACGAAATCCTGCATATGCTGGCGACGGACGTCTGGCGCTGAGCCTTCGCGGCGACATCTGGGTGCGCGGTCCCGGAGAGGGTGGTCGCTGGGTTCAGGTGACCTCGGGACCGGCGTGGGACAGGCATCCGGCGTGGACTCCCGACGGGGCAGCGATCGTCTACACGTCCGACGCCACCGGCGGCGGCGACCTCTATCGCGTCAACGTCGGCGCCTCGGGAGCGACGAGCGCACCCGAGCGCATCACGAGCTCACCCGAGCCGGAGGGCGAGGCATCGGTCGCGAAGGACGGCTCCATCGTCTTTGCTCGCGGGCGAGGCGCTGCGTCGAAGATCTGGCTCCGTACTCCGGCGGGCGTCGAGCGGCGCCTCACCAAGGGCGAGAATGGCGCGGAGCACTGGCCCGCATGGTCGCCGGACGCAAATCGCGTCGCCTATGGGGCGGTTCGCGAGGACAGAACCCGGCTGCGTGTGCGCTGGGTCGCAGGCGACTCCGATCGCGTCGTCGTCGAGGATCGCGACGCCGAGCATCCGACCTGGTCGCCTCGCGGAGATCGCATCGCCTTCGGCACGCGCAACGGGCGCGCCGGTGTGTGGGTCACCACCCCCGACGCCCGCTACATCAATCTCATCAGCGCACAGCGCGCCGAGCCGGCGTGGTCGCCCGACGGCCGCACCCTCGCGCTGGTTGAGCTGCCTGGTCCTGACGTCGGCTACAATGGCGACCCGGATCGCGTCGGCGACCGCGAACGACGAGACGACTTCGGCACCACCGGACGCCTCTGGTTCATCGATGCCCCGGTCTCTCCCGATGCAGGGCTCGCATCGTCCGCGCTGCCGGCACCCGACCGTCGCCAGCGAAACGCGGATGCATTCGCCGCGTTCTGGGCGCGCATGGACACGCTCTACTACCGCGATGCCCCGGCGCGTCACGCACGCTGGGAGGCGCTGCGCACGGCGTACGACGAGCGCGCCCTCGCGTCCACCTCCGACGCCGCGCTGGAGCAGGTGATTCACGACCTCCTGCGCGAGCGTCCGCCGCTGCGCGACGCAGCCACGGGCCGGTCGGCCGTGTCGAGCGCGCATCCGGTGGCAACCGCCGCGGGGCTCGAGATGCTGCGCAAGGGCGGCAACGTCGTCGATGCCGCCGTCGCCGTGTCATTCGCGCTCGGCGTCGTTGAGCCCGACGCGAGCGGGCTCGGTGGGTACGGACAGATGATCGTGAGTCTCAAGCCCATGGAGCGGCCCACGCTCATCGAGTTCATGACGCGCGCGCCGGAAGAAGCGACGCTCGCCAATGGCGCCCTGATTCGGCGCGGCACCAGTCCACCCGATGGTCCGATTCTCGTCAACGTCCCCGGCACTCTCGCGGGGATGGAGCTCGCGTGGAGGAAGTACGGCAGCCACAAGGTCACGTGGGCCGAGGTCATCGCGCCCGCCATTCGCGCCGCGGAGCAGGGCTACGTCGTCAGCGAAGGGCTGGCCACGACGCTCGCCACGGAGCGCGAGCACTTTCTCAAGTATCCGGCGAGCCGGGCGCTTTTCTTCGTCAAGGGAGAGCCGCTCAAGGCGGGCGACACCCTTAGGAATGCCGATCTCGCGCGCACCCTGCGCACGATCGCCGACAGTGGCACGTCGTCGTTCTACAGGGGCTCCATCGCTCGGCGCATCGTCGCCGATCTGCGCGGACAGGGCAACGCGATGCGCACGACCGACATGGCGCGCTACTATGCCGCCGAGCGCGAGCCGGTCGCGGGAACGTATCGCGGATACACACTGTACTCGAGCGCGCCGCCCGTATCGGGCGGCGCGACCCTCGTGTCGCAGCTCAATCTCCTCGAGCAGCAGAGCACCACGCGTCCGTACACCGAAGACGCCGCAACTCTGCACGCGATGCTCGAGTCGTGGAAGCTCGTGCCCGGCGGGCGAGGGCGTATCGCCGACCCAGGCCTCTGGCCCGTACGGCTCGACGCATATCTCAGCAAGGACTCGGCACGCGCGCGCTGGCGCTGCTTCGATCCCCATCGCGTCCTCTCGCCGAACGATATTCGCGGCGACAGCCTTCCCTGCGCCAAACCGGGCATTCGCGTGTCGTCGCTCGCGGCTGGCGATGAAGCGGAATCGGAGTGCTCCGATCACGACGCATTTTCTGCCGAGCGCTTCTGCCACAAGACAGGCACGACGGCGTTCGCCGTGGCCGACGTGGATGGAAACGTCGTGAGCGTCACGCAGACGTTGGGCACGTGGGGCGGCAACTTCTACGTCTCGCCTGGATTGGGCTTTCTCTACAACGACAAGCTCAATTCCTACGGCAGCGATCCCGACGAGTATGGCGCCCGCCTGCCGAACGCGCGTCACGGCAGCACCCTCGCGCCGACGATCGCGTTTCGCGGCGAGGGTGCGTCGCGTCGCCCGGTGCTCGCTGCCGCAGCCGCTGGAAATTCGTGGATCACATCCGCAGTGTATTCGGCGGTCATCGGTGTGCTCGACCAGCATCTCGACGCGCAACGTGCCATCGAGCTTCCGCGCTTCCTCATGGGCCAGCGGCGCGGCGAGACGCGCAGCGAATTTCTGATTCAGATCGAGGACGGCTTCTCACCCTCGGTGATGCGAGAGCTCACCGCCCTCGGTCACTCGTTTCAGCGGATATCCCTGCCCGGCGAGCTGCGGATGGGCTACGCGGCGGTGATCACATTCGGCGATAAGGCGGTGACGGCGGGCGCGGATCCGCGGCGTGCTGGAGAGGCGGGCGCGGTCGGATGTTCGGGTGACAAAGGCGAGGGATGCCGGCAGTGATCGCCATCTGCGGAAGCGAACGGCGTTGCTCGTTGGGAACGCGGATCAGCGCAGATCCTGCGAATCCTCGCGGATCTGAAGTGCCAAGCTTTGCCTCTTGGTTTGGACCTTGGCCATGTCGTCGCGAAGGCTGAGAATTCGAGAAACGCAGCAGGAGTTCGCCGGGGAATATCTTACAGGGCGCAGCAGTATCCGCGAGGATTCTGTAGATCTGCGTTGATCCGCGGTGTCTCCGGACAACGCCGTCGAAAACGCCTATCCGGCTCGATCTGCCGATACGATGGAGCCCCAGCGCTCCTCATCGATGTTGCCCCCGGATATCACCACTGCGATCGGCCCGGCCAATCCACCAGCCCGCGCCGAGAGCAACGAAGCCACCGCGACCGCACCGGATCCCTCGACTCTCAGGTCGTGCGCGCGCGCGAGCCACGCGATCGCCTCGCCGATCTGCGCTTCACTCACGACTCGCATCTCGTCGATCGCGAACTTTCCAATCGCCAGCCCCTCGTCGTCGATCTGACCCGCGAGCCCGTCGGCAAGCGTCGGCGGCACGTCGATCTCCACGCGATAGCCTGCGTCGAGCGATGCGGCCATCGCATTCGTGAGATCGCTCTGCGCACCGACGATTCGCACCCCAGGCGCAATGGCGCGAATCAACGCCCCGATTCCGCCCACCAGGCCACCGCCGCCGACCGGAACGACGATGGTTCGCACGTCGGGCAGCTCCTCGAGAATCTCGAGCCCCACCGTGCCCTGCCCTGCGAGGAGCAGCTCGCCGGCGCACGGATTCACGAACGTCATGCCGTTCGCGTCCGCATAGGCCACGGCGGCGTCATGCGCCTCGTCGTAGTGCGGCTGCGTCTGATCGACCTCCGCGCCGAGCGCGAGAATTCCGTCCCGCTTCACCGCCGGCGCGCTGGCGGGAACGAAGATCCGCGCGCGCATGCCGAGCAGTCGCGCCGAGTGCGCGACTCCGAGCCCGTGATTCCCCGCTGACGACGCCACGATGCCGCGTGCGCGAGATTCGGCCGGCAGCGTGGCGAGCACATTGTATGCGCCGCGCAGCTTGAACGACCCCGTCCGCTGAAGATTCTCGCACTTGAGATAGACGTCAGCTCCCGCGATGGCGCTGAGAGCGCCTGAGCGAACGAGCGGCGTGCGCTCGATGACGCCGCGCAGGCGATGTGCGGCGGCGAGGATCTCGGCGGGAGTGGGAAGCATGACGAAAGCTACAATGGGTCTTTCTCCAACCTGCTCAGCGTTTCCCGACGAACAACGCCACGTTGTTGGGCGCCGGTCGGCGGATGTGACGCGCTCGCCAGCCCGTCGTCCTGTTGACAGTGGGGGACGTCTGGTTAGCTTTGATCCAGTGATACCGGCCCCGCACGGTTGCGGGGCCGTTCCTGTCTGATAAACCCAAGTTCGCGGCGGGTCGCTGCCCCGAGCCCGCGATACTGCGGGGCTGTAGCTCAGCTGGGAGAGCGCGCCGTTCGCAACGGCGAGGTCAGGGGTTCGATCCCCCTCAGCTCCATTAATGATGAGTACAGTTGGCTCGGATTTCGCCAACTTGATATTTTGCCCGCCGCTGTTCGGTAGGACGCAGAGTTCCAATGACAGCGAGCGTGGCAAGCTCTTCCGGTTCGGCCGGTCGGCTGCACCACAGATGAACGCCGCGATCCTCTTCAGGATCGCGGCGTTTTGCTTTACGGCGTCAGCACCCCGCGGGCGTCGTCGCGAAGGCCGAGAAAAACCTCGCGCAACCACTGGTTTTCCTCGTGCTCCACGCGCGCGCCGAAGTCGTCCATCGCCCTGCTGGTGAGCGAGTTGACGAATTTGAGGATCGCGCTTTCCTGCACCCCGAGTCGGCCCTGTCGCACGAGCACCGTGGGCTGATCGCCTTCACCAGCGCGGAGTCCCAGACGGAAGAGCGCGCCCTCTCCCGCGAAGGGATAGCGCAGCGGAGCGCGAATCAGCCGGGCCGCGATGAGCGGCAGATTCCACTGCGGCTCCTTTCGCGCCATGACGATCCAATCCCGCTCATTATCACTGCGCGCCGAGTTCACGAAATCCATCGTGAGGTCGTGAAAGCCGACGTTGAACATCTTCATCTTCACCGTCAGGTCGGCGATGATGACGAGCGAGTCGGGCATCGGTTTTGGCGGTCCACTAAGCGGCACGAGGTGTCCCGCCCGCGTGCGCAGCCGGATCGTGAGAAAGCGATCCTTCCCCTGCGCCTCGAGGTAGGGAACGCCCGCGGCATCGGTGAGCACGAAGCGAAGACGCATCGGATCGACGTAGCGATGCACGTAGTCGCCAAACGCGGGGAATCTCTGCTTGAGCTGCTCCGAGTGCACCGAGATTCCGAGCGTGACGGCGGTCGTGCCATCCTGCAGCGGCGTGGGCCGCAGCGAGTCGAGCGAGAAGACGTTGCCAAGCACCGCGGCCGTTCGCGGCACGCTCCTGGCCAGATCGGCACGGGCCTCGCGCTCACCCAGCCCCTCGCCGGCCGCGAGCAGTCGCGAGATGACGAGCGCGATGTCGTTCGGGCGCGCGTTGCCGAGTGCGAAGTCGACCGCAGTGTCCCAGCGATACTGATTTTCCGAGAGCCGACTGAGTGTCGTGACGTGTCGCCCGTCCGCAGGCTTGGCGGGAGCAGGCACCCCATGCCGCGAGTTCATCACGTACTTGTCGTCCACGTGCGAGGCGACGGTCTCGAGAATGCGCACGGCCCCCGATGCCCCGGTCCACGCCGCCGTGTCGTCGAACACCCGGGACGGTGAGAGCGCACCGCGCGCCAATTGCACGTGAGCATACTCGTATTTCGGATTCCGCACCACTTCCACATGCCGGTCCGCGAGCGCGCCGAAAAACTGATCCGCCGTCGCGCGCGCATGCAGTCCCGCGCCAAAGCCCGAGAGGCTCTCTCGGCAGGCGACGACGAGCAATGGCAGGCCCGCAAGCGCCCAGCCGAGTGCGCGGAAGATGATGCGACGGTGTGCGAGACGCGGGCGAGGGGTCAGGAGAACTCCAGCGGAGGGGACGGAAGGGGTTGAAGCGGCATCCTACTCCTGCTATTTTACACGGGTCCCGCCTGTGCTGCACAGACTCAGGCGGTTTTTTGTAGCCCCTTGGTGTAACTGGCAACACGTCTGCCTCTGGAGCAGAAGAGTCCTGGTTCGACCCCAGGAGGGGCTATACCAGCAAATGCAGAGCCCCGTCCTCACCTCGGTGACGACGGGGTTTTGTTGTGTCGCGGTGACGAAGGGCGGTCCGTCCGAGTTGTGGGGTACAGACTCCCGAGGTGCGCCCGATGACTCTTCCACGATCCGTTCGCATCGCCGCGCTCTCGCTGAGCGCGGCGAACGTCGCCATTCTCGCCTGCTCGTCCTCGAACATTGGTCCCGCCTCCTTCGACGGCAAGCTCGCGCTCGGTACCTGGGGCGGTGACAACGCCGGCATGCTCGTGAGCGATATGGAGATGAATCTCACCGTCGGATGCACCTACGGCCACGTCTTCGGTCGGATCACGGTCGCCGTCGACGGGAGCTTTGATGTGGCGGGCAGCTACATGCTGCGTGCCTACCCTGTCGCCTTCGGGCCCACGGTTCCCGCGCGCTTCAGGGGGCAACTCGATGGTGCGACGGCGACCGTCACGGTGACGGTGGACGACACCGTCCAGCACAAGACGGTGGTGGAGGGGCCGGTCACCGTGAAGTACGGCGACCAGCCGCGCATCGGGCCATGTCCCATCTAACGGCGGCCGATCCGCTCCCTCGGGGCGACAACGTTCGCTACTCCCGTCAATAGAACGCCCCCTTGCGCGACGACCCGGTTAAATTATCTTAGTACTAAGATGAACATCACCAAGACTTCCAAACCAATCAGGCGAGCCGCTCAGCATGACGGCGACCAAGCGGTCTCACTCAAGCTCTGGATTGTACTGGCTCGCGCCTATGCCGCCGTGGGCAGCAAGGTGGACGCCGACATCGCACGGAACGATCTGACGACGACGGAGTTCGGCATTCTCGAGGTTCTGCATCACAAAGGTCCGCTCCTCCTCGGCGAGATTCAGCGCAAGATCCTCGTCACGAGCGGCGGCATCACCTACCTGGTGGATCGCCTCGTGGAGAAGGGCCTCGTGAAGCGCGAGGAGTGTCCGAACGACCGCCGAGCGCGGTACGCGGTGCTCACACCGGCGGGTGACGCACTGATCCGTCGGGTCTTTCCAGGCCACGCAAAGCGTATTGCACGCGTTGTCTCGGGCCTCACGATCCGCGAACAGGCGGAGGCCACAAAATTGCTCCGCAAGCTCGGGTTCGCCGCGGCCGAACTGCCAAACGAATAGCGGCAGGGCGGATTAATAGGACGTCCGGCACAGATATCTCAGTACTTGGTTACTTAGTAGTTCACATTTCACGAGGCACGATCATGACTGCTCCAACCACTGGATCCACCTCCGTCTGGAAGCTCGATCCCACTCACAGCAACATCGAATTCTCGGCGAAGCACTTGATGCTCACCACGGTGAGAGGTCGTTTCGCGGACGTCGAAGGAACCGTCACTGTGAAGGGGGCAACGCCCGACACTGCGGCAGTCGACGCGACGATGAAGGTCGCCAGCATCGATACGCGCACCGAGCAGCGCGATCAGCATCTTCGTTCCGCCGACTTCTTCGACGTCGAGAACTATCCGGCAATCACCTTCAAGAGCACCAGGATCAGTGGCAGCAGGGAGCGCTTCACGATCACCGGCGATCTCACCATCCGCGGCACAACCAAGCCGGTGACGCTCGACGTGACGTACGAGGGCACGGGCAAGGATCCGTGGGGCGGCGAGCGCATGGGCTTCAGCGCGGACGGAAAGATCGATCGCCGTGAATTCGGGTTGACCTGGAATCAGGCGCTCGAGGCGGGCGGCGTGGTCGTCAGCAACGAGATCAAGATCCACATCGACGCGCAACTCGTTCGCTCCTAGCAGATCATGCAACTGACCGGCATTCATCACCTCACTGCCGTCTCGGCGAAGATTCGCGACAATCACCTCTTCTTCACGCAGACGCTGGGAATGCGTCTCGTGAAGCGGAGCGTGAATCAGGATGACGTGAGCGCATACCACCTCTTCTACGCCGACGCGAAGGGGACCCCCGGCACCGATCTGACGTTCTTCGACTGGCCGGTGCCGGCCGAGAAACGGGGCACGAGTTCTATCGCGAGGACAAGCCTGCGCGTCGCGGGCGCTGACACGATCGAGTGGTGGGCGGCTCGCCTGCGCGAGAAGGGCGTCACCTCTGGACCGATCGTCGAGCGCGACGGCCGGATCACCCTCGATTTCGAGGATCCCGAAGGTCAGCGCCTCTCGCTCGTCGATGACCAGGGCGTCGGAGAGGCACATCCGTGGGAGCGCAGCACAGTACCGGCACAACATCAGATACGCGGCCTCGGTCCCATCGTGCTCAGCGTGCCCGACCTGCACGGCACGGATGCGATTCTGCGGCAGGCGATGAAGATGCGGCCGGTGCGGCAATACGCGCACCCGGATAATGCGTCGCACACGGTGCATGTCTACGAGATGGGCGATGGTGGTTCCGCCTCGGAACTCCACGTTGCGGTGCAACCGGGCCTTCCCGGCGCGCGCCATGGCGCCGGAGGCGTGCACCACGTCGCCTTTCGCACACCCGATGCGGACTACGAGGCGTGGGCCGATCGTCTGCGCACGCTCGGCATTCCGAACAGTGGCAAGGTGGATCGCTTCTGGTTCCGGAGTCTCTACTTTCGCGAGCCGAACGGCATTCTGTTCGAGATCGCGTCGGATGGACCGGGCTTCGGTGTGGACGAAGATGAAGCGACGCTCGGCGAGAAGGTGGTGCTACCGCCATTTCT
>Ga0209638_1000631_pt1 | contig 23083 bp, 28 predicted proteins | sample BarGraNGADG00211_FD_184490 | JGI IMG/M metagenome (GOLD analysis project Ga0209638, IMG submission 184490) | Arctic peat soil microbial communities from Barrow, Alaska - Barrow Graham LP Ref core NGADG0002-211 (SPAdes) (version 2) | ecosystem: Environmental > Terrestrial > Soil > Wetlands > Peat...
CCCGCTCGCGGCGGCGATCGCCTCGAGCAGCAGCTCGAGGGCGCGTTCGCGATCCTCCTGCTCGAGCGCCGCCGCCACCTCCGGCAGCTCCCCGGACGCGCCGAGCTCGGCGAGCAAGCGCTCGGTCGCCGACGGGCCGGTCAGCTCGTCGAGGAACTGGGCGACTGCCGACGGCGGGAGCGCGCCGACGAACTCGCGCACGACCTCACCGTCCCGGAAGGCCTTGACCGCCGGAATGCCCTGGATCTGGTACCGGGCGGCGAGCTCGGGATTCGCGTCGACGTCGACCTTGACGAGCTCGAACTCGCCGGCTCGCGTCTCGGCCTCACGCTCGAGCACGGGGCCGAGCGTCCGGCAGGGCCCGCACCATGCGGCCCAGAAGTCGACGACGACCGGGAGCTCGCGGGAGCGCTCGACGACGTCGCTCTCGAAGGTCGTGCTTGTCACGTCCATGCTTGTTCCTCCTCAGCGTGGGAGCGGCGTACGGCCGCTCGTCTTGATGTGCAGCAGCGTGTAGAGCGGGCAGAAGCCGACGGCGCTCGTGGCGAGCATGACGGCGGCGAGCGCGAACAACACGATCCCGCCGCTGGAGCCGGCGCCGACGAGCACCGCGACGATCACGGCGGCCGGCGCGACGACGAGGGCGCGCAGCCCGCGATCGACGTTGCTCATGTTCCTGGTCATCCGAACCTCCTCTGTCTTGCGGTTACAGACATCTACTGCTATACAACTATACAACGATTAACAGTATTCCCCAAGGAGAAGCGCATGCCCCTGCCCCACCCACTGCCGGATGACCTCGTCGAGCTGATCGCACGCCGCTTCCGCGTGCTCGGCGAGCCGATGCGGATCAAGTTGCTCGACCGCCTTCGCGAGGGCGAGGCGAGCGTCAACGAGCTGGCGGACGGGCTCGACGCCTCTCAGCAGAACATCTCCAAGCACCTCGCCGTTCTGGCCGACGTCGGCATCCTCGGCCGCCGCAAGGTGGGAACGCACGTGTACTACCGGATTGCGGACGACGGGGTCTTCGCGCTCTGCGATCAGGTCTGCGGCTCGGTGCAGCAGCAACTGCTGGCGCTGAACGAGCTCGTCGAAGGCGTGAATCGCTGATGCGGCGCTCGTGGCCGCTCGAGCGGGTGCTCTTTGCGCTCGCGGGCTCGATGACACTGCTGAGCGCTCTTTTGGCCGCGCTGGTCAGCCCGTGGTTCCTGCTCCTCGCAGTCTTCGTCGGCCTGAATCAATGGCTTTTCGCCGGCACCGGTTCCTGCCCCGCCTCGCTCGTGCTGGAGCACGTCGCGGGTGTCGAGCGGGGGTGCCGCCGGTGACCGCCGTCGTGCCGCGGCCGGCTACGGCCGCGCCTGCCGTCGAGCACCCGGAGGCGGTCGGACCGCTCGGCCGGCTCGGCCGCTGGATGGTCGACCATATCCGGGTCGTCGCACTCGCCTGGGTGGTCGTCGCCGTCGCCCTGGGCGCGTTCGCACCCAAGGTCGAGACCGCGCTTTCCGGCGCGGGGTGGCAGGCGAACGGCTCCGAGTCGGTGCAGGCACGCAGCCTGATCCAGGCGAACTTCGCCGGCCTGTCGAGCTCGGCGCTCATGGTCGTCGTCCACTCGCAGCGGCTCACCGCCGGCGACACCGCATTCCGGCAGACGGTCAGCCACGTGGAGCAGCTGCTGCGCGCGAATACGCACATCGCATCCGTGCAGCCGCCGCGCGCCGGCTCGAGCATCTCGGCCGACGGGCATACCGCCCTCGTCGTTGCGGGCGCCAAGGGCGACCCGACGGCGATGGTCGCCGCCGCGGACATGCTGAAGTCGTCGCTGAAGAGCTCCGGCAGCGCCGACGTGAGCGTTTCGCTGACCGGTGCCTCCGGGATGTGGAGCGACTTCAACACCGCGAACCGCAACGCGATGATGAAATCGGAGCTCTTCAGCTGGCCGGTGACGCTCGCAATCCTCGCGCTCGCCTTCGGCTCGCTCGTCGCCGCGGGGCTGCCGCTCTTGCTGACCATCCTCGGGCTCGTCGCCTCCGCCGGGCTGCTGACCGTGCTCACGCACGGCTTCGAGATCTCGATCTGGGCGATGAACTTCGCTCTCATGTTCGCGCTCGCGCTCGGGATCGACTACGCGCTCTTCGTCGTGCACCGTTTCCGCGGCGCCTTCTTCGGTTCCCGTCTCAGCGCGCGCGACGCCGTCGCGGTGACGATGGACACCGCCGGCAAGGCGGTCCTCTTCTCCGGCCTCACCGTGCTCGTCTCGCTGTCGGCGGTGATGCTGGTGCCGAGCCCGGCGTTCCGCTCGATGGCGCTCGGGATCATGCTCAGCGTCGTCTTCGTGCTCGCTGCGACGCTGACGCTGCTGCCGGCGGTGCTCGCCAAGCTCGGCCCGAAGGTCGACGCGCTCCCGCTCCGCTGGGTGCACTCGGGCGAGCATCGCTCCGCCCGTTTCGCGCGCTGGGGCGAACGGCTCTGGCGTCACCCGCATCTGTACGGCCCGGCCGCCACGCTGATCCTCGTCCTGCTTGCGCTTCCGGTCATCGGGCTGAAGACGGGCATGCCGTCGATCAAAGTGGTCCCCACACATGACAGCTCGAGAGTCGGCTACACGCAGGTGCAGCAGGCCTTCGGCATCGGTGCGCCGGGCGCGCTCCAGATCGTCGCGCCCGCGCGTGACGCCGCCGCGGTGTCAGCCGTCGTGAAGCGCGACCCCGGGATCGCCCGCGTCTCGCCGGCCCAAGTGGGCGGGAGCGGCCTCGCTCTGATCCAGGCGATCCCGAACGCCGACCCCTCGAGCACGGCCGTCGGTCGCACGATCGACCGACTCCGGTCGACGCTCCCCGCGCAAGCGCTCGTCGGCGGCGCGTCGGCCGAGAACCACGACCTCGAGCAGGCGCTCGCGGCGAAGACGCCGCTCGTGATCGGCGTCGTCCTCGCACTCGGCTTTCTCCTCCTGCTCTTCGCCCTGCGCGCGCCGCTGATCGCCGCGCTCGGCGTCGTGACCAACCTGCTCGCCACCGGCGCGGCCTTCGGCGTTGCCCGCCTGGTCTTCCAGAACGGCCACGGCGCCGGCTTCCTCGGCTTCGAGTCGCAAGGCTTCCTCGACGCCTGGGGACCGGTCTTCTTCTTCGCGATGATCTTCGCGATCTCGATGGACTACACGCTGTTCCTGCTCTCCTCCGCGAAGGAGCACTACGACAGGTCCGGCGATCCACGCGAGGCGTCGATCGGCGGGCTCGCCCACTCCGGCCGCGTGATCTTCGCCGCCGCCGCCGTGATGGTCGCCGTCTTCTTCACCTTCGCGCTCTCCGGGCCGTTGCCGCCGAAGGAGATGGGCATCATCCTCGGGATCGCGGTCTTGCTCGATGCCATGCTCGTCCGGCTGATCTTGATCCCGACGCTGCTGCGGATCTTCGGACGCTGGGCCTGGGCGCTGCCGCGCTGGCTCGACCGGATCCTTCCCGACGTTCGCTTCGGCCACGCGTGATGCTCGAGCTTTGGCAGACCGAATGGTGCCCCGCCTCGCGACGCATCCGGGAGCGGCTCACGGAGCTCGGCATCGACTACGTCACGCGTCAGGTGCCTGTCGAGAAGGAGCAGCGCACGGCGCTGCGGCAGCAGACCGGCTCCGACACGATCCCCGCCCTCGCCCTCGAGCACGGAACGGTCGTGATCGGCGAGGACGCAATTCGCCTCTACCTCGACGAGCAGATCGTCGAGCCGCCTGAGGCGGAGGCACATCGACTGAAGGCGGCCAAAGCGCGCCGCCGCTACCTCGAGGAGGAATGCGAATGCTCACAACGACCTACACACTGAGCGCGACCACCGAGCTCGGATTCGACGAAGCCGCCGAACGCGTCCGCGAAGAGCTGAAAGCGGAAGGGTTCGGAATCCTGTGCGAGATCGACGTGCAGGCAACGCTGAAGGAGAAGCTCGGCGTCGACGGCGAGCCGTACCTGATCCTGGGCGCCTGCAACCCACCGCTCGCGCACCGGGCGCTCGAGGCAGAGCCCGACCTTGGAACCTTGCTGCCGTGCAACGTCGTCGTCTACCGGCGCGGCGGCGAGACGACGGTGTCCGCGATCGACGCAGAGCGAATGCTCTCGATCGTCGGCAACGACGAGCTCGCACCCGTCGCGGCCGAAGTGCGGAGCCGGCTCGCAGCAGTCGTCGAGCGCGCAACGAAGGCCTGACCGGTGGGACTCTTTACGCGGACGCAACCGATCGACGCCGGCGGTGCGGCCGACCTGCTCGCTGCCCGGAACGCCGTCGCCGTCGACGTTCGTGAGCATTCGGAGTGGAACGCGGGCCACATTCGCGGCGCGATCCACATCCCGCTCGCCCAGCTGTCAGGCCGTATGGCTCAGCTCCCGAGTGGCAAGACGATCGTCACCGTCTGCCAGAGCGGCCATCGAAGCGCCGCCGCGGCCCGGATGCTGACCGGCGCCGGGCACAACGTGCTCAACCTTCGCGGCGGGCTGAGCGCGTGGGTGCGAGCGGGTCTTCCACTCAGTCGCTGACTCGCAAGAGCTGCGCCGGACCGGCCTCAGCAGGCGGCGGCGACCGGAGGAGCGCGTACGACGAAGTGGAGGTCGTGAGCGCCTTCCAGCGACATCCCCGACCCGGCGCCCGGCCCGACGTCGAGCACGAGGCTCGGTCTGTTCCAGCGCTCGTACTGCTCCGCATCGATGTAGAAGGGGCAGCCGTCGACCTCGCCGAGCTTGAGGTCGTTCGGCCCGAGCAGAAGCTCACCCTCGGGAAAGCACATCGGGGAGCTGCCGTCACAGCAGCCCCCCGACTGGAACACCATCAGCGGACCGTACTCGGCTCGCAGGCGCCCGATCTCCGCAATTGCGGCGCGGGTGGCGACGACCCTGGGACCCGAGTCCGCGTCCATCGTCCTAGAAGAACCCGAGCGGCTTCGGGTCGTAGGAGACGAGCATGCACTTCGTCTGCGTGTAGTGGTCGAGCATCATCTTGTGGTTCTCGCGCCCGACGCCGGAGACCTTGTAGCCGCCGAAGGCCGCATGCGCCGGATAGAGGTGGTAGCAGTTCGTCCACACGCGCCCGGCCTTGATGCCGCGGCCCATGCGGAACGTCCTGCCCGTGTCGCGCGTCCAGACGCCGGCGCCGAGCCCGTAGAGCGTGTCGTTGGCGATCCGAAGCGCCTCGGCCTCGTCGCGGAACGTCGTCACGGCGAGCACCGGGCCGAAGATCTCCTCCTGGAAGATCCGCATCTCGTTCGTGCCCTTGAAGACGGTCGGCTGGAAGTAGTAGCCGCCCTCGAGCTCGCCACCGAGGTGGGTCCGCTCGCCGCCGATCAGCAGCTCGGCCCCCTCCTGCTTGCCGATCTCGACGTAGCTCTCGATCTTCTCGAGCTGCGCAGCCGAGACCTGCGGCCCGATCTGCGTCTCACGGTCGAGCGGGTGACCCTGACGGATCGCGGCGATGCGCTTCAGCGCCCGGCCCATGAACTCGTCGTAGATCGACTCCTCGATCAGCGCCCGCGACGGGCACGTGCAGACTTCACCCTTGTTGAAGGCGTAGAGGACGAGGCCCTCGACCGCCTTGTCGAGGAAGTCGTCGTCTTCTGCCATCACGTCGGCGAAGAAGATGTTCGGCGACTTGCCGCCCAGCTCGGTCGTGGACGGGATGATGTTCTGCGCGGCGTACTGCATGATCAGCCGCCCGGTCACCGTCTCGCCGGTGAAGGCGATCTTGGCGATCCGCTTGCTGGTCGCAAGTGCCTTGCCGATCTCCGCTCCGGGGCCGTTGACGACGTTGATCACGCCCTCGGGCACGATCTCCTCGAGCAGCTCCATCAGCTTGAGGATCGACCACGGCGTCGGGCTCGCCGGCTTCAGCACGACGGCGTTGCCGGCCGCCAGCGCGGGGGCCAGCTTCCAGGCCGCCATGAGGATCGGGAAGTTGAACGGGATGATCTGACCGACGACGCCGAGCGGCTCACGGAAGTGATACGCGACGGTGTTCTTGTCGATCTCGGAGATCGCTCCCTCTTCGCCGCGGATCACCGAGGCGAAGTAGCGGAAGTGGTCGGCCGCGAGCGGAATGTCCGCGGCGAGGGTCTCGCGCACCGGCTTGCCGTTCTCCCAGCTCTCGGCGACGGCCAGCATCTCGAGGTGCTCCTCGATCGCGTCCGCGACCTTGTTCAGGACGCGCGAGCGCTCCGTCGTCGAGGCTTCGCCCCAGGCGTCCTTTGCGACGTGCGCGGCGTCCAGCGCGAGGTCGACGTCCTCCGGAGTCGAGCGTGGAACCTCCGTAAACGGCTCGCCCGTCGCGGGCGTCACGTTCGTGGAGTACTCGCCCTCCACCGGTGCGACCCAGTGGCCGCCGATGAAGTTCTCGTAGCGTGACTTCAGCTCGACGGGACTATCGGTCTGTCCCGGAGCGGAGAAGAGCGCGCTCTTCTCAATCGTTGCCATGACACTCCTTCCCCCAACGTCACCAGCCGCGAATGCGGCTGCGGACATCGTTCACCGCGTTCTCCTGCGGCGGCATCCGAAGAACGATGCCGACCCGCTGTGGGAAACCCGCAACTCCGCCCGCGGGCGGCGCTCGTCAGCGAACGCCGCGCAGATCGACCACGAAGATGAGCGTCTCACCGGGGCCGATCGCCCCACCGGCGCCGCGCTCGCCGTAGCCGAGCTCCGGTGGAATCGTCAGCCGGCGGCGACCGCCGACCTTCATGCCTGCGACACCCTGGTCCCAGCCCTTGATCACCCGGCCCTCACCGAGGCCGAAGCTGAACGTGCCGCCGCGATCCCACGAGGCGTCGAACTGCTCGCCGGTCGACCACGCGACGCCGACGTAGTGGACGTCGACCTGGCACCCGGGAACGGCCTCTTCTCCCTCGCCGACGGTGAGGTCCTCGAGCACGAGCTCCGCCGGCGGCTGCGCATCCGCCGGCACGTCGACCTGGGGCTTCTCGTTTGTTGTCATTGCGGCACCGTACTACGGGTTCGCGTAGCGCACGAGCTTCTCGACGCTGGTTCAATGCGGCGGATGGGCAGAGTCGAGGGCAAGGTCGTGGTCGTCACGGGAGCCGCCGGCGGGCAGGGTGCCGCGGAGGCGAACGCGCTCGCCCGTGAGGGCGCGATCGTCGTCGCGACGGACATCGCCGACGGGGCAACCGAGCTCGACGCAGGCATCGAGTACCGCCGGCTCGACGTCTCGGCACCGCCGGACTGGGCCGCCCTCCGTACCTGGATCGCCGACACCCACGGCCGGCTCGACGGACTCGTCAACAACGCCGGTATTCCCTTCCGCGCACGCCTTGACGAGATCGAGCTCCCGGATTGGGAACGGGTGATGGGGATCAACCTGACGGGAACGCTGCTCGGTGTCCAGACCGCGTCGGCGCTCATGCAGAGCGGCGGCTCGATCGTGAACGTCAGCTCCGCCGCCGGTCTCACCGGCTACCACGGTGTCGCCTACACCGTCAGCAAATGGGGCGTCCGCGGCCTTTCTCGGGTCGCGAGCGCCGAGCTCGGGCCACGCGGCATCCGCGTCAACACGATCTTTCCCGGCTATATCGAGACGCCGATGACGGCGTCCGCCCCACCGGCCTTCAAGGACGCGAACATCGCGCAGACACCCCTCGGGCGTGTGGGGCAACCGGAGGAAGTCGCTCCACTCGTCGTCTTCCTGATCTCTGACGAGTCGTCGTTCATCAATGGTGCGGAGATCGTCGTCGACGGCGGCCAGGTCGCGCACGGCGGGCAGCTGACGCTGTCGGACGCGGTCCGCTCCTAGCCTTTCGGCGTACCCGGTGCAACTACGCTGCCGCGATGCCGTCGTTCGTCGATCTGCTCGCCTCACGTCCCGTCCTGCTCGCGGACGGTGCGACCGGCACGAACTACCAGAACATGGGCATCGAGCCGGGAGTCGCGCCCGAGGAGTGGGTCTTCGACGCGCCCGACAACGTGCGCGCCCTGCACCGGCGCTTTCTCGACGCGGGCTCCGATCTCGTGCTCACGTGCACGTTCGGTGCGACGACGCCGCGACTCGCCGACGGGCCGCTGGCCGGGCGCGGGCGCGAGGTCAACGTCCGCGCAGCCGAGCTCGCGCGCGACGCGGCGGGCGACGACCGGCTCGTCGCCGGCTCGCTGGGGCCGACCGGCCAGCTGCCGGAGCCGTACGGCCTGCTGACGCGCGAGGTGTGCGTTGCAGCCTTCGCCGAGCAGGCGCGCGCGCTCGCCGACGGCGGCGTCGACCTGCTCGTGCTCGAGACGTTCTTCGCGCTCGAGGAAGCGCTCTGGGCGATCGAGGGCGTGCAGGGCGTGAGCGACCTGCCGCTCGTCATGTCCTTCAGCTTCGACCAGGGGACGCACACGATGATGGGTCTCAGCCCGGCCGACGTCGTCGCCGCAGTCGAGCCGCTCGGCGTTGCCGCGCTCGGCGCGAACTGCGGCCGCTCGCTCGCCGACACCGACACGATCGTCGACGAGTTCCTCGCCGCGGCATCCGGGCTGCCGCTCTGGATCAAGCCCAACGCGGGTGTCCCCCGCATCGTCGGCGACACGGTCGTCTACGACGCGGATCCGGAGATGCTCGCCGCACACGTGCGCGCGTATGCGGACAAGGGCGCACGCATCGTCGGCGGCTGCTGCGGCTCGACGCCCGAGCACATCGCGGCGATCGCACGCGCGCTCGGCGGTCAGCCCCCGGGCGGTATTTGACGAGGAGCACTACCGGGGCCTGACCCCGAGCCGGTGTCTGCCGGGCGCCTGGGCCTGCTCGGTCCGATGACCGTATGCTCAGGCCCGTGCACCGTCTCTATCAGCGCGAGGGAGCCGGCCGCCCGCTGCGCGTGCGCTGGGCGCTCGAAGAGGCCGGCACGCCGTACGAGTATGTCGTGCTGACGAAGGACCAAGGACGCAGCGACGAGCACGCGGCGCGTCATCCGCTCATGCGCGTGCCCGCGCTCGAGAGCGACGCGGGGACGCTCTTCGAGTCTGCCGCCCTGTGCCTCCAGATCGCCGACCTCTATCCCGAGGCGGAGCTCATCCCCGCGATCGGGACGCACGCGCGCGGTCAGGTCTACCAGTGGTCGTTCTTCGCGATGACCGAGCTCGAGCCCGCAGTGCTTCGCGCGTACATCGAGACCCACGCAGCCGTGCCCGACCCCGAGGCCGTCGCGAAGGCCGAAGCGCGACTCGCGAAGGCCGCGGCAGCCCTCGCCGGCGCACTCGATGGGCACGACTATCTCGTCGACGACCGCTTCACGATCGCCGACGTGGTGATGGGCGGCGTGCTCCACAGCGCGCGACGCCTGGAGCTGATGCCGGACTCCCCCACGCTCGTCGCCTACTTGACGCGCCTCGACGGTCGCGAGGCGAAGCAGCGCGCGTACGCGGCGTGAGCTCGCTCGACGCTGTCCTCGCGTTCGACGCACGGATGGAGCTTGGCGAATCGCCGGTCTGGGACGAGCTCACGCGCACCCTCTATGCGGTCGACATCCTGCGCGGCGCGATCGTGCGCTTCAACCCGAGGAGCGGGAGCACGGAGACCGTCGCCGAGCTCGACGAGCCCGTCGGGTCGATCGCACTGCGGCGCGACGGCGGGCTCGTCGCCGCTGCGGGCACCGCCGTCTTGTTGCTCGACGAGCAGGCGCGCGCGACCGTCGTCGCCGAAGTCCCGGAGGCACGAGGGTTGCGCTTCAACGACGGCGTTTGCGATGCGCAGGGCCGCCTCTGGGTCGGCACCATGGCGCTCGATGAGTCGGTCGGGCGCGGCACGCTCTACCGCTACGACGGGCGCGGCCTCGCACCGATGGTGGCGCCCGTCTCCATCTCGAACGGCACCGACTGGAGCGCCGACGGCACGCGGATGTACTACGTCGACAGTCCTTCGCGCCGCGTGGACGTCTTCGAGTTCGATGCACGGGACGGCTCGCTCGCGGATCGGCGCACCCTGGTCGAGATCGACGACGCCGGCGCCAGCGTCCCCGACGGGTTGACCGTCGACGCCGAGGACCACATCTGGGTCGCGTTCTGGGACGGCTGGGCGGTTCGCCGCTACCGGCCCGACGGCTCGCTCGATCGCGTCGTCGAGCTGCCGGTTGCGCGACCGACGAGCTGTGCGTTCGGCGGGGACGATCTCGGCGATCTGTACGTCACGTCTGCGCGCACCGATCTCACGGCGGCCGCGCTCGACGCACAGCCCTTCGCAGGCGGTGTGCTCGTGCTCAGGCCCGGCGTCAGCGGCCGGGCGCCCAACCGCTTCGCCGGGTGACGGTAGCCTCACGAGCGTGAGCGTCATCGTCCAGAAGTACGGCGGCACGTCCGTCGCCGACCCCGAGCGCATCAAGCGCGTTGCGAAGCGTGTGGTCGCCACCGCCGACTCCGGCTACCAGGTGTGCGTCGTCGTCTCGGCGATGGGCGCCATGACCGACCAGCTGCTGGAGCTCGCGGGAGAGATCTCGCCGCATCCGCATCCGCGCGAGCAGGACATGCTGCTGACGGCGGGCGAGCGCATCTCGAGCGCGCTGCTGGCGATGGCGGTCATCGAGCTCGGCCACGACGCCGTCTCGCTGACGGGCTCGCAGGCGGGCATCGTCACCGACGAGCGTCACGGGAAGGCGCGCATCGTCGAGCTCCGGCCAAAGCGCGTGCTCGAAGCCCTGAGCGCCGGCAAGATCGTGATCATCGCCGGGTTCCAGGGCGTTTCGGGGACAAGCGACATCACGACGCTCGGCCGCGGTGGCTCGGACACGACTGCCGTTGCGGTCGCTGCAGGGCTCGACGCCGGGGTCTGCGAGATCTACACCGACGTCGACGGCGTCTTCACGGCCGACCCGCGAGTCGTGGCGGACGCGCGCAAGCTCGACGCGGTGACCTACGAGGAGATGCTCGAGCTCGCAGCCTCAGGCGCGAAGGTTCTGGCGCTCCGTTCGGTCGAGTACGCTCGAACGCACGGCGTCGCCGTCCATGTTCGCTCGTCGTTCGGCGAAGCCGACGGCACCTGGATCGTGAAGGAGGAAGACGTGCTCGAGCAGGCGATCATCTCGGGAATCGCAAGCGATTCCAGCGAGGCGAAAGTGACGATCCTCGGCGTGCCCGACAAGCCGGGAATCGCGGGACGCGTGTTCCGCCCGCTCGCCGACGCCGGCATTCACATCGACATGATCGTGCAGAACGTGTCGGCGGCAGGACGGAGCGACATCTCGTTCACGCTGCCGCAGTCCGACCTCCCGGTGGCCGAACCGGTGCTCGACGTGATCGCGAAGCTCGTCGACGCGCAGGGTCACACGTACGACTCCGACATCGGCAAGGTGTCGCTCATCGGCGCCGGCATGCGGAGCAACCCGGGTGTCGCCGCCGACATGTTCGAGGCGCTGGCGGACGCCGGGATCAACATCGAGATCATCTCGACCTCGTCGATTCGCATCTCGTGCGTCGTGGACGGCGCCGACCTCGACCGGGCCGTCCAGATCCTGCACGAGCGGTTCCGGCTCTCCACCTCGGCGCAGTAGGCGCCGGGCGGCGCTAGCCCGCGATCGTCTGTATCGCGTGCGCGAAGCGCAACGCGGCCGACGGCACGAGCCGTCCCGCGGGAAGCTCGACGACGAAGGCGCTGCCGTGCGGGAACGCGGCGTTCTCCCAGGTGACGATGCTGCCCGGCTCGCGGGCGAGCGACGCGACCGGTAGGCCGACGAGCCTCGCAAACCGCCGCTCCACGGGTCTGCTGCCCCCTGAGATGTCGACGAGGTTCATGTGCTGGTGGAACCAGATTGTGATCGCCGGCCGGAGGCGGCGGATCAAGCGATATGCACTGCGACTCTCCGGCTCTGACAACGCGCGGGGACCGGAGTAGTACCCGCCCGTCAGCGACAGCCAGCGAAACGGAAAGTTGCGGTTCAGGTCGACGCCGTGGGCGTTCCCACGCGTACCCAGACGCTCCCCGTCGGGGTTGAAGCTCGGCACGATCCAGAGGTCGACGCCCGGCGGCGGGGCGAGCGTCAACAGACGGCTGGTGACCTCGACGCCCGCCGGCTCGTCGCCGTGCACGCACCCGACGACGAGCACTTTCCGCCGGCTGTGCGTGTCGCCGAGCTCGAACGCAACGATCGGCTTCCCGTCCACCGAGCGACCGAGAATGTGCCGGTGAACTGCCGCGCTCGCCGTGACTGCCGTGAAGAGAGCAACGGTGAAAAACGCACAGGCGACTGCAAGCCGCTGCATCGCCGGGAGCGTCGCCTCGAGCCGCTGACGGACGCCTGAACGCCGGGGCGGCTCAGGCCGCGAAGAGACGTGAGAGCTCGTCGCGCTCCGCCGGCGTCGCCGGGTGCTCGAGCGCAGCAAGCGCCGGTTGCAGATGTTCGGGACGCCGTGGGCCGACGACGACCGCCGTCACGCGGGGATCGCCGAGCAGCCAGGCGATCGCCAGAGCAGCCTGGCTCGTACCGCGCTCAGCCGCCGCCGCGGCGAGCCCGTCGAGGCCCCGCCAGACGGCGTCACTCTCGACGAAATGGGCATACGGCTCGGGCCGCATGGTCATCCGGGAGCCCGCGGGCGCCTGCGCGCCACGCACGTACTTGCCGGTGAGCCAGCCGCCGGCCAGCGGGCTGAACGGCGTGAAGCCGAGCCCTGCCTCTGCGCAGAGCGGCAGCACGTCGCCCTCCGCCTCACGGTCGAGCAGCGAGTAGGAGTTCTGCACCCAGGCGTAGTGCGTATGGCTCGCCGCGGCGAGCGCATCGCGGAGCTGCGCACCGTCGACGTTGCTCGCTCCAATCGCGCCGACCTTTCCCGCGCTTACGAGCTCGTCGAGCGCACCGAGCGTCTCGGCGACCGGCACGTCGGGATCCGGCTCGTGCGTCAGGTACATCTGCACGTGGTCGACGCCGAGACGCTGCAGGCTGCTCTCGAGCTGCCGCCGCACCCGCTGCGGTGCAAGCCCGTGGTCCGCGCCCTCGTCCATCGGGTTGAACGTCTTCGTCGAGAGGACGATCTCCTCGCGCACGTCAGGACCTTTCGTCCGGAGCCAGTCACCGATCCACGACTCGCTGCGGCCGCCGCCGTACGCGTCCGCGGTGTCGAACGTCGTGATGCCGGCCTCCCAGGCGGCGTCCATGATCGCGAATGCGTCTTCGCGGCTCTCGCCGCCGCCGAAGAAGGCGGGCGACGATCCGATGCCGCCGAAGTTGCCACAGCCGAGGATGACCCTCGAGATGCGGGTGCCGGTCCCGCCCAGGTAGGCTCGCTCCATGAGCGCGACGGTACTCGACGTGCAAGCGGCACGGAGCCGGTTCTCGTCCCTGCAGGGCGGTTTCGCGTTCCTGGACGCTCCCGGCGGATCGCAAGTGCCCGACGAGGTCGGGGAGGCGATGGCCCGCGCGCTGCGCGAGGCGAGCGCCAACATCGGCGCCCCCTACGAGACGGGCAAGCGCGTCGAGGCGATCCTCGCCAACGCGCGGACGGATGCCGGCCGCTTCCTCGGCTGCTCGTCCGACGACGTGATCTTCGGGACGAACATGACGACGCTCGACTTCATGCTCAGCCGCACGGCATCGCGCGACTGGAAGGAAGGCGACCGCATTCTCGTCAGCCGGCTCGATCACGACGGCGGCGTCGCACCGTGGGTCGAGCTCGCAGCGGACCGGGGCTTCGAGGTCGAGTGGATCGACGTCACCGACGACCTTCGTCTCGACCTCGACGATCTCGAGCGGAAGCTCGACGAGCGCACGCGTGTCGTCGCGTGTGTCTACGCGTCGAACGCGGTCGGATCGATCACCGACGCACAACGTGTCGCAGAGCTCGCGCGCGAAGCGGGCGCCCTCTCGTGGATCGACGCCGTGCACTACACCGCGCACGAGCCGGTGGACGTCGCGGCGATCGGATGCGACGTGTTCCTCTGTTCGCCGTACAAGTTCTGCGGCCCGCACCTCGGGCTCGCGTACGGAAAGCACGAGCTGCTCGAGTCGTGGCGGCCCTACAAGGCGCGGCCCGCAGGCTCGACGCCGGTCGGCCGCAAGTTCGAGACGGGCACGGCGCCGTACGAGCTGCTCGCCGGCTTCTCGGCGACGATCGCGTATCTCGACTCGCTCGGCGGCATGGACGTGCTGAAGCCCTACGAGCGGGAGCTCGGCCGGCGCTTCCTCGAGACGCTCCCCGAGAACGTGACCGTGTACGGCCTGCAGACGATGGAGGGCCGCGTGCCGACGTTCCTGATCAATGTCGACGGCGTCGAGGCCGCAACGGTCGCGACGACGATGGCGGAGCGCGGCTACGGCGTCTGGGCGCATGACAACTGGTACTCGCTCGGCCTGCGCGAGAAGCTCCCGTACCCCAAGGACGCGGTGCGGGTCGGCTTCATCCACTACAACACCGTCGACGAAGTCGACGGCTTTGTCTCAGAACTCGCTTCGCTTGCCTAGCTTCACGGAGGAAACCATGTTTCCCCCGTGGGCCCCCTTCTTCTCCGTGCTCACGGCAGACGTGGTCACTGCTGCGTGGAACAAGTTCCGCTCCGCGACGAAGAGCTAAGGAGTATCGCCCGCGAGGATGCGGGCGAGCACGGGGGCGTCGATGTTGCCGCCGCTGACGATGCAGACGACCCGGCCCTCGCCGGCGTCGCCGCGGAGTGCTGCGGCCAGCGCGAGCGCACCGGCGCCCTCGGCGACGACTCTCGCCCGCGTGGCGAGGATGCGCACCGCGGCCGCGACCTCGTCGAGTGGTATCGCGACGGCCGAATCGACGAGCTCGCGCGCGTGATCCCACATCGTCGGCAGAAGCGCGCGCCCGCCCGCGCCGTCCACGAAGGAAACCTGGTAGTCGATCTCCGTTGGCTCCCCCGCTGCCAGCGACGCGGCGAGCGGTGCTGCCGTCGACGGCTCGGCTGTGACGACGCGCGTGCCGGGGCGGAGTGTCTTCACCGCGCTCGCGATCCCGGTCGTCAGCCCTCCGCCACCCCACGGCATGACGACCGCGTCGAACGCCGGCAGATCCTCGACGAGCTCGAGGCCGATCGTGCCGTTGCCGGCCATCACCGCGTCGTCCTCGACCGGGTGGACGAACAACCCGTCGATGCCCTCGTAGCGTCGTTCGACCATGGTCTGCCACCACGTCTCATGCGGCACGGAGATGATCTCGCCGCCGAGACGCTCGATCGCGTCGAGCTTCGCGCGCGGCGCCGTCTCGGGCGCGACGATTCGCGCTCGAACGCCCGCTTCGCGCGCAGCCCATGCGACGCCCTGGGCCATGTTCCCGGCGCTCGCCGTGACGACTCCGCCGGCGAGCTCAGCCGACGCGGCTGCACGAACCGCCGACACCGCACCGCGGATCTTGAACGAGCCGATCGGCTGCAGCGACTCGAGCTTGAGCCAGATCTCGCACGGGGCGTCGACGTCCAGCTGCACGAGCGGCGTCCGAGTGGCTGCGTTCGCGATCCGCTCACGCGCACGGCGGATCTCGTCGAGCGGGATCAATCCGGGTCGCTCTCCTTCGCGAGCTCCGTGAGATCGGTCCGGACGTTCCAGAGCTCCGGGAACATCTTGTTCTTGATCAGGCCTGCAAGAAGCTCGACCGGCGTGCCCTGTGTACCCACGACGTCCTCACCGATGATGCGCGCGACCACCTTGAAGTGCCGGAAGCGCCACACGCCGACTCGCTCGTCCCACTCGATCAGGAGCTCCGCAAGCTGGTAGATGTCCTCGTGGTCGCGGCCCTGCGTGTAGACCTCGAGCAGCGTCAGGCCGTGCTCGCGCCGCAGCGCGTCGAACGCGCCGTACAGCGGGGTCGACACACGGCGGATCTCGCGGAAGCCCGGTGAGTCGAAGCCGGAGCCGTGGCCGAGCACGCGACGCACCTCCTGGTACTCCCACGGCGACATGAGCTCGAGGTGCTCGAGGAAGCCGTCGACATACTTCAGCGCGAGGTTCGCGCGCCGGAGGAGGCGCGACGCGGGAGCGATGTCCCGTGCCTCGATGAGACGCGTCGCCTCCTCGACCTCGACCCAGGCGTGCTTGAGCCAGAGCTCCGACGACTGGTGGACGGTCTGGAACAAGAGCTCATCTCGATGCACCCAGTCGTTCGGCCCTTTCTGCAGCGCAAGCAGCTCGTCCGTGCGGATGTACCGCTCGTAGTCACTGTCGCCGCCGCCGGGCAGGATCGGCGCGAACTCGTCGGGCTCTGTCGTTGCCACGGGCTGACCCTACCTGCGGAACCGCGGGATGACGTGCTTCGCGAACAGCTCCTGCGCCTTGATCGCCTTCCAGTGCTCCGCGCCGCCTGGATTCGTGGTGATCGCGATCTCGGTGAGCCCTTCGCAGACCTCGATCGTCTCTTCGACGCGCTTGATCACGTCGTCCGGCGTGCCCACCCACACGATGTCGCCGTCGATCATCTCGTCGTACGGCGTCGCTGCGAGCTTCTCCATGATGCCTGCCGCGTAGAACCCGTAACCGGCCGCATTCAGCCGATCCGCCGGCGGCGGCGTGTGCTCGGTGAGCGGTGATGCATTCCCTTCGAGAAACCCGCGCATGTGCCGTTCGGCCTCGCGCTTCGCGACGTCGCGGTCCTCGTCGATGTAGCACGCATGGATCCACACGATGTCGGGCGTCGTCCCGTACTCCGCGCACTTTGCGCGGTAGAGATCGAGCTGCTCCTTCAACGCGCCGTACGGAAGCAGTGGCGGAACCGCGACGCCCCAGCCCTCGCGTGCGGCGAGGTCGTACGTGCGGTCGGACGTGCCGCCGAGGATCACGCGGAACTTCTGCCCGCTGAACGGCACGATCAGGCTGTCGTCGACGTTCCAGTATTTCCCGTGGAAGCTCACCTGCTCGTTCTTCAGCCCGGCGATGAAGAGATCGAGCGCCTCCTCGTACCGGGCGCGAGATTCCTCGTCCATCGGCAGGCCGGCAGGAAGCGGGATCCAACCATGACCACGGCCCACGCCGAACTCGTACCGGCCCCCGGTGAGGATCGCGAATTGATGGATCTGCGCCGCCAGGACGAGCGGGTTGTGGTACGGCAGCACGTGCAGCATCGTGCGGAACGCGATGGTGCGTGTGCGCGCGGCTGCCAGCCCGAAGAGGCCGAAGACGTTTGCCGACGCCGAGAACTTCGGAAAGAAGAAGTGCTCGACGGCCGCGTACGCGTCGTAGCCGAGCCGGTCTGCGTGCTCGATCTGCTCGAGCACCTCGCCGTACAGCGTGGCGTAGTCCTTGCCCGGCCAGCTTTGGAGCTCGGAGTAGATGCTGAACTTCATGACACGCCTCCCGGTCGCGACTCGGTCCCGTCGAAGATCCGCATCGGTAGCCCTGCCAGCGGCACGCCGCCGTCTGCGGTGACGAGCCACGTGTCCTGCATGTAGAGACAAGCCTGTCCGTCGGCCGAGATCGCGTGCGGATGCATCGAGAGCACCATGCCGGCCTCCAGTTCGATCTCGACGCCTTCGCCGATCTTCGGGAACTCGATCATCGTCATCCCGATCGAATGGCCGGTGACATGACCGAGGTGGAAACCGCGATCGAGAAAGCCCTTCGAGACCGCGCGATGCGCATCGTGCGCCGTACGGCCCGACCGCAGCGCGCCGGGCGCCGCCGCATAGTACTCCTCGTACGCGTCCAGCATGCGTTTCGTGTCGTTGCTCTGCTCGCCCGGGCAGATGGCGCGCGAGACCTCGACCCAGTGGCCGCCCGGACCTGCGACCTCGAGCGAGGGCAGGATGCACTCGGTCGCCTCGAACACATGCGCGCCGGCGATCTTGAACTCCGGGAGGGCGCCGCCGTTCGGGCCGTCGAGCACCATGTCCATCGTCCAGCGGCCGCAGCCCTGTGCGACGAAATACTCCTCGCACGGGGCAAGCACCTCGCGCTCGGTCTTGCCGGGCGCGAAGTTCTCGAGGAACACCCAGAAGCCCTCGGTGTTGATGCGCACGCTGTCGCGCACCGATTCGAGCTCGAGCTCCGACTTGACCATTCGCGCGTGGTCGAACGCGACGTCCCAGGCGACGAGCTCGCACGTGTCGCCGATCGCCGCGTAGTCGCGCACCGTCATCACGTAGTCGAGGCCGTAAACGGCAACGCGCTTGCCTCGCAGGCGATCGGCGATCCACTCGCCGGGCCGATCGGCGAACACCTGCTCTTCGATCCACGAGGTGCCGTGCTCACCGACGTAGCGCGCCTCGCTCGGGAAGACGATCGCCGGCTCACCGTCGACCGGCAGCAGCACGTACGCGTAGCGGTGCACGATCACGAAACCGCTCAGATATGTGACGGCGCCCTCGAAGCCCGTGTACTCGTTCCCGCAGACGAGCACCGCGTCGAAGCCGTCGCGGGCAGCGGCCTCGCGCACGAGCCGGTACCGGCGCTCGATCTCATCCTGCGGAAGACCCGTATAGGTCGGTGCACCTACTGCTGCCACGACTGCTCAACCCCTTTCACGAGTGCCCAGATCGCCTGGTTCAACGGCGTCGGCACCCCGTGCTCGTTCCCGAAGCGGACGATACCGCCGTTCAGATAGTCGATCTCCGTCGGTCGTCGCGCCTCGACGTCCTGCAGCATCGATGCCTTGTGCTCGTAGGCGACGTCGGGCCTCGCAGCGTGATCGATGAGCACTTCCGGATCGGGGTTGAGCTCGATTCCCTGTGCCGCGGCCACCGCCTTGCCCTCCGCGACGAGGCCGGAGACGAGCGCGCGCAGGTCGGGCCGCTCGCAGACGCGGCCGTGCGTCAGGCCGGTGAGTGCGCCGATCGGGTTCGACGCCGCGTTGAAGACCACCTTGCGCCACTGCGGACCGCGCGCGTCTTCCACCGCGTGCGTCGGCATGCCGGCGCGCGTGCACGCCTCGGCAAGCCGTTCGACGTCGGCGAACGGCGCGGGCCGCTCGTCGAACGGCCCGATCGTCGTGTCGCCTTTCACGTCCCACTGCACATGGCCCGGCTCGATGACCTTGCCGGCGGGGAACGTCGTGCCGCGGATGACGCGCTCGACGTGGGCTGCGAGCACCTGCTCGTTGCCGAGGCCGTTCTGCACCGTCGCAACCGAGCCGTTCGCAAAGGCATGCGCCGTGGCGCGAATGGCGGGCTCGGTGTGCATCGCCTTCGTCGCCACGATGCCGAAGTCGCACGCGGGAAGCTCCTGCGGGTCGGTCGTCGCGCGTAGCCGGCCGAGCACCTCCCCTGCTCCCGAGAGCCGGAGCCCGTTCGCGTTGATCGCGTCGACATGCTCGCGCGAGGCGTCGAACGCCCACACCTCGACGTCTTCGAGCTGCGCGAGATTCGCGGCGAACAGCGAGCCGACGGCGCCACAACCGACGATGCAGATCCTCACGAGTAGCTTGCCTCCTTCGCCTTGACGAGCGCATAGAGCGCGGCATGCAGCGGCACGGGAACATCCACCGCGTGCGCCTCGCGGACAAGCGATCCCGTGATCAGGTCGACCTCCGTGGGCCGGTGCGCCTTGACGTCCTCGAGCATCGAGGGAGAGTGCCTGTGACCCCGCTGCGTTGCGAGCACGTTCATCTCCCACGGGTCTTCCCAGAGGCCGACACCAGCCGCTCGGGCGACGGCCTTTCCTTCGTCGACGAGGCCACGGACGAGGTTGCCGAGATCGCTCGGCTGCTCCGTCTCTGCAAAATGCGGATCGTGCGCGAGACCGGTGAGCGCTGCGACGGCGTTGACGGTCGCATTGAAGATGAGCTTCGACCATTGCGCCGGCCGGAGGTCGTCGAACCCCTCGGCCTTCAGTCCGGACGACGCGATCAGCTCGGCGACGGCGCGGGCGTCGGCGGGAGTGGTGTCGCGATAGGGACCGATCCAGGTCTCCGTGTCGAGCACGTACTCGACGGCCGCGTCACCGAGCCGCGTGCCGCTCATGAACGTCACGGCGGAGAGCAGCGGCCAGCTCCCGTGCGCGCCGGCGATCTCCTCCGCGCCGAGACCGTTCTGCACCGTCATCAGCGTTGCCGCAGGAAAGTGGCCGGCCAGCCGCTCGGTCAACGGCTCGACGTCGCTGCCCTTGCACGCGACGAGCACGAGCTCCGCCTCGGGCAACTGCGCCGGATCGGTGGCAGCCACCACCGATGCCGTGAACTCGGCGCGCCCGGTGACCGTGAGGCCCTGCTCGTTCAGCGCGCGTGCGTGCTCGTCGCGCCGGGTCAGCACCGACACCTCCGCGACCCGCGCGAGATGCGCGGCGAACAGGCTGCCGATCGTGCCCGCACCGGCGACACAGACGCGCGTCATGCGCGCCGCCACCGCGGGAGACGGAACTCGCGCCCGCCGGTGAGGCCGGACGGACGCAGGATCAACACGAGCGCCATCAGGACACCGACGACGACGAGGCGCGTGCCCGCAGGCAGATCCAGCGTGGCCCCGAAGATCTTGACGCCGTTCTCCGCCTGCGCGAGGAACGAGTCGAGCGCGCTCACCGCGAGCGCGCCGACGACCGCGCCCCAGAGGCTCGTCGCCCCACCGACGACGAGCATCGCGAGGGTGATGAACGTGAGATCGAGATAGAGCGACTCCGTGTTCATCGGGAGCAGGTGCACGTAGAGGCCGCCCGCGAGGCCCGCGAGCACACCCGAGACCACGAACGCGCCAAGTCGCTGACGGTACACGGAGATACCGACCGCGGACGCGGCGGGCGCGTCCTCACGCGTGGCGCGCAGCATCCGCCCGAAGCGGCTGCGCTGGTAGGCGAAGGCGACCCCGATTGCGACGAGCGCACCGATCGAGGCCTGCCAGAGGCCCGTCGTCTCGGGCACCGACGAGAACGTGTTGAGGCCCGGCCCGATCTTCTCGTAGTAGCGCAGCACGTTGTGTGTGATCTCGAGCACACCGAACGTGGCGATGCCCGCCGCGAGCCCTGACAGGCGCATCAATGCGAGCCCGACGACGAGCGCGAACACGCCGCCGGCCAGCGAGGCGAGGAGAAGAGACGGAACGTTCCCAACCGTGGTGGTACGCAAGAAGTGCGCGAGGTTGGGCATGATCGCCGGCTTCTCAGCGGTCGGAACAGTGAGGACACCGGCTGTCCACGCTCCCAGGGCGATGAAGCTCACATGCCCGAACGACAGCACTCCCGAGTTGCCGATGAAGACATACAGGGCAACGACCATCGAGACCTCGACGAGCGAGTTGACGAAGTAGCCCTCACTCGACGCAGACACGAGCGTGCCGAGTAACGCCGCCGCGACGACGAGCAGACACGGCGCCGCCAACTGGGCGAGACCGGCGTGACGCCTCATACGCGCTCCAGCAGCTCGCGGCCGCGCGTGAAGATGCCGTTCGGTCGCACGAGCAGGACGAGGATCACTGCCGCGAACAGGATCGAGGGCAGGTACTGGCTCTGCGTCGTCGGGAGCGCGCCGCCGAGTAGACCGCTCGCGAAGCCGATCGCGAAGCCGCCGAGCGTCGCCGGCACCGGCCGGTTCATCCCGCCGAGCACGACGCCCGCAAGCACGACGATCGTGTCGCGCAGCGCAAAGTCGGGCGTCACGAGCGGTGTCTGGACAGTGAGCATGATCGCGACCACGGCGGCGAGCGCACCCGAGATCAGCACCGCACCGCCGATCACCCGGTTCGCGCGTACGCCCAACATGCGTGCGGTACGGAAGTCCATCGACGCCGCACGCATCTGCAAGCCGACGGTCGTGCGCGTAAGGAGCGTCTGGAGCGCAAGGAGGCAGAGGACTGCGACCACCACAGCGACGATCGCGATCTTGCGGATGTCGACGCCGGAGATGACCACAGGCCGGTTCAGCGGCGCAAGCGAAGAAGCGATCTTGCCGAGCGGGCCGAACCAGAGGAGCGCAATGCTCTGCAGCAAGTACGCAACGGCGAATGTGGCGACGAGCATCACCGCCGGCGACTGTGTACGCAGCGGCCTGAACACGAGCCGGTCCATCACGAACGACAGGGCAAGCACCACCGCGAAGCAGAAGACGATTCCAGCCCAGCCCGGCCAGTTCCATTGCGAGGCGAAGGCGAGGGCGTAGGCGCCGGCCATCACGAGCTGGCCGTACGCGAAGTTGACGAGCCGCAGAACGCCGAAGACGAGACCGATGCCGACGGCCATCAGCGCGTAGACCGCTCCGAGCGCGAGGGCGTCGGCGAGCGTCTGCCAGTCGACGTTGAGGATGCCGAGGATCACGAGAAGTACGCCGCCACGAGCTTCTCGGTGTCTGTCGCGTCATCGCGGCCGAGCGTGAGCCGGAGCTCGCCGTTCGAGAGCACGTGGCAGCGGTCGGCGAGCGCGATCGTCCGCTGCGCGCGCTGCTCGACGAGGAGGACCGCGAGACCTGTCTCGCGAATGGCGGCGAGCGCGTCGAAGACGACGTCGACGATGCGCGGCGCAAGCCCGAGCGACGGCTCGTCGAGCAGCAGCACGTCGGGCTCCGCGACGAGCGCGCGGGCGATGGCGAGTTGCTGCTGCTGTCCGCCCGAAAGCGCGCCGGCCGCGCGGCGCCGGAACTCGCGAACAGCCGGGAAGAGCTCATACGCGCGTTCGATCGCCTCAGCTGCGCCGGCCTGCGAGCGCCGCCCAGCGAGGCCGAGACGAAGGTTCTCCTCGACAGAGAGCGCGGCGAAGATGCGCCGCCCCTCCGGTACGAGGGCGATGCCGCTGCGTGCGACGTCCTCCGGCTTCCGGCCGAGCAGTGAAGAGCCGCCGAGCAGGATGTCGCCGGCTGCGACGGGTGCGGCGCCCATGATCGCGTGCAGCGTCGACGACTTTCCGGCGCCGTTCGGGCCGATCAGGCCGACGATCTCGCCCGGCGCGACGGTGAGGGACAGGCCGCGGACGGCGCGGACGGCGCCATAGCGAACGTCGAGGCCTTCGAGGACGAGCGCAGTCATGCGGTCGGCTTCTCGTCCGCGTGCACGGCGCTCTCGCCGAGATACGCCGCGGCGACGTCGAGGTTCGCACGAATCTCGGTCGGTGTTCCCTCCGCCAGCGACATGCCCTGGTCGAGCACGTAGATGCGGTCGCACACGTCCATGATCAGCGCCATGTTGTGATCGATGAGCAGCACGCCGGCGCCGTGGTCGTCGCGCACCGAGCGGACCACGGCGGCGAAGTCCGGCACCTCGGCCTCCGGGAGACCAGCTGCGGGCTCGTCCATGAGCA
>Ga0209638_1000632_pt1 | contig 23081 bp, 19 predicted proteins | sample BarGraNGADG00211_FD_184490 | JGI IMG/M metagenome (GOLD analysis project Ga0209638, IMG submission 184490) | Arctic peat soil microbial communities from Barrow, Alaska - Barrow Graham LP Ref core NGADG0002-211 (SPAdes) (version 2) | ecosystem: Environmental > Terrestrial > Soil > Wetlands > Peat...
TGCTCCACCCACGGCTTCACCTACCGCCCACCCGGTTCCACCCCCAGGGCCTGCAGTTCCCTCTGCACCCGCTCCTGCGCCGGCACCAGCGGCACGAGCGGCGTCTCAGGGCCCCACTCGCTCTTCTCCCCTAGCCCGCCGCCTCGCCAGCGAGCGCGGCCTCGATCTCGGCGCCGTTCAGGGCTCCGGCCCCAACGGCCGCATCATCAAGCGCGACATTGAAGCCGCCGCCGCGAACGCCGTCCCGACGGGCGCCGAAGGCGCCGCCCCGAGAGCTGGCGCAGCCAGCGCCCCGAGAGCCGGCGAAGCCGGCGCCCCGGCGTTTCGCGACGAACCTCTCTCCACCATAAGAAAGATCATCGCGAAACGCCTCGCTGAATCCATCGGCCCCATCCCGACCTTCTACCTCACCGCGGAGCTCGATCTCACCCGCGTCATGGAGATGCGCGCCGCGATGGCGGAGCTCGGCCCCGAGTTCAAGGTGTCGGTGAACGACGTCCTGCTGAAGGCGATCGCCGTCGCACTGTCGCAGCATCCTGAGGTCAACGCGCACTGGGGCGGCGATCATATTCGCTACCACAATCGCGTCCACCTTGGCATGGCCGTCGCCACCGACGACGGGCTCATCGTCCCCGTCATCTGGGACGCCGACAGAAAGCGCATGAGCGAGATCTCGAAGGAAGCGAAGGAGCTCGCCACACGCGCCCGTGAGCGGAAGCTCACGCCCGAAGAGTTCACGGGCTCGACCTTCTCCGTGAGCAACCTCGGCATGTTCGGCATCGATCAGTTCACCGCGATCATCAATCCGCCCGAAGCGGCGATCATCGCCATCGGCACGAGTGAAGACAAGCTCGTCGTCATCCATGGAGAGCCGGTCGTACGCCAACGCGTGCGCCTCACCATGAGCTGCGATCACCGCATCATCGACGGCGCCATCGGTGCAAAGTTCCTTCAGACGCTGCGGCGGTTGGTCGAGAATCCGCTGATGCTCGTGTACTGATGATCCATCCCTGCGCTTCCTCTACCACGCCCTACTCGCTCTGAGACTTCCATGGCTTCCTTCGACGTGATCTTCATCGGCGGCGGTCCCGCCGGTTATGTCGGCGCTATCCGTAGCGCCCAACTCGGTCTCTCCGTCGCCGTCGTCGAGCGCGAGGGACTCGGCGGCACCTGCGTCCTCTGGGGGTGCATCCCCGCGAAGGCATTGCTGGAGGCTGCCTCGTACGCGGAAAAAATGAAGAAGGCCGCCGACTTCGGCGTCACGGCGGGCGCGGTGAAGCTGGACTTCGGTGTCGCGATGAAGCGCTCTCGTGGCGTGAGCACGCAGAACTCCAAGGGCGTCGAGTTCCTCTTCAAGAAGAACAAGATCACCTGGATCAAGGGCACGGCGAAGCTCGCCGGCAAGAACGCCGTCTCCGTCAAGACTGCCGACGGAAAGGAAGAGAAGCACGACGCGAAGAAAGCCGTCGTCATCTCCACGGGCTCACGCGTGAAGGGGCTGCCGCAGATCGGCCTCGAGCTCAACAAGAAGACCGTCATCTCGTCGGACGAAGCGCTCATCCTCGAGAAGACCCCAAAAACCATCGTGATCGTCGGAGCGGGCGCCGTCGGGTGCGAGTTCGCCGACGTCTTCAGCGCGTTCGGCTCGCAGGTCACGCTCGTCGAGGTGATGCCCAACATTCTTCCCGTGGAAGACGCCGATTGCTCCAAGGAGGTCGAGCGCGCCTTCAAGAAGCGCAAGATCGAGGTACTGACTGGCGCGAAGATCTCCGGCGTGAAGGTGGGCAAGGACTCGGTCTCCATGACCGTCGAAGCAGGAGGCGAGAAGAAGGAGCTCAAGGCCGACGTCGTGCTCGTCGCGGCCGGCCGCGCCCCGAACATCGAAGAGATCGGGCTCGAGGAGGCGGGCGTTCAGCTCACCGATCGCGGCTTCGTCAAAATCAATGAGATGATGGCGACGTCAGTCGCCAACATCTATGCCATCGGCGACGTCGCCGGCCCACCGATGCTCGCGCACAAGGGCGAGCGCGAGGGCATCATCCTCGCCGACGTTCTCGCCGGTCATCATGCGCAGGTGCTGGACTACTCGAACATCCCCGGAGCGACCTACTGCCATCCCGAAGTCGCGTCGGTCGGGCTGACGGAACAGCAGTGCAAGGATCAGAAGCTCGAGTACAAGGTGGGCAAGTTCCCCTTCTCCGCGAACGGCAGAGCGCGCACGTCCGGAGAGACGGATGGCTTCGTCAAGATCATTCGCGGCGCGAAATACGGCGAAATTCTCGGCGCGCACATCGTCGGCGCGCACGCCACCGAGTTGATCCACGAACTCGTCGTCGCTCGCACGAATGAGTACACCGTGGAAGAGGTGGAACTGGCGGTCCACGCGCACCCGACGCTGTCCGAGGCGATCGCCGAGGCGGCGCTGGATTCGATGGGGAAGATGATTCACGCATAACCAGGAGTGAACGGTGAACCGTGAACGGGACCTGCGTTTCCCGGATTGGATTTGTCCTTCTCCGACGTTCAACGCCTTTCTTCACGGTTCACGTCTATCGGGCTCATGAAGCTCCTCGTCACCGACCTCGGCATGCTCCCATACACTGAAGCGCTCGCCCTTCAGCGTGCCGTCGCTCGGGCGCGGATCTCGGGTGCGTTCGACGAGGATGTCCTCCTGCTTGTCGAGCATCCGCCTGTGGTGACGCTCGGAAGATCGTCGAAGGTTCAGCATCTCCTCGCTTCGCCTGCGCTCCTCGCGGCACGGGGCGTGGAGCTGCATGAGGTGGAGCGGGGAGGCGACGTGACCTTTCATGGTCCCGGGCAGCTCGTGGGCTACCCCATCATCGACCTCAAGCGTCACAAGCAGGACCTGCACTGGTACCTCCGGCAGGTCGAGGCGGCCCTCATCCGGGCGCTCGCTCCATTCGGCATCGTGGGCGAACGCAGCCCCGGCTTCACTGGTGTCTGGACCGGCGGGCGGAAGCTCGCCTCCATTGGCGTGCATGCGCGGGACTGGGTGACGTGGCATGGCTTCGCCCTGAACGTCACGACCGACCTCTCGTTCTTCGACCTCATCGTCCCCTGCGGAATCAGCGCCGTCGAGATGACCTCGCTTGCTCGCGAGTTGGGGCGTGCGAGCGCGCGGGGCGAGGCGGCGAACAACGGCGCTGGACCCGGCCCTGCACCCGGTACATTCGAGACGTCAGCGGGCAACCTGGCGCGATTGGCGCGGTCGCGTGTCGTGGATGGTTTCGCCGAGGTATTCGCGCTCGAGGCCGCTGCTCTGGACCCGAGCGATCTCGAGCGGGTAGCAGCGACCACCTTCCCCGCCTAGAGTTAACAGGGAGGGCGGTTCGGCAGACTTTCGGGTCCGCTCATATATTAGCCTCCATGGCCGACGAGCCTCGCCTCTACCGCCCGCGCGAGCGGGACTTGCCCCGCCCCGACGAGCAGAAGCTCACGGCGACGCTCAACCCCGATCAGGCTCGCGCCGTCACATTCGGCGACGCGCCACTGCTCGTGATCGCCGGGGCGGGAACTGGCAAGACCCGGACCCTCATCCACCGGGTGGCGGCCCTCGTCGAGCGCGGAATCGCCCCTGAGCGCATCCTCCTGCTCACCTTCACTCGCCGAGCCGCCGCCGAGATGCTCTCGCGAGCCGAACGGCTGGTGGGATCGGCGGGCGCACGCGTGCACGGCGGCACCTTCCACTCCGTCGGACATCGTCTGCTGCGCCAGTTCGGCCCCTCGGCGGGGCTGCCGGCGGACTTCACCATCATGGATCAGAGCGACGCGGAAGACCTGATGCAGCTCGCCCGCGGCGCAATGGGCTTCGCCAAAACGGCCAAGCGCTTTCCGAAGAAAGAGACGCTGCACTGGCTCTATTCCCGTCACATCAACACCGAGCTCCCGCTCGACGAGCTGCTGCACCGCGACGCGCCGCAGTTCCTCGAGTACGAAGCGCAGATCACGAGCCTGTTCGCGGACTACACGCTGCGCAAGCAGGAACGGAATCTCGTGGACTACGACGATCTGCTGCTGTTCTGGGCGATCATGCTCGAGGCGTCCACCGAGCTGCAGGGCCGCATCGCGGGCTTGTACGAACACGTCCTGGTGGACGAATACCAGGACACGAACCTGCTGCAGGCACGCGTGCTTCGCGGCATGTGCGCGGGCCATCGCAGGCTCACCGTCGTCGGCGACGACGCGCAGAGCATCTACGCCTTTCGCGGCGCACACTTTCGCAACATCCTCGACTTTCCGCGCCAGTTTCCCGGCGCGACGATGGTCACGCTCGCGCAGAACTATCGCTCGACGCAGCCGATCCTCGACCTGTCGAACATGGTCATCTCGCGCGCCGAGGAGCGTTTCACGAAGGATCTGTACACCAGCCGCGAAGGTGGCGAGAAGCCCTGGCTCGTGACGGCGAAGGACGAGGCGCAGCAGACGCGATTCGTCGTCGACCGCGTGCTGCAGCTCCTTGAAGGAGGGACGCCGCTGCGCGAGATGGCGGTGCTGTTCCGTGCCGGCTACATGTCGGCCGATCTCGAGATCGAGCTCGCGAACCGGAAGATCCCCTTCGAGAAGTGGGGCGGCCTCAAGTTTCTCGAGGCGGCGCATGTGAAGGACGTCCTCGCCTTTCTACGCGTCTCGGAGAATCCGCGCGACGAGGTGAGCTGGTACCGTATCCTCATGCTCATGCCCGGAATTGGCGACACGACCGCGCGCGACATGATGGCCACGATGCAGGAGCGGTCGTGGGATCCCGACGCGTTCACGCATCTCATCGCGCCACCGCGCGCACGGGAGGCGCATCGCTCGCTCGCGGTGCTGCTGCGCCAGCTCAGGGGTGTGACGAATCGCGAGGGTGAGGGGGCCGGCGCCAAGGTGGCGAGCGACATCGCCGCGGTGCGCTCGCTCTACGACGCCGTGCTCAAGGCAAAGTACGATCGTCCTGAGGCGCGTCTCGCCGATCTCGACCAGCTTCGCACCATTGCCGCGGGATATCCGTCTCGCGCGAACTTTCTGGCGGCGCTCGCGCTCGATCCGCCATCGAATACACAGGATCTGGCCGGCGGATCGGAGTCGGAATCGGACGCGCTCGTGCTCAGCACCGTACACAGCGCGAAGGGCAAGGAGTGGAAGGCCGTGTTCGTGATCTGGGCGGTGGACGGATGGTTTCCGTCGTCGCGCGCCGTCGAAGACCCCGACGAGCTCGAGGAAGAGCGACGTCTGATGTACGTCGCACTCACCCGCGCGAAGGACGAGCTGGCGGTGATCTATCCGATGCAGGTGTACGGCTCGCGCCGCGGCGCCGAGTACTCGTTCGACCAGCTCTCGCGCTTTCTCGATCGCGGCGTTCGTGCCACCATGCAGCGCGTCGTGGTCGAGGAGCCGGGCGATCCACCAATGGCTCCTGCCGTCGCGTCGCCGGAGATCGATCTTCGGGCGCTGATGCGAGGGCGGTTCGGGGGGAAGTAGCCGCGCTACTCGGACCGAGCGTGAACTTGAATTATGTGAATTGACGGAATCGCTATGTCTCGCGGAGAGAGCGTTCCGATCGATTCAAACATGTGTCTGTTTTGGACGAGGGGCTCCCATCCGCGCTTGGGATGCAGCCCCTCGTTTGAACAATTCCATCAATTCACATGATTCGAGTTCAGCCTTTGGCTGAGCGATTGTGGAAGAACCGCGCCTTCTGCGCCTGTCACTTTGTTTGTAAGACGCTCGCGAGATTCCGCACCGCGTCGAACGGCTTCGCCTTGTTCGACTTCGCCGCCCCGATGATCTCCTGAATCGTGCGTCGCAAGTTGCCGCCATTTCGCGCCAGCACGGCGTCGAACGCATCGAGTCCGGTGAGATAGACCCGTCGAGACATCAGGATGGCATTGTCGAGACGAACGCGCTCGATGGCGCGCAGGCTGATCGTGCGGAGCTGCGGCCCGATCTCGTGCAGCAGCTGCAGGCGCGCCTCGGCGTAGAGGGAGTCGCGCACCGCAATTCGCTCGGCCACGTGCACCGGTTCGTCGCCGGGGTGGGCCTTGAAGGCGGAATCCACGCGGTCGTAGAGCTCGGCCCAGAATCGGCCGAGCACCTTCTCGTCGTTCCAGTGCGCCGCCACTTCGGCTGCCGCCCTGGCTTGCCCACGCGCCCGGAAGAACCGCTCCGCCCCCCTCGCCCCCACGAAGTTGGCGAAGCTTTCGTTGAAGACCGCGCCGCCCGGCGCGTAGTAGGTGTTGTGCGTCAGCTCGTGGATCACGGTGTTGGAGAGCGTGAGTGAGTCGCCGCGCAGCGTGGTCGGGAGCACCGGGTCGTTGAACCAGCCGAGCGTACTGAAGGCGGACGCGCCGCCGAGTCGGGCGTCGAAACCCCGGGCGGTGAGCGCGCGCTCCTGGCGGTGCGCCTCGTCGAAGTCGAAGTAGCCCTTGTACGGCACGCGTCCCACGATGGGAAACCACCACGTGTACGCCTCGAGCTTGTCGCGATAGGCGCCGGAGAGCACGAGGACGAGCGTGTCACGGTCGAGAGCGCTGAACGTCGTGAAGCTCATGCCGGTCTCGAGGCCGAGCGAGTCATGCGCGAACGCACGCGCCGCGAGAACGAGCGCGAGCTTTGACCGGAGCGCCGCCGTAGTCGATGAATCGGCCGCGAGCGCGGTGATGGGCTGACGTCGCGCGAGGATCTTCCCCTCCTCCCAGCCGGCGCGCAGGAGGTAGCGGCCGGTGGGAAACAGAATGAGACAGGCGACGACGACCAGCGCGAACGCGGCCAGCAGGCGGAGCGCTGGCCGGATCCACCTAAGTCGTTTATTTGCAGTCACTTCCACACTCTATGCATCATACGGCTGCCTTTGACGCCGGGGGTCGCGGTCGCTATTCTTTCCAAGATGTCCTTCGTTCATCTCCACTGCCACTCGGAGTACTCCCTCCTCGATGGTGCGAACCGCATCGAGGATCTGATTGCGCGGGCGCTCGAGTTCGAGCAGCCGGCGCTGGCGATCACGGATCATGGTAATCTCCATGCTGCGTGGGAGTTCCAGGAGAAGGCAAAGAAGGCCGGGCTGAAGCCCATCATCGGCATGGAGGCATACGTCGCCCCCGGTGACCGGCGGACGAGAGGGCGGCCCGCGCCGGGCGTGAAGCCCTACTACCACCTGATTCTGCTTGCTCGCGACATGCAGGGCTACAAGAACCTGGTGAAGCTTTCCTCCCTGGCATACACCGAAGGGTTCTATTCGAAGCCTCGCGTGGACCGGGAGCTGCTCGCCAAGTACAGCGAGGGGCTGATCGTGAGTTCGGCGTGCCTCGCAGGGGAGATCGCGTCGGCCTACAAGGCGGGAAATCCCGATGCGGCGAGAGAGGCGGCCCGATGGTATGCCGACGTCTTCAAAGATCGGTACTATCTCGAGGTGCAGGCGCACGACTCCGAAGGGCAGGCGACGCTCAACGAGCAGATCTTCGGATTGTCCAGCGAGTTGAACATTCCGGTCATCGCCACGAACGACACGCATTTCCTGACCGCGGACGACCATGATGCGCACGACGTCCTGCTGTGCATCGGGCTCGGCAAGGATTACAGCGATCAGAACCGGATGCACTACGACCGGGGGCTGTACTTCAAGAGCGCTCCGGAGATGGCGTCGCGCTTTCCCGATCGGAAGGACGTGCTCGAGAACACGCTGAAGATCGCCGACGAAGCGGGCTTCGCGTTCGAGAAGAAGTACTACGTGCCATCGTTCCCGCTGCCGCCAGGTGTCGAGACGGAGAACGAGCTGCTCGTGCGGCTCGCGACCGAGGGTGCGCGTGCGCGATACGGCGACGTTCTACCTGCTGAAGTGCAAGAACGACTCGACTACGAGCTCGGCGTCATCACGAAGACGGGCTATGCGGGCTACTTCCTCATCGTCTACGACTTCATCAAGGCGGCGCGCGATCGCGACATTCCGGTGGGGCCGGGCCGAGGGTCGGCGGCGGGCTCCATTGTCGCCTACTCGCTGAAGATCACGGACATCTGCCCGCTGAAGTACGATCTGCTGTTCGAGCGCTTCCTGAATCCGGAGCGTGTCTCGATGCCCGATATCGACGTCGACTTCTGCTTCGAGCGGCGCGGCGAGGTCATCGAGTACGTGCGGCAGAAGTACGGCAAGGAATCCGTCGGACAGATCGTGACGTTCGGAACGATGAAGTCCCGGGCTGCCATCAAGGACGTGGGCAGAACGCTCGGATTCACGCCGGCGGAGACCGACGCGCTGGCGAAGTTGATTCCGAACGGGCCGGCCTTCTCGCTCATGGTGAAGGACGCCATCCGTGAGGTGCCTGAAATCAAGAAGCTGTACGGGAGCGACGAACGCTACAAGACGCTGCTCGACTACGCGATCTCACTCGAGGGACTCTCGCGGCACACGGGCGTGCACGCGGCGGGCGTCGTCATCGCGCCAGGCCCCCTCGACGACTACGTCCCGATCCTCACGGTGAACAGCAAGGGCGCCGGCGCGGGAACGGACGAGACGGTGATCGTGACGCAGTACGACATGAACTGCCTCGAGCATGCGGGCATGCTCAAGATGGACTTCCTCGGGCTCACGACGCTCACGGTGATCCGCGACGCGCTGGACAACATCCAGGCGCGAACGGGCACGCGTCCCGATCTCGATAAGGTGGACATGGAAGATCCCGAGGTCTACCGCATGCTGCGGGCGGGGCGGACGACCGGCGTCTTCCAGTTTGAGTCCGCGCTCGCGACGGACATGCTGCGCTCGATGCGCTGCGACCGCTTCGACGATCTCGTGGCGAGCAACGCGCTGATGCGCCCCGGTCCGCTCGATGCCGGGATGCACAAGGTGTATCAGCGGCGCAAGCGGGGCGAAGAGCCGGTGTCGTACGCGCTGCCCGAGCTCGAGCCGATCCTCAAGCCGACATACGGCGTCATCACCTATCAGGAGCAGGTGATGCGTCTCGCGCAGACGCTCGCCGGCATCTCGCTCGCCGAAGCAGATGTGTTGCGAAAGGCGGTGGGAAAGAAGGACGCCGAGCTCATCAAGCAGGAGCTCGGCAAGTTCATCGAGAAGTCGGTCGCGCGCGGCTACGACCGCAAGATCATCGAGGAGCTCGCAGGCCAGATCGAAACGTTCGGGCGCTATGGCTTCAATAAGTCGCACTCGGTCGCGTACTCCGTCGTCTCGTTTCACACGGCGTGGCTCAAGGCGCACTTCCCCGCCGACTTCATGGCGGCGATTCTCTCGTCGGCGATCGGCGACACGGATTCGGTGGTGAAGTTCATCAACGAGGCGCGTGAGCTGAGCATCGAAGTGCTGCCGCCGGACGTGAACGAATCGAATTACAAGTTCACCGTGCTCGACGAGAAGCGCATTCGTTTCGGCCTCGGCGCGGTGCGCAACGTCGGCCGCGGTGCGATCGACTCGGTGTTGAGCGCGAAGCGCGAGAAACCATTCGAGAGCTTCTTCGACTTCACGGACCGCGTCGATTTGCGCGCATGCAACAAGCGTGTGTTCGAGGCGCTCATCGCGGCCGGAGCACTCGACGGACTGGGCGGGCACCGCGCGCAGTACTGGTCCGCGCTCGACGCGGCAATGCAGGAGTCGTCGCTCAAGCAGCAGGAAAAGGCGATGGGGCAGGTGTCACTCTTTGGTGGCCCTGCCGATGACTCCGCCACGCAGCATGCCCCGCGCACGCTTCCGAACGTTGCGCCGATGGCCGAGTCGGAGCGACTGACGCGCGAGAAGGAGATCCTCGGGTTCTACATCAGCGGGCATCCGCTCGAGCCCTATCGCGTGGAGTGCGAGCTGTTCGCGACACACACGGTCAGCCAGCTCGGGAAGTGGACGCCGGAGCCGATGTCGCTCGGCGTGGTGGTCACCTCGATCAAGCGTCAGACGAGCAAGCGGTCCGGCGCCGAGTTCGCCCGGTTGACAGTTGAGGATTTTTCGGGATCTTCCGAAGTACTTGTTTTCCCTGAGAGCTGGGGGCTGCTCGCAGATAGGGTTCGCGCCGACGTGCCTGTCCTGATGAAGGGTGGCTACTCCAAGCGCGACCAGGATGCGGACAGCCCGACGTACATCGTGGAGTCGGTAACGCCGTTCGCGGAGCTGCGGCTCAACGGGAGCGTCTCGATCTCGATCGAGCTTGCTATGGGCGACTCGCTCTCTCCGGATGCGATCTCCGATGTACGCGCAGTGATCGACGCCCACGCGACTTCGCATTCGGGTGCGCCGCCGCTCGAGCTGAGATGGAGTGACGGAACTGGGACGCGGTCGCGGCTGAAATCGCGTTCGCTGAGACTCGCGGCCACCCAGGCTGCGCTAACGGACTTGCGGGCGCTCCTCGGCAACGAGCGCGTCCGCCTCGTGCGCGGGAGCTGACACGGATGGCGACTGCGACATTGGAGTTCGAGAAGCCGCTCTACGAACTCGAGAGACAGATCGACGAGCTGAAGAAGATGGCGGGCGAGCAGTCGCTCAACGTGACCGACGAGATCGCGCCGCTGGAGAAGAAGCTCGCCGACCTTCGTGACGAGATCTACCGCAGCCTGACGCCGCTGCAGCGCGTGCAGGTGGCGCGCAGCAACAAGCGCCCGCTCACCGACGACTACTTGCGACTCTGCTTCACCGACTTCATCGAGCTGCATGGGGACCGCGCCTTTCGCGACGATGCGGCGATCATGGGCGGTTGGGCACGACTCGATGGCGAGACGGTGATGGTGATTGGCCATCAACGCGGCAGGGACACGAAGGAGAATCTCAAGCGCAATTTTGGAATGGCCCATCCGGAAGGCTACCGGAAGGCACTGCGTCTCATGAAGCTCGCCGAGAAATTCCACGTGCCGGTGATCACCTTCATCGACACGCCGGGCGCGTGGGCCGGATTGGGCGCCGAAGAGCGCGGCCAGAGCGAGGCGATCGCGCGCAACCTGTTCGAGATGAGCCGGCTGGAGACACCGATCATCGCGACGATCATCGGCGAGGGTGGCTCGGGTGGCGCGCTCGCGCTCGGCGTCGCCGATCGCGTGAACATGCTGGAGAACTCCGTGTACTCGGTGATCACCGTGGAAGGCTGCGCGGCAATCTTGTGGAAGGACGGCAAGAGCCCGGCGATGCGCGAGAAGGCAGCGTCGGCGCTGCGCATCACGGCGCCCGACCTGTTCGAGCTTCGCGTGATCGACGAGATCATTCCCGAGCCCGCTGGTGGCGCACATGCCGACCATGCGGCAACCGCGGCCGCGGTCCAGGAAGCGCTGATGCGTCAGCTGGACGACCTTCGCCGCCTCAAGCCCGATAAACTCGTGCGTCGTCGGCGTGAGAAGTTCATGCGGATGGGGCAGTACCTGGAGTAGCCGTGCCCCATCTGATCGAGATCGCGTTCAAGGGAAACCGAAAGGAGTTCTTCCTCTGGGAGTCGGATGATCCACCGCCGCGCGCCGCGGCAGTGATCGTCGACGCCGACCGCGGGGAAGACCTTGGCCGCGTGCACGCCGTTGGTGCAGAAGCCGAGCAGCGCTCAGCCAAGGTACCGCACGGGCTCTTCGGCGCCCCGCCTTCACGCGTCGTCAAGCGTCTCGCGACCGGCGAGGAGCTGCGCCGGCACGAGGATGTCCGCGCCAGCGATGATGACGCGCGCCGCAAGGCGACGGAGCGCGTGAAGGCGAACGCGCTCGTCATGAAGATGACTGACGCCGAGTGGCAGTGGGATCGCAAGAAGCTGACGTTCTACTTTACCGCGGAGAAGCGCGTCGACTTCCGCACGCTGGTGCGCGAACTGGCGACGATGTTCCGCACGCGGATCGAGCTCAAGCAGATCGGGGTGCGAGACGAAGCGAAGCGGCTCGACGGAATCGGCCGCTGCGGACGGCAGTATTGCTCCGCGTCCTGGCTACCCGAGCTTCGCCCGGTGAATCTCGGCGTCGCGAAGGACCAGCGGCTCTCGCTCAATCCGTCGCAGATCTCCGGCGCGTGCGGACGGCTGATGTGCTGTTTGCGCTACGAGCACGACTTCTACGTGCAAAGCCGGCGGAAGTATCCAAAGGAACTGAAGACGATTCGGACGTCGCGCGGAGAGGAGAAGGTCGTCGCGAACGACATCTTCCGCGAGCGCGTCACCCTGCGCGGCATCGATGGCGAGGTGCGTTCCGTTCCCCTCGCCGAGCTCCGCGACGAGATGAGCGCGGCAGGTGATCCACTCGTCGCGTCGCTCGTCGCGGCGGCGCAGGATCTTCCCTCCTCACGAGTCGCAGTGAAGCACGCCGAGGCCGATGATCTCTCGGAGAGCGACGTCGCGCTCGCCGACGAGCCGGTGACGGCGCCCGCGCCCGCCCCCGCACCTACACCCGACGCCGCTGAGGCGACAAGTGGCGAACAGACTCCGGCGGAGACGGAAGCCGAGGGAGAGCATCGGGCGCAGCGTCGTCGCGGACGGCGCGGCGGACGGCGCAATCGCCCAAGCGGCGGCAACACTACGAGCGACGGCACCAGCAATGGGGGCAGCGCCCCCAGCGGAGCGTAATTGAGTCGGTACTTCCTCACGACGGCGATCGACTACGCGAACGGCGAGCCACACATCGGGCACGCCTACGAGAAGATCGGAGCCGACGCGATCGCGCGCTACCGGCGGATGCTCGGCGACGACGTCCATTTTCTCATTGGCATGGATGAGCATGGACAGAAGGTGGAGCAGACCGCAGCACAGCAGGGAATCGAGCCGCAAGCGCTGGTCGACACGCTCGCGGCGACATTCTCCACGATGTGGCGCCGCCTCGACATCTCGTACGACCAGTTCATCCGCACGACGGACGCGATGCATCGCGCGGGAGTGCAGGCGCTGATCGAGCGCATCATCGAGCGCAATCCGGACGACTTCTACGAGAAGGCGTACGAGGGCTGGTACTGCGTGGGATGCGAGGCGTTCAAGCAGGATGCAGAGATCATCGACGGCAAGTGTGTGCTGCATCCGACGCGCATGCTGGAGTGGGTGGAGGAGCGCAACTGGTTCTTCCGGCTCAGCAAGTACACGCCGTTTCTCAGGACGCTGCTCACCGAGCGCGCCGAGTTCCTCCAGCCGGAGAGCCGCCGCAACGAGATGCTCGCCCTGATCGACCGCGGGCTCGAGGACATCTCGGCGAGCCGCTCGCGATTGGCGTGGGGGATTCCCTTCCCCAAGCCATTGAGCTCGGGCGAGCGTCAGACAACCTATGTCTGGTTCGATGCGCTGCCGAACTATCTCACGGCAACGGGATTCCCCGGTCAGTCCGGGCACGCGCACTGGCCGGCGCAGCTGCACGTCGTGGGAAAGGACATCACGCGCTTCCACACGATCATCTGGCCCGCGATGCTTCAGGCCGCGGAGCTGCCGCTGCCGGAGCGCGTGTGGGGACATGGATTCGTGTTCTTCGGCGGCGAGCGATTCAGCAAGTCGGCCGGTGTGCGGCTCGACGTGAACGAAGCGATCTCGCGCCATGGCGCCGATGCGTTCCGCTATTTCCTGCTGCGCGAAGTACCGTTCGACGGAGACGGCAGCTTCACATGGGAGCGGTTCGACGACCGGTACAACGCCGATCTCGCGAACTCGTGGGGCAACCTGGCGAGCCGAGTGATCGCGATGGTGGAGAAGTATCGCGAGCGCATCGTGCCGGCTGGCGAGCGCGACAAGTCCGACGTCGCCGATGCGCGGGACATCGAGGCGTATCACACCGTGATGAATGGCTCGCGCGGCTTTCTCCTGCACGAGGCGCTACAGTACGCGATGTCGTGCGTCGGCCGCGGAAACGAGTTCGTGCAGGCCTCGAAGCCGTGGACGCTCGCGAAGGGCACCGATGACGATTCGCGCCGCGCGCTCGACAACGTGCTGTCGTCGCTGGTGCGACAACTCGCGCGTCAGGCGGTGCTGCTCGCGCCCTTCATGCCCACCAAGGCACAGACGGTGTGGACGCAGATCGGCGGACGAGGAGCGGTGAGCGAGCAGCGATTCGCTCAGCTCGCGTCGCTCGACGCCGCCGGATGGAAGGTGACGAAGGGCGCGTCGCTCTTCCCGAAAGACGCGCCGCAAACGCCGACGATGTGACAACAAGGGGGCGGCCATCGCTGGCCGCCCCCTTCTGCCGTCCATGCTGCGCGCTACGGCTTCCCCGGCGTCCCGAAATTGACCTTCGGCGCCTCGCGCGACTCCGGACTGGTCGCCGTGAAATACTTTCGTTCCTTCGCGCCCGTCATCTTCGCCGTCAGCACAGCGGGGAAGCGACGGATGTAGGCGTTGTACTGCTGCACGGCGCCGTTGTAATCGGTGCGCGCGACGGCAACGCGATTCTCTGTGCCCGCAAGCTCGTCCTGCAGCTTGAGGAATGCCGCGTCGCTCTTGAGCTGCGGATATGCCTCGGACACGGCGAGCAGCCGGCCGAGTGCGCCGGTCATTGCCTGATTCGCATTCGCCATCTGCTCCGGATCCTTGCTCTGGACGGCGCCGAGCAAGCCGCCGCGCGCACGCGCAACCTCGCCGAACACCGCGAGCTCCTGATTCGCGAGGCCCTTCACCGTGGCGACGAGACTCGGCACGAGATCGGCGCGGCGCTGGAGCTGCACTTCGATCTGTCCCTGCGCAGCACTCGCCTGTTCGTCGTACGACTGGATGGTGTTGTACCCGCACGCAGTGAGCAGGAGCGGGAGCAGTAGCGCAAGCCGGCGACGTTTCATAGGGGCCGTTCCTGGGTAGTGAAAGTGTCGAGATAGGCGTCGAGTCGCTCGACACCGGAAAGATACTGAACGAGCACGGCGCCCGCGTCACCGGCGTCGATCTTCTGCTCTCTGCGCTGGTGACGCACGGCGCGTGTGAACGGCGCAGCGTCGAATCCGGCAAGCGTCGCTACGCGCTCCGCAATCGCGGCATTGTCGACGGGTGGCTGCTCGCCCTTGAGCCGCAGCACGGCGCGGAAGAGCACCATGATCGTGCTCAGGCTCGCCGAGATGAGCTCCACTTGCCGCTTGCCGTCCGTTCCGGCGAGCAGCGCGCCCTGCCGAAGCTGGAGGAGCTTGCCCATCACCTGCTGCTCGAGCTGCAGCCGGAGATGATCGAGCGAGACGGTGATTCCGTCGAAGGGCGCCGTGCCGTGCAGGACGCGATGCCGCTCGAGGATGTCGGCGTACTCCATGGGAAAGACGTCGGCCGAGTGTCGCCATTCGTCTACAGTCATCGTCATCGGCGGCGGATTGCCGGCATCGCGCCACGCGCGCGCCATGGCCGACGCAGCCGCGAGCGCGCCCGCATCGATCCGGCCGAGCAGCACGAGCACGTTATAGTCGGACTTTCGTGGAATGTGCTCGCCCGCCGCAGCGGAGCCGTAGAGCACCACGCTGGCGAGCTGCGCGCCGTATGCGGAGCGCAGCTGCGTCACGAGTTCGTCGAGTGTCATCGCCATGATCGCTTACCAGTCGGAGCCGCCGCCACCACCACTGAACCCGCCTCCACCGCCAAATCCGCCGAACCCTCCGCCGCCACCACCGCCGAATCCGCCCCCGCTCCATCCACCGCCACCACCACCGAATCCGCCCATAAACGGCAGCCACCAGGGGAAACAGCCACGACGTCCCCCGCGTCCACCGAAGATGTTGAGGACGATGAAGAGGATGACGAGGAGAAAGAACGGACTGATGCCCCGCGAACGCTGGCTCGCCTGCACCCGAACGACCGGCGTCTGGAACGCCGTGTCGAGCGACACGTTGAACTCCTGCGCGAACCGCTGCGCCACGCGCAGCGTGATGAGCTCCAGCGCGGAACCGTAGTCACGCCGTTGGAACAGTGGCGTCGCCTCGCGGCAGATCTCGCCCGCCGTCGCGTCGGTGATGAAACCCTCGGCGCCCTGCCCCGTCTCGATGCGGCAGCGTCCGGCTCCGTCGGATGCCGTCTCCTTGGGCACCACGAGAATGACGACGCCGGCATTGCGCGACCGGTCGCCGATGTCCGCCAGGTTGCCGACCTTCCACTCGCGGCCGATGCGCAGTGCGACCTCGCTCTTGTCGCGGCCGCCAAGGTCGCTGAGAGTGACGATCGCCATCTCGCCACGCGTCTTGTCGCGCACGTCCTGGGCGATGCGCTCGAGACGCGCCGCGGTCTCCGCCGGAATGACGCCGGCGAAGTCGTTCACGAGTCCGCGCGGCGGCGGAATCTGGGGACCGCTCTGGAGAAGCGCGGCGACGGCGACGAGAGCCGCGCGTCCCGCGAGAGTGAGGGAAATCACAACAGGTAATATGGCAGACGGCGGGCCATCCTGCGCGGCTCGCCCGGCCCGCTGGTCTGCTGTTAGCTTTCCGGGATCGGTTTCCCTCCTTCACCTTCCGTGCCCATGCCGCGCTCAGCTCTCTCCTTCCGCCTCGGCGCTCTCATTCTTGTCGTCGCATCCGCCACCGCATGCGCCAAGCCTGACGCAACTCCGGCGGCTCAGAAGGTCGCCGCTTCGGGTGGCGAGGTGTCCGCGACCCCTGCGAAGGCGGGGATGACTGGAAAGCTCACCGATTCCATCAGCGCGCTCGCCGATAGGGGACGCATCCGCGGCGCCCAGACAGCGCCGATCTGGCTCATCGAGATCAGCGACTTTCAGTGCCCGTTCTGCAAGCGGTGGCACGACGAGACGTTTGCCATCCTCGACAAGGAGTACGTGCAGACCGGCAAGGTCCGCCTCGCCTATCTCAACTACCCGATGCCTTCGCTGCACCCGAACGCGCGAGCCGCCTCCGAGGCCGCGATGTGCGCCTCGGTGCAGGGAAAGTTCTGGGAGCTGCACGAGTCCCTCTTCAACACACAGGAGAACTGGGCGGGTCAGGCGAATCCAGTGGCGACCTTCGATTCGCTCGCACGCGCCGCTGGAGCGGACGGACCAAAGTGGCGAAGCTGCATGTCGTCGCACGCGACAATTCCGCTCATCGATGCCGATCACGACCGAAGCGCCTCGAACGGTGTGAAGTCCACGCCGACGTTCTACATCGGCGACCGGAAGCTCGAAGGTGCCTTCCCGGCCGACAGCTTCCGCGTCATCATCGACAAGCAACTGGCGAAAGCGCGCGGCGGTCGCTGAGCGGCACCGCTCGCGGCCACGAGTGAACGGCGCACTGCGAATCGGCTACGAGGGCGCGGCGCGTCTTGCCCGCGTCCTCGCGTCGGTCGCGCCGTCATCGAACAACAAGGTCATCCAGACCTTCGCGGCGCGGCGCGGCGTGTTGTCGCGCTTCGAGTCGTTCGCGCGCGATCATGCGCGCCCGCTCCTCTGGATGCACGCGCCGAGCGTCGGCGAAGGGCTGCAGGCACGCCCCGTGCTCGATCTCGTGCGCGAGCGCAATCCGCGCGCGCAGCTCGCCTACACGTACTTCTCGCCGAGCGCGCGCGACTTTGCCGCACGGCTGCCGGTGGACTTCCGCGACGTTCTTCCCTTCGACGTGACGCCGGACATGCGCCGGGCGCTCGCTGCATTGACGCCAACCGCGCTGGTGTTCAGCAAGCTCGATGTATGGCCCACGCTCGCGCGCGAGGCGTCGGTGCGCGGCACGCGGCTCGGTCTCGTGAGCGCGACACTCGCGCGCAAATCGTCGCGCCGATCGTGGTTCGCCGGCGCGCTGCTTCGCGATGCGTACTCGCGTCTCGATCGCGTGGGCGCGATCAGCCCCGAGGACGCCGACCGCCTCATCGCGCTCGGCGTGCCACACACGCGCGTCAGCGTGACGGGCGACACGCGCTACGATCAGGTGTGGGCGCGCGCGCACGCCGTCGATCGCGCGTCGTCGCTGCTGCAGCCCCTCGCGAGCGACAGGCCCACGCTCGTGGCTGGCTCGACGTGGCCCGCCGACGAGCAGGTGCTCCTTCCGGCGTGGCAGCGGCTCGCGTCGCGAATGCCGGAGACGCGGCTCATCATCGCTCCGCACGAGCCGACGGCGGACCATCTCGCGCCGATCGAGCGCTGGGCCGCCAGCGCGGGATTGCGCGTCGCGCGCCTGGGAGAGTCTGCGGCACGTAGCGCCGATGTCGTCGTCGTCGATCGCGTTGGCGTGCTCGGCGACCTCTATGCGCTCGCGACCGCGGCGTTCGTCGGCGGGGGCTTTCACGCAGCCGGCTTGCACTCCGTGCTCGAGCCCGCGGCGTTCGGCGCGCCCGTGCTGTTCGGCCCGCGGCACGATGCGAGCCGTGATGCCAGGCTGTTGATCGACGAAGATGCGGCGGTGAGCGTCGTCGACGCCGATACACTGCGCAGCGTGGTGGAGCGGTGGCTCGGGTCGCCGGCAGAGCGCGGTGCGGCGGGTGAGGCGGCGATGCGCGTCGTACACCGGGGGCTGGGTGCGGCGGAGAAGTCGTACGCGATCGTGAGGGAGTTACTCGGGTAGTCGTTTGCGGGCAGTGCCTACCGGCCCGCCGCGACAGACCCGACGATCGGCGACGACGCGCTCTGCGGCCGATGCAGGAAAAACCCTTGCACCAGATGCACGCCGAGATCCTGCACCGTCTTGAACTCCTCGGCGCGCTCGACGCCCTCGGCGATTACCATGGCGCCGTGGTCACTCGCAAAGCCGACCATCGTCTTCACGAGATTCTGCTTGATGAAATTCGTATCGATCGCGTTGATCAGCGAGATGTCGAGCTTGATGAAATCCGGCTCGAGGTTGGCGATCGACCCGAGGCCCGCATAGCCGCTCCCCGCGTCGTCGACGGCGAAGCGGTAGCCCATGTCGCGGAATGCCTTGAGGCGCTCGCGGAACTTCGGGTAGTCCTTGATCGCCGTGCGCTCCGTGATCTCGATCACGACACGCGACGGATCTTCCACCTCGTCCTCGGTGAACATCGGATCGGCGAAGTCGTGCGGGTCGACGTTGAGGAAGAGAAGCTGGTCCGCCTCGAGGCGCGTGCTCATCCCCTCGAGCGCACGCTCGCGGCAGAGACGGCTCAGCTCCCAGATGAGATCGGCCTCGGCGGCCACGTCGAACATCACTTCCGGGCTACGAAGGGTGCGCAACGTGCCGCGCGCCAAGGCTTCATAGCCGAAGATCTCGCGCGTCGATGCGACGACGATCGGGTGATAGTCCACGTAGACGCCGCGATCGCGAATCACCGTCTTGAGATCGTTCACGCGACGCGTGCGCTCGCGCTGCTCGAGGGAGCGCGAGGCATTCTGCGCTTCGCGGATGCCGCGATAGATCACGCGCTCGAGACGGATCTTCGGGTTGTAGTACAGATGCGCCCGTCCGACGTAAATGTCGAACAGCGCGGCGATGTCTTCGCCGTGCGCCGTCTCGATCTGCGCCGCAACGTGCCGCTGCAGGCGAGTCACCATCTCGGTGATCTCTCCCTCGGTCGCGGCGGCCACGCCGCTCGCGGGCACATGGAAGAAAATGAAGTCGTCGTCGTTGCTGAAGCTCACCATCAAGCGCGAGGTGCGTAGATCATCGTCGTCGAGAAAGTCTCGCACGGCGCTCGCCGTCGTTTCCAGCACTGCATCCAGCTTCTCCCACCCATAAATTTCTTCGATCTTCGAGTAGCGCACGAAGTTGAGATAGAGCACGACGAGCTCGCCGCGCTCCTTGAAGAGCTGGCGCGAGCGCTCGATCGCGACGGGGAGGGTCGGCAGCCCGGTGAGCGAGTCGTGCAGCATGTTCTCGTACTCGGCCTTGTCGGCGCGCTCGGCCACGCTCGCGCCAATCGCGGAGCCGCGGGCAACGGCGGACCAGATGCGGGCAGCGATCTCTTCGGGAGTCGCGGGCAGGAGATACCATTCTTCAGCGCGCAGCTCCACGGCGCGACGGCGGCTCGCCTCGTCCTTCACGCCGACGATCACGGGAATCCCGCGCGCATGCGCCGACTCGAGGCTCGCGCGAAGCTCGGTTGGATCGCTCGTCGTGACGAGCAGCGCGCGCACGCCAGGCTCGGCGATGGCCGCACTCAAGTCGGCGTGCCCGCGCTGATCGGCGCGCCATCCGTCGAGTAACGCTACCGCGGCGCCGATCGTTGGGTCGTCCGAATCCGTGAGAAGGATCGACACGCTCACGCGCCCGGCTGGTGTGCGCCGGAGCGCGCGCGCATACTAGGAGACGACGCGCATTTGGTCGAGATTGCGCTGCACAGTCTTGGCCAGCGTCGGAAGGTCAAAGGGCTTCTCCACGTAGTCGTCAGCGCCGAGCTGCAGCGCTTCGCGTTTGTCGTCCCACGCGTCGAGCGCGGTGACCATGATCACGCGCACGGTGCGCCCGAGAACCGGGTGCTGCTTCATGAGGCGGCAAACTTCCCATCCATCGCGTCCCGGCATCATCACGTCGAGCAGCACGAGCGCGGGGCGCACGGTTTCGAACAGCGCCAGCGCCTCGTCCCCATTGTGAGCGACCGTGATCGGATAGCCGCGGATCTCCAGATACTGCCGGATGATCTCCGCGTTATCGTGATTGTCGTCCACTACGAGGATTGGCGGAAACTCCGCAACGCCAGTCTGCACCGAATACTCTCCTGCGTTCGCAGCCTTGGGCTCCCCAGGCGGGGTCCACGCCCTCCGATAGGGCAAGTCGAGGGCCAACTTGCATCATCCTTGCGACCGGCTGCTCTCCCCGGCTATTCCTGGAACAGAAGCCGTGGTAAGCTTGGCAGCCAGCCGAGATTGCTTCCTCGATTTTTAAATGCCTGGCTCGCTCTCCACGAGCGGGGGAATCAAACATATGCCTCAAGGAGCCAGGATGACGCCCTCCCGTCTGCTGATTGCCGCGTTGGCCGCCTCAATCGCCTGCGCGTCGGCCCCCGGAAGCCAGATCGAAGCCGTCGGCCCTCGAGGCGACTCGAAAACGCTCACCATCGCGGATCTCGCGAACGCGACCCAGCTCAGCCTGCTCGACTTCATCGTCGCCGAACGGCCGCAATGGCTCAAGACCCCCGATGGTCGGCCGGCGCCGGTCGTCGTGTACCTGGATGATGTGCGGCTCGGCGGCGCATCCACGCTCAAGGGGCTGACGCTCAGTACGATCACCACGGTTCGCTACTACGAGGCCTCAGCCGCCCAGCAGAAGTTCAACGGCCGCGACTTGGGCCCCGTGATCCAGGTCATCACGAAGTGAATCGAGGTGCCGAGCTGCACGAAGGGGCAGACTTCAAAAGAAGCCTGCGAGGAGGCGCAGGCGGACAGCAGGATAACCGACAGGGAGAGGACGCGACGCATCATGACTCCGGGAGGAGGTGAAGCGGAGACGATACCCGTCAGACCGAGCCGTGTCCAGAATCGGATCGAGGAGTCAAACCCCCGACGCTTTCTCCGTTACCACGCGCACCGTGTCGTCCACCACCTGGAGGAAACCACCCTCCACGCGAAACCGCTGCTCCGATCCGCCCCCGCCGAGCCGCAGTTCGCCCTTCCCAAGCAGCGTCATCATCGGCGCATGCCCGGTGAGAATCCCCACCTGTCCATCGAACGCCGGAGCGACAACCGATTCCGCCGTCCCCTCGAACAACACGGCTTCCGGCGAGATGACCGAGACGGTGAGCATCGGGATCAGCCCTGCATCTTCTTGGCATTCGCGACCACGTCGTCGATGCCACCAGCCATGAAGAACGCCTGCTCCGGCAGGTGATCGAACTCGCCGGCGACGAGACGCTCGAAGCTGCCGATCGTATCCTCGAGCTTCACGTACCTGCCCGGGATGCCGGTGAACTGCTCGGCGACCGAGAAGGGCTGCGACATGAAGCGCTGCAGACGGCGCGCGCGGCCGACGATCTTCTTGTCGTCTTCCGAGAGCTCGTCCATGCCAAGGATGGCGATGATGTCCTGAAGCTCCTTGTAGCGCTGCAGAATTTTCTGCACGTCGGTGGCCACCTTGTAGTGGCGCTCGCCGAGGTACATCGGATCGAGGATGCGGCTGCTCGAGGCGAGCGGATCGACGGCGGGATAGATGCCGAGTTCCGTGATCCCGCGCGAGAGCACGACGGTGGCGTCGAGGTGAGCGAACGCGGTAGCCGGCGCCGGATCGGTGATGTCGTCAGCAGGGACGTAAATCGCCTGCACCGAGGTGATCGAGCCGTTTTTCGTCGAGGTGATACGCTCCTGCAGATCGCCCATCTCCGTCGCGAGCGTTGGCTGATAACCCACGGCGCTCGGCATGCGGCCGAGCAACGCCGACACTTCGGAACCCGCCTGCGTGAAGCGGAAGATGTTGTCGATGAAGACGAGCACGTCGGCATTCTCGACATCGCGGAAATACTCGGCGACCGTCAGTCCGGACAGACCGACCCTTAGACGTGCTCCGGGTGGCTCATTCATCTGGCCGTAAATGAGCGCGCACGAATCGATGACGCCGCTCTCCTGCATTTCCAGATAGAGATCGTTGCCTTCGCGCGTGCGCTCGCCCACGCCGCAGAACACGGACTTTCCACCGTGTCCCTTCGCGACGTTCCTGATGAGCTCCATGATGACGACGGTCTTGCCGACGCCGGCGCCGCCGAAGAGCCCGATCTTTCCGCCCTTCACGAAGGGCGCGATGAGATCGACGACCTTGATGCCCGTTTCGAAGACTTCCGTCTTGGGCTCGAGGTCCACGAAGTCGGGGCGCTTGCGATGAATGGGCCAGCGCAGCGCATCCTTCGGGATGGGTGCGCCATTGTCCACCGGCTCGCCCAGCACGTTGAGGATGCGGCCGAGCGCCATGTTGCCGACCGGTACCGAGATCGCACCCCCGGTGTCGGTGACTTCCATGCCGCGGACGACCGCGTCCGTGGAGCTCATCGCGACAGCACGAACCTGGTTGCGGCCGATGTGCTGCTGCACCTCGACGGTCACGCGAATCTTCTGACCGGAGTCGGTCGTCGCGTTGATCTCGAGGGCGTTGTAAAGCTCGGGCAGGTGTCCGGACTCGAACTCGACGTCGAGCACCGGGCCGATGACCTGAACGACCTTGCCGGTGTGTGTGGAAGCGATTGCAGTGGCCATGGCTATCCCTGGAGAGCAGCAGCGCCGCCGACGATTTCGGCGATCTCCTGCGTGATCTGCGCCTGACGGGCGCGGTTATAAGTACGGCGGAGCACGTTCAGAATGTCGCCCGCGTTGTCCGTGGCGTTTTTCATCGCGGTGCGGCGGGG
>Ga0209638_1000633_pt1 | contig 23027 bp, 19 predicted proteins | sample BarGraNGADG00211_FD_184490 | JGI IMG/M metagenome (GOLD analysis project Ga0209638, IMG submission 184490) | Arctic peat soil microbial communities from Barrow, Alaska - Barrow Graham LP Ref core NGADG0002-211 (SPAdes) (version 2) | ecosystem: Environmental > Terrestrial > Soil > Wetlands > Peat...
CCTTACTCGCTACATGGATCAGGCCCTCAAGGCCCAGCTCATCTTCAGGCTCGACCGCGACTACGTGGTGAAGGACGGGGAAGTCGTCATCGTGGACGAGTTCACCGGCCGGTTGATGGTCGGGCGGCGCTACAGCGAGGGTCTGCACCAGGCCATCGAGGCGAAGGAGGGGGTGCGGATCCAGCGGGAGACCAAGACGCTGGCCACCATCACCTTCCAGAACTACTTCCGTCTCTACGAGAAGCTGGCCGGCATGACCGGCACGGCGGCGACCGAGGCTGAGGAGTTCCACAAGATCTACAAGCTCGAGGTGGTGGTTATCCCCACCCACCGGCCTATGGTTCGCAGGGACATGCCGGACCAGATCTACAAGACCGAGGCCGCCAAGTTCCGGGCGGTGGTCGGCGAGATCGCGGAGCTGCACAAGGTACAGCAGCCGGTGCTGGTGGGCACCGTCTCCATCGAGAAATCCGAGATGCTCAGCGACATGCTGAACCGTCAGGGGATCCCCCACGCCGTGCTGAACGCGAAGCAGCACGAGAAGGAGGCGGGGATCATTGCCCAGGCCGGTCGGCCGGGAAGCGTCACCATCGCCACCAACATGGCTGGTCGAGGCGTGGACATCATCCTGGGAGGCAATCCCGGCGCTCCAGAGGACGCCGCGCTGGTGAAGGAGTTGGGCGGGCTGCACATCCTCGGCACCGAGCGCCACGAGGCGCGCCGGATAGACAACCAGCTGAGAGGCCGCTCCGGTCGCCAGGGGGACCCCGGCTCCTCCCGCTTCTACCTGTCGCTGGAGGACGACCTGATGCGCCGTTTCGGCGGCAGCAACATCGCCGGGATCATGGAGCGTCTGGGCCTGGAGGAGGACGTGCCGTTGGAGCACGGCCTGGTCAACAAGTCCATCGAGAACGCCCAGACCAAGGTGGAGTCCCACAACTTCGACATCCGGAAGCACGTCGTGGAGTACGACGACGTGATGAACAAGCAGAGAGAGGTGATCTACGGGGAGCGCACCAAGATCCTGAGCACCGACGATCTGCGGCCGATCATCCTGGAGATGGTGGAGAAGCAGATCACGGAGATGGTGGAGGCGCACCTCGCCAGCGATCACTCCGACGATTGGGATCTGGATGGACTGCTGAACAGCCTGCGGACGATCATTCCGCTGCCTGACGATCTGACGCCGGAGAGGCTGGCGCAGCTCAGCAAGACCGAGGTGAAGGACGGACTGGTTGACCTGGCGGTGCAGGTGTGCGACCAGAAGGAGCTGGAGTTGGGCCCGGAGACCATGCGTCGGGCCGAGCGGTGGGTGATGCTGAGCGTCATCGACAACCTCTGGGTGCAGCACCTGACCTCCATCGACGACCTGAGAGAGGGCATCGGGCTGAGGGCCTACGGCCAGCGGGACCCGCTGGTTGAGTACAAGTCCGAGGCCTACAACATGTTCCAGAGCCTGATGGAGGCGATCCAGCAGGACGTGGTGCAGCGGATCTTCCACGTGCGGATCGTGGTGGAGGAGCCGAAGCCGGTGCAGAACGTGGTCACCAATCGGGACGATGAGGGCGTCGCCCAGCCGGTGAAGGTGGCCAATAAGGTCGGCCGCAACGACCCGTGCCCGTGCGGCAGCGGGAAGAAGTACAAGAAGTGCCACGGCAAGTAGCCGTGTAGCCCGCCGCTGGTGCGAGCAGCCGGCAGGGGTGGCGGACCCCAAGCTTCCCATCGATCTGGCGAGGGCGGCGTAGGCAGGGGAAGCAGACGCCTATGGGTTGGAGAAGCGCTCCCGCAACCCCTCGATGACCCGGAAGGGGTCGCTCGAGATGACGGGGCTGGCGTAAAGCTCCATGGCGCCCACGTCGTTGGTGCGGTTCATCGGGTCGCCACGATCGACGATGCGGGTGATGTGGGGGAACCCCGACCAGTCCTCGGGCACCGCGGCCAGGGGGGGCATGTAGATCACCAGGTTGAAGCTGCTGACGCCGATCCCCAGGAGGCAGTCCAGCGCCCGGTAGATGGCGCCGGGGAGTGGCTCGCCCAGGTCCCGGGTTACGATCATTACCTCCTTCTCCCTGGTAGGCGTCAGATGGGCGAGCACCGTGGCTCCGCCATAGTCGAGCGCCAGCCCGAGGGCACGGTGGACCTCCAACAGGTCGGAGAAGTAGTCGGAGCCGTACTGCTGGCGGTAGGCCACAGCGGCGCGGCGCAGCCGCTCCACCCCGGCGTAGTGCATGTCCCGGGTGCAGGCCACCTGGGCGTGGCCGTGTACGATGGACGCCCCGCTCTTCCAGAGGGCGTTCCACATGAAGAAGTAGTACCTGGCCTCGGGGTCGGCCTTCAGCGCCTCCTGGGCCCAGCGCGACCCCACCTCCAGGTGATCCCTCACCGCCTCTTCGGAGAGCAGCAGCGGGTTGTGCTGGTCGAAGATCACCAAACCGTGGAAGGCATCGTACTTGGCGATGTTGCTGGCGGTGATGGAGTGCTTGCCCCGCACCCGACCGAACACGTCCTCCGGGGTGCCCTCTTCCGGCTTGCAGAAGGGGTCGCCGGCGCTCTGATTGATGTTCTGCATCAGGTCGCCGGAGACCCTGGTCTCCATGGGGCGGGATGCCCGCAGCTCGTTGAACAGGCCCGACTCCAGGGTGACCAGGTTGGTGACTCGGACGATGGTCTGGGTCTCCACCGCCTCGACGGAGCCGAAGAAGTTGCGGATCCAGGGGTGCATCGAGGGGGGAGGGATCAGCTTGCCGGTGGAGCGACTGACCTGGTAGAGCCGCCCAAAGAGATGCCGGGCTCCCTCGGGCATGGATTGCACCAGCTCAGGCAGTTGGGTGATTGCTTGGCCGCGGGGGCTCTTGCCCGCGGCGGAATGGTTCATGGAGTTTTTGCCTCCTGCTCGGCCTTCTTGGCCGCATCCAGACCCTCCTTGGCCCCCTGCAACTTCGGGTCCAGCTCCAGCGCCTTTGAGAACTGATCCTTCGCATCCGTGTAACGCTTCTCGGCGTAGAGGCTCCAGCCGAGGGCGTGCCGGTAGGATGCGATCCTAGACGTGTTCTTCTCCGTCTCCAGCGCCTTGAGGAACTGGGGGATGGCGTCGGCGTTCTTCTTCTGCGAGTAGTAGACGAGCCCCAGCTGCCCGCTGGCGGCGCCGTAGTCGGGATCCAGCGCCAGCGCGGCCTTCAACTGCTCCTCGGCCTTTGGGTAGCTCTCCATGGCGTAGTAACAGGCTCCCATGGCCGCGGGCGGGCGGGGGTCTTTGGGGTCCAGGTCGGCTGCCTGCTGGTACTTCATCACGGCGCCCTCGAAGTCGTTCAGCGCCTTGAGGACGTTGCCCAGCAGCAGGTAAAGGTAGGGCTGTTTGGGCGCCAGTTCCACCACTCTGGTGTACTGCTTAACGGCGTCGGAGTAGCGGGCTTGCAGCTCGTATATGTAGCCCTTCACCCGCACCGCCGCCACGTTGTTGGCGGAGAGGGCAAGGGCCTTGTCCACCTCGGTGGTGGCATCCGCGAACCGCTGGTTGTCGGCGTACGCCTCGGCCAGGTAGGCGTGGGCCTCGGGGAGGTTGGGGCTCAACTCGATCGCCTTCCGGGCCGCCACGATTGCCTGGTCGGGATCGTCGTTCCAGTCCTGCGCCACGGCGAGACTGGCGTAGGCATCGCCGCTCTTGGCGTTGAGCTCTATTGCCTTCTGGATCATCTTGACTGCCTGAGCGGGGTCCCGGCGGAAGGTGAGGATCCGTCCGGAGCCCAGGTAGCCATCCGGGAGGCTGGGCTCGATGGTGACGGCCTGCTGGTACTCTGCCAGGGCCTCGTCCAGCTTGCCGTCGGACTCCAGCCTGACAGCTTCCTCGAGGTGCGGCTTGGCGCTGAGCGGCGTGGGGCTGGGGGCAGGGGTAGGTGACGGCACCGCCACCTGCCCAATCCTGATATTGGCAGCGGAGAAGCCGAAGGGTAGTCCGTTATTGACGAGGTAGAACCCCACAAAGACAACTACGCCTGCCAGGATGCCCAGCAGGAAGGGGATCGCCCATTGCGGACGCCGTCTGCGTGGAATCATCTCCCCCTCGGATCCTGAACGGCGTGGACTGCGGGACTCGCCAACGTGAGCGTGGAGAGCGGTTCCTTCTTCATCTTTCGACCTGCATTGTACTCAATCGGCTCGATTGTCGTCTAGCCCGAGGACACCGCGCACGTTTTCAAATGATGGCGATGCAATGCCGTGATAGAGCAAAGAGTGCAGCGCTAACGCCCCTCTCCGTGGTGGGAGAGGGGCGTTTTTTGCCTTTCAGCCAGGGGTGGGGGCAAGCCCTTACGGCACCACTTCCATGTTCAGCGGCACGCGGGCGGTGACTCCACCACCGCTGGCCTCGATGAACACCTCGTCGACGTAGAGGCCGGGCTTCAGGCTGCCACCACTGCGCACCAGTACGCCGACCTTGTCACCCGGGAATGCGGCCGGTGGCATCTCGACACTGGCTCCGGCCGGCAACCCCTTGACCGAGAGCTGCATCTGGGTGTTGAACCCCTCGATCCCCTTTAACCTCAGGGTGTACTGGGCCGTCTCGCCCGGCCGGAACTTGAATGCGGCTGGATCCAGGGCTATCGACACACCTGGCTGGGCAGAGCCGGGGTCGCCGAGTCGTGGTTCCTGGACGGGCGCATCCGCGGGGACCGACTTCTCCACCAGAATGAAGGTCGGGCCGCCGATGTAGTGGTAGCCAGCGGGGTCAAATGGTCCCCTTATGTTGGAGGGCGGCAGGTCCACAACATACCAGCCGCTCTTCTCTACCAGCGGCACCTGGTTGCCCACCTTGTCCAGGAGAACGGCGCCGGAGCCCAGCTTCGGAACCCTGACCCGTAGAGGGCTATCGCCGGCATTCCACAATACGGTTGCTCTCCGGCCGTCCGGATGGTCGAAGGCCACCTGATACACCAGCCAGTTGGGGTAGTAGGAGCTTGGGTCCTGGGGCCAGGGGGTGCCGAAGGGCTGGCCATCCCTCTCCAGCGGCACGAAGCGTACCCTTTTGGCGCCGACCATCTGGGCCGCCGCGGATTTGAATGCCTGGAAGGCGGGCCGCTGGGAGTTGTCATCCCGCAGCAAGCCCCACACTTCCTGCTCCCGCCAGATGCCACCGTCGTTGATCCGGTACCACCCCACCCGTTCGTAGCCGGCGGCGGCGGATATGGCCATGGCCTGTGCCACGTAGTCGGCCTGGACATTCATCGTGACCCGCTGCCCGTCCTGGGGCTTGGGGGTGACCGGATCATCGTAGGGCATGGCGTTGGTCTCGGTTAGCCAGATCGGCTTGTCTATCCCTTTGGCCTTCATCGCCTGCTTCATCTCTGTGTGGATCCGCAGAAGGTCATCCGGTGCCCGATAGATGTTGAAGGCGGCGACGTCGAAGAAGAAGCCGTTGGCCCTTGCCTCGGGGTCGGCGGCCGCGATGTCCAGGATGCGCTTGAAGAAGGGCTGCCGGCCCATGTTGATGTCTACCCAGTAGGAGGTGGCGCCGAAGACCACCGTGGCGTTGGGGTTGGCGGCCTTGATGGCCTGGTAGGCGCGCTTGAGCAGCATGTAGTACTCGGCGTCGCTGCCCATCCAGGTGTAGGACTGGCCCGCGCCCTTATCCCCGGGTTTGAACTCAGGCTCGTTCCAGATCGCCCACCGGTCGATCCTTCCCTTGTAATGGCTTGCGATCTTCCCGGCGAAGCGGGCCCAGTAGTTGTCGGGGCTGTTGGCGGGCGCCGAGAGGTTCTTGGGGATGGAGCGCTGCCCGTCACCCGCGTTCTGGGCCGCCCAGCCAGGTGTGAACTGGAGCAACCCCACCACATCTAGGCCCCGGCTCAGGTCTCGATTCAGGTTGTCCTGGCCGAAATAGTTGTCCGCGTTCCAGTCGTTGGGACCGCCGGGCTGGATACCCGGCCAGGAGAACATGATCCGGTCCCAGCCTAGGCTCAGCTGGGCGGAGGCATCGGAGCGGAATGCCTCTGCGACCCCAAAGCGGGGCGATGCGTTGGCCGAGGCCACAGGATCCACGATGTGGCCGGGGTCGAGGGAAATGGCCTGAGGCGTCGGGTTGGCCATGAGCGCGAGTGGTGCGGCCGACTCCCAGTCGAAGAGCGGGCCGCCGGCCGGGCGGGACTGGACTCCGAAGGGTCCGTTGATCCAGGTGGTCCCGCCATCGGTGAAGGCCGTCCAGTTGTCGGCCTTGCGCCAGCACATAAGCCCCGCGGTGACCAGCTGGAGCCTGTCCCCGCTTCCGTTGGGGTTCTCGTGCTCGTTCTCGATGGGTGTGCCGACCGCGTCTGGGATCTGATCGGCCAGCAGCTTGAAGCCGAGTTGGAACTGAAAGTCCCCCTCGGCGGAGGCCAGGGTAGGGCACACGAGAAGCCAAATCAGAAGGACCAGGGATGCCAGGGCATGCCGTCTCACACTATACCTCCACAAATTTGACGGCCGGGCGCGCTGGCACTGAGCCGGTCGTTGACAGGGACGAGGCAGATGTGGATGCGCGCTGCATCCCTCTAGAGTAAAGTAGAAGCCAGGTAGGCGTGATTATAAGGGCCGCGAGAACCCACTGCAATAGGATTTCGGTCTTGGGACCATGCTGCCATTGACAATGAATATGGAAGGCGTATACTTGTTTTCGGATGCTGACGTTGGTATCCGTATGGCGGAAGGTGATGCGTGCCTGAAATTGTGGGCTACTTGTGCCCCTTTTCGGGCGCTTTTTGTTGTAGGCGATGATGCTCGGAGTGAAGCCGCTCCTGATTGCCGACAGGTGGGGTTGGGGTGAGGCCAGCGTGGGCCACAAGTCTGGAGTCGTTTCCGCGTATTATCTCCAGCGTGGCTGGCGTATGGGCGAGTTGGCGATCGGTGCCCAGCACTGGGGGCTGGCCTTCCCGGGCCAGCCTTTGTTATTGTAAACGGCTTTCAAGTCCCCCGGCACATCGTGCGAAGCGGGCTTCCTTGTTGAGTTCGGCTTGTCAGTTTGATGGCTGGACTTCGTCCCAAAGGCGGGAGTTTCCAGGGTTGGAAAAGAAAGCCAGTATCCTTGCGAACCCTCTTCCTTCCCTTCGATCGGGGTATCCGGTGGGCTGCCTCGGCTGTCTGCTGGTGCCCTATGTCCATGTGTGTTTCCCAAACTAGAACCCGGCGCCTACGGGCGGACGGGAAACCTGGAGGTAGTGCGTGCCACGCGGGCTTGGCAAGGCCGACCAAAGAGTCCAACGAACTGGATTCGTCAGTTAAGTAGGAGGGGCGAATCATGGGATCCATCGCTCAACTGGTCGCGGTCGCAGTGCTGCTGCCGTTGGTCGCCGGCCTGATCTGCTATTTCGTAAGGAGCAGCGCTGTCCGAACTTTCACGGTGGTGGTTACGGCCATCGCCCTGATCGTGGTCTCCCTGCTATTGTTGCAGAACGGGCCATTCGAGTACTCCCCGCCGCCGATGGCGGGCATGGAGTGGGGAACGATCATCTTAGTGGCCGATATGGCCCTGCTGGTCCTCTTCCTTGCCCTCGGTATCTATCTCAAGAACGTCCTGGTGACTGTCTTTGCGGTCGCCCAGGGCGCAATCATGGGCTACGTCGAGTTCGGGATGGGGATCCGCACAGAGGTGCAGCCTGCATTCTTCGTGGACGAACTCTCCATCATCATGGCTCTCGTCATCTCAATAGTCGGTTCCCTCATCTGCGTGTACGCCCTGGAGTACATGAAGGACCACGAGCATCATCTACACCTGGAGACGAGCCGGCAGCCCCGGTTCTTCTTCTACATGGTGCTGTTCCTCGGGGCGATGAACGCCCTGGTGTTTTCCAACAACCTGCTGTGGGTCTACTTCTTCTGGGAGGTAACCACCCTCTGTTCCTTCATGCTGATCCGGCATGATCTGACTGAGGTCTCCATGGTCAACGCAACCAGGGCCCTCTGGATGAACTCCCTGGGTGGCGTGGCCTTTGCTGCCGGCATAATGTTTATGCTCCAGCAGGCTCACACCCTTTCCCTGAAGGAGCTGATCTCGGGCCAGACCCCTGGTGTCGCGATCATTCTTCCGCTTTCACTGCTGGTGTTCGCGGGCTTCACCAAGGCGGCCCAGATGCCATTCCAGTCCTGGCTGTTGGGGGCAATGGTGGCACCGACCCCGGTTTCCGCCCTGCTCCACTCCAGCACCATGGTTAAGGCCGGCGTTTACCTGATTGTGCGGCTGGCTCCGGCCTACGTTGACACCCACCTGAGCACCATCGTCGCGGTGGCGGGCGCCTTCACCTTCCTGCTCACGGCGGTGCTGGCCATCAGCCAGAGCAACGCCAAGCGAGTGCTGGCCTACTCGACCATATCCAACCTGGGGTTGATCATCGCCTGCGCCGGTATTAACACATCGCTGGCCATCAGCGCGGCGATCATGCTGATCATCTTCCACGCGATCTCCAAGGCGCTCCTCTTCCTCTGCACCGGCATCATCGAGCATCTGATCGGCAGCAGGGATATCGAGGACATGGAGGGCGTGGTGGCCAAGTTCCCGATCACCGGCGTTATCACGGTGATCGGCGTTATCACCATGCTGCTGCCCCCCTTCGCCGTCCTGATAAGCAAGTGGGCGGCAATCGAGGCCTCCGTAAACATGCCCCCCATCGCCCTGATCTTCATCGTCGGCAGCGCTGCCACGACGCTGTTCTGGGTGAAGTGGGTTGGCAAGCTGCTCACCGCCCCTCCGACCGCGGTGCCCATCAAGGCGGAGAAGATAGCCGCACTGTATGTGGCTCCTCTGGCGATCCTGGCCGCTCTAGCAGTGGTGCTGAGCATTTTGGTCGCGCCCGTGGTGGACCTGGTTGGGAAGCTGGCGGTCGCCCCGTATTACAAGGCGGCGGGCATTGCCGCGGCCGGCGGCGACGTCTCCACCGGGATTGGCATCGCGACGATCTGGCCACTCTTCCTCGTCCTGGCGGTGGTGATCGTGCCGGTGTACCTCTTCGTCAGGGTCAGAAGCGAGGATGTTCGGCCCGCTTACATGTGTGGCGAGAACGCCGTCGGCGTGTCCACCATGGAGTTCCGATCGGTGGGGGACAAGCCGGAGATGGTTAACAACTCCAACTACTACTTCGACAAGGCGCTGGGGGAGGCTAGCCTTAACGGCTGGGCGAACCCCGCGGCCATTGCGCTGCTGGTAGCTCTAGTAGGGGTGGTGGTGTGGCGATGAACGACCTACTGATAGTACTTGCGACGATAGTTCTGGGCCCCCTGGTGGGCGGTTTCCTGTTCGGCATAGACCGGAGGCTCACCGCTCGCTTGCAGGGCCGGTACGGCCCGCCCATCGTTCAGCCGTTCTACGACTTCATCAAGCTGTGGTCCAAGAGCCGGATCGTGGTCAGCCAGTCGCAGAGCCTGTACGTGCTGGGCTACCTGCTGTTCACCATCACCGCGCTGTGCATGTTCGTGCTGGGGCAGGACCTACTGATCACCATCTTCGTCCTGGCCTTCGGCGGCTTCTCGCTGATCATGGGCGCCTACGCCGTGAAGTCGCCCTACGCTAACTTTGGTGCCCAGCGCGAGATCCTTCAAATGGTGGCGTACGAGCCGATCTTGATGCTGGCTGCCCTGGCCATCTACATGCAGACTCACAGCTTCATGGTTAAGGACGTCTTCAAGCTGAACCACCCGCTTCTGATCTCGCTCCCCTTGATCTTTGTGGCGCTTCTGATTGTCCTAACTATCAAAATGCGGAAGTCGCCATTCGACATCTCGGCCTCGGCCCACGCGCACCAGGAGATCGTGCGAGGGGTCTACACCGAGTACTCCGGCCCGTACATGGCGCTGATCGAGCTAACCCACTGGTACGAGCTGCTGCTGGTGTTGGGCATCATCGGGATCTTCTGGGCTACCAACCCCATCGTCGGGGTGGTCCTGGCTCTCGCGGCCTTCGTTCTGGAGATCGTCGTGGACAACATCGAGGCGCGGATGACCTGGCCGTGGATGATCAAGTTTGTTTGGACCACCGGTATCAGCCTGAGCGTCGTCAACATCGGGCTGCTCTGGCTGGTCAGGTAAGGAGGGAGCGATGGGTCTGGTAGACACAGCCCGAGTCAAGTCGCCCTGGATCCTGCACTACGACTGCGGTAGTTGCAACGGGTGCGACATCGAGATATTGGCCTGCCTTACGCCGCTGTACGATATCGAGCGATTCGGAATGGTGAACGTGGGCAACCCGAAGCACGCCGACGTGCTGGTGATAACCGGGCCGGCAAACGTCAGGAACCAGCGGGTGCTGCGCAACCTGTACGAGCAGATGCCGGACCCGAAGGCCGTGATGGCCATCGGCACCTGCGCCTGCACCGGTGGCGTGTTTCACAACTGCTACAACGTCCTGGGTGGCGTGGACAAGGTGGTGCCGGTGGACGTGTACATTCCCGGTTGCTCCGTCAAGCCGGAGGCCATCATCGACGGCGTGGTGCTGGCCCTCGCGAAGTTCGCCGGCAAGGGGGGGGCAAAGTGATCGAGAACGAGCGACCCGTCACCCCTGAGGCGCTGGTGGGCGAGGTGAAGCAGCTGTTCGACTCTGGACATAGGTTCATCACCGCCACCTGCCTGGACCTCGGGGAGAATCTGGAAATCCTATACCACTTCGATAAGAACCTGGAGCTGCAGCACCTTCGGATGAACTTTCCCAAGGATGCGGAGATCCCCAGCATCACCGGGGTCTACCTGGCGGCCTTCCTCATTGAGAACGAGATGAAGGAGCTGTTCGGGGTGAATCTCAAGGGTATCGCCGTGGACTACGGAGGAACGCTCTTCACTCCCGCCGAGGCTCTGCAGACTCCCATGCTGAAGTCTGTCAAAGTGACCTCGGCCGCTGCCGAGACCAACGGAGGCGCCCAATGAGCAAGCAGACCGTTGCACCTTTCGGTCCTCAGCATCCGGTACTGCCGGAGCCGATCCAGCTCAAGCTGACCATGGAAGACGAGAAGGTAGTGAGCGTGATGCCAGCCTTCGGCTACTGCCACAGGGGCGTGGAGAAGGCCGGCGAGCTGAACGACCTCAACCAGAACGTCTTCCTGGTGGAGCGGATCTGCGGGATCTGCAGCTTCACCCATGCCCTCTGCTACTGCCAGGGCATCGAGGAGATGTACGGGGCTGAGATCCCCGTCCGGGCGAAGTACCTGCGAACGATCTGGTCGGAGCTTCACAGGATGCACAGCCATCTGCTTTGGCTGGGACTGCTGGCGGACGCCTTCGGCTTCGAGAGCCTCTTCATGCAGATCTGGCGCCACCGAGAATTGGTTATGGATGCGCTGGAGAAGACGTCCGGCCACCGGGTCATCGTCTCCACCTGCACCATCGGCGGCGTGCGCCGGGACATCAGCGAGGAGAACCTTCAGTTCATCCTGAATACCCTCAAAGAGGTGCAGACGGAACTCGACAAGGTGACGAGCGTACTGTCCAAGGACTACACCATTCGGAAGCGCTGCATCGGCGTGGGCGTGATGTCCACGGAGCAGGCGCTGGCCATGGGCGCCGTCGGCCCCGTCATGCGGGCCAGCGGCATTGCCCAGGACGCGCGGCAGACCGGCTACGCCGCGTACAGCGATCTGAAGTTCGAGCCGATCGTGGAGAACGGCTGCGACTCCTACGCCAGGGCGCTGGTGCGGCTGCGCGAGACCTATCAGGCCGTGGATCTCATTCGCCAGGCTATCGACAAGATGCCGCAGGGCGAAATCGCCACGAAGGTGAGAGGGTTCCCCACCGGTGAGGTGTTCACGCGGGTGGAGCAGCCTCGGGGCGAGCTGGTCTACTACATGAAGGGCAACGGCACCAAGAACCTGGAGCGGATGCGAGTTCGGACTCCAACCTACTCCAACGTTGGGACGCTGCTGGTTACGCTGCCGGGCTGCAACCTGGCGGACGTGCCGATCATCACCCTGGCGATCGACCCATGCTTTAGCTGCACGGAGAGGTAGGGGAAAGGAGGAAGCAGATGGCTTGGTTCTTACCTGGAGTCCTGGGAAATCTGTTCGGTGGCCCTGCTACTCGGATGTACCCCTTCCAGAAGCGCGAGCCGTTCGAGAATGCCAGGGGGCAGATAGTCTTCGACGGCAGCAAGTGCAACCTGTGCGGGGCTTGCGCCAGGCGATGCCCATCGGCGGTGATCACGGTGGATCGGACGGCACGGACCTTCCGATTCGAGAATTTCCGCTGCATCATATGCGAGGCGTGCGCTGAGGTGTGCCCCAAGAAGGCGCTGACCCTGGATAACCACTATCGGGCGCCGGCGTATGTGAAGGACGTGCTTCTGTACAATGCGCCTCCCGAGGAAAAGCCAGCCGTGGCGGCCGCGAAGGAAGCGTAGTCCAGGGGGACAGGTGTCAGGGGCCGGGGTTTCCCCAATTACATCACTACAGACACCAAGGGGCAAAAAGGGAGGGCCAGCGATCAGCCGGCCCTCCCTTTTTGCCCCTTCAGCTAGCCCAGCAGTTCCTCCAACCGCTTCCGGTTGAAGCCAACCACCACCTCACCGTCTACCGTGATCACGGGGGTAGTCATGTAGCCTAGCTCGGACAGTTCATCCATTGCGTGCTCATCTTTCTGCACGTCGCGCTCGATGAACCCCACACCATTCTGTGAAAGGAACTCCTTCACTCTATCGCAGAAGAGTCAACCCGCCGTCTGCGTGTAGACAACCACCTGCTTGACCATTGGTTCTTCCTAGCCTTTCCCTGATCCTCTCCCAGACCTTCCATCCGCAAGAGACGCTCCTTCTGGTCTAACCCCCCACCGAATCCCGTGAGCGAGCCGCTGGTGCCGACCACTCGGTGGCAGGGGATCACGATGGGTATGGGGTTGGCAGCCATGGCGCCGCCGGCTGCCCTGGAGGCGTTGGGGGATCCAGCCTCTCTTGCCAGATCGGCGTAGGTGCGAGTATCCCCGTAGGGGATTTGGGCGCAGACGTCCCACACCTTGCACCAGAAGGGCGGTCTATCCGGCAGATCCAGGGTGATGTCGGTGAAGTCCACCCTGATGCCGGACAGGTATTGCTTGAGCCGCTGCTCCAGTTCCGGCCACGCGCCGACATCCTGCGGGAAGCCCTGCGGCCAGGCCGTATTAAGTCGGGACCACGCGGCCTCCTCAGTGGATCGAGGAAGGATGATGCCTGCCAACCCCAGTTGGGAGACGGCCATTCCGACCCATCCCCAGCTTTCGGATTGGAAAACGGAGAGTTGGACAGCCACTCTTGAAGACTCCTGCTGACGTCGCACTCGGGGCGCGGCACCTTGCGGCACACTATAGTGCCGATGGGCTTGTCAGGCAAGCTGTGGCCGCTGGGAGGGGCTACAGCGGCCTGCGCAGCTTCAACTGTGCTTGGCCAGCACGAACAGGCCGTCCACGAACAGCTGGGGGCTCCCGATGAAGATCGGCGGGGGGGTGTCCAGCTCGCCGTTCAGATCTTCTCCATTGATGGCCGGATGCCCGCCGGAGTCAATCATAGTGGCTGGTGGCGGACAGTGGGGGCCTGCGAGACCTCAGTATATGCAGCCAAGATAGAGGTTGTGCTAAAATGCACGCCACGCACCGAGCATTTAGCTGCTACCCGCGGGCGGGCAGCAGGTGTCCAAGAGGGAGGTCGATTCCCAGGTGGCCGATATCACCTCCGGCGGGGTTTCGCGCCCAGGGAAGGGCGGCAGGGCCCTCTTGCTGGCCGTCATGGCTTTCTCCTTCGCCGTTTTCGTGGCAGGAAGTTTCGTCTTCGCTTATCTGTTCGTCTTCTCCGCTTCCGCCGAGATATATCCCGACGTGTTGCCGAAGATTGGGGCAGTCTTGCTGCCTGCCATCACAGGCAAGCCCGACGATAGCAACAAGTCGATTGCCGATCCTGTAGCTGATGGTTCCAAGCGGCGTATCAATATACTGCTGATGGGTCTGGACCAGCGCGATGATGAGAAAGGGACTCCAACTCGGAGCGACTCCATGATCATCGTCAGCGTGGATCAGGATAAGAAGACCGTTGGGATGATCTCTCTGCCCAGGGACATGTGGGTGAAGATCCCCGGGTTCCAGGACAACAGGATCAACGTTGCCAACTTCCTCGGCGACGATCTACGATACAAGTATCCGGGGGGCGGCCCCGCGTTGGCCAAGAAGACGGTGGAGGCCAACTTCGGGATACAGATGGACTACTACGCCAGGGTGAACTTCAGAGGCTTTGAGAGGATCGTGGACACTCTGGGGGGCGTTACCGTGGATGTGGAAAACCCCATCCGTGACAATGAGTACCCCACCGAGGACTACGGGACTATGAGCATCTACATACCGACCGGCGTCCAGCACATGAACGGGAAGGTCGCCCTGCAGTACGCCCGGTCGCGCCACAGCGAGAATGACTTTGGCCGGGCGAAACGGCAGCAGAATCTGCTGGTGGCGATCAAGGACAAGGCGCTGGCCCTGGACGTCATCCCGAAGATCCCCTCCCTCATGGGCACCATGAAAGATATGATCGACACTGATATACCCCCCACCGACATCCTGAGACTGGCCGGGCTCGCGAAGGGAATCAACTCCACGAGGGTGAGCAGCCTGGTGATCGACGAGAAGCTGGCGATTCCCTTCAGGGGTGAGGGGGGGGCAGACCTACTGGCTCCCAACGTACCTGAGATCCGAAAGGCGATCGCGGCGCTGTTGGCCGATCCGGCTATCAAGAACGAAGCGGCGAATATCGAGCTACAGAATGGCACGGCCCGATCCGGCCTGGCCACCAAGGCCGGCGACTTTCTGACCGATTTGGGCTGCAACGTGGCCAAGGTGACCGGCGCGGACCGGACCGATTACAAGACCACACAGATTCAGCTGTTCACGGATAAGAAGGCCACCGCGGCGTTAATCGCCGATACCCTCAAGGTTGGGCAGCAGGCCGTGGTGGTGATGCCGAGTCCCACTCCATCGGCCACTGCCACCTCTCAGAAGAGTGCCAACGCAGGCCCGGACATCCGGGTGATCCTGGGGCAGGACTACACGCTGCCACAGTAAGCTGAGCGCCACTGGGCGGCCGGGGGAAGCGGATCAGCTCGCCCAGCAGCCCGAAGCCGCGGTGCCGGTGGTCGATAGCCCCCACCCGCCCGTCGGTCACCCCAGATACGATGAAACTACTCAACACCTGCCTCGCCTCGTCCACAACGCATGGCTGCCTATCGCGCCTTCACCAGGTCACGAGCGGAGTCGACGATCCTCTGCAGGGCATCCGTAAGCTGTACCGCACCCGCCGCACCCGATGCCGACCCTAGAGGTCGGGGACGACCACAACTCCTGGCCGCAGGATCAGCGTGGCAGAGGATTGGCGCGTAGGTACTAGGTGGTGGAGCGGATAGACGGGGCCCGTAGTCCGCGCGGAATCCCACGAGATAGCGTTGAGACCCGATTCCCCCTTGGCCCCAAGAAAGCTAACTTCTACCTGAAGCTGTGTCCAGCATGATTCTCCGGCATTGTAGTGGCTGGGTCGAGCCATGTGCGCAGCAACCCCGCGCAAATGTTCCTCTTAGATCCAGGTGTCGCTGGTGTGGCGGCGTGAACACCTTCCAACAGGGTCGTAGGGAGGCAAAGGGATGTTAAACGAGCGAGAGGAAAAGGAAGGTATGGAGAGGCTGGGACTGACCAGGGTGACCAGCCGACGAGGGTTCCTGAAGATAGGAGCCTCGGCTGGAGTGTCGCTGGCTATGGTGTCGGCGTTCGGGAGCGTCGTGAAGGCAGCCGGATACAACGCCTCGACGTCGGGTCTGGTGATCATGACCAACGCGAAGGGCATGATCTTGGCAGATCCGACCAGGTGTGTCGGGTGCCGGCGATGCGAGCTGGCGTGCACCGAGTTCAACGACGGGAAGAGCCAGCCGTCGATAGCCAGGGTACAGGTAGGGCGGAACATCAATTTTGGGGCGCAAGGGGCGCGGATGGGTTTCTATCACACAGATGGCACGTTTGGGAATCTGCGACTGGTGCAGGACACCTGCAAGCAGTGCGGCCATCCTGTTCCGTGCGCGACGGCCTGCCCCCAGGGAGCGATAGTGGCGGATCCAACGACCGGTGCCCGTGTGGTCGATGCCAGCAAGTGCATAGGCTGCGGGATGTGCACGGGTGCGTGCCCATGGGAGATGATCCAGGTAGACGCGCAGACGAAGAAGGCGACGAAGTGCTTCCTGTGCGGTGAGTGCGTGGGTGCCTGCCCGACCGGGGCGTTGAAGATGGTGCCGTGGAAGGACCTCACGAAGAGCACCCCGCCGAGGCAGTCCGCCTTCAAGGTGATAGGGACAGCGGCAGTGGGCCAGGGCTGTGGCCCGTGCCACGGCAGCGCACAGCAGTAGGCTTATCGGCCCTCGATAGAGTCGGGGGGTGTCCAAAGGACGAACGCGAGCAAGCGTTGCGTTCTTGCAGGTTCCGTCTGAAGTGGGTCGGAGGCGAACGAGTTGAGCCTTCGCGGGTGTTACACAGAGAATACACTCCTTTCCCTCTGATTCGCGATGCGGGCTAGGGGTGACGAATGACATCGATGTCAGCAGGAGGCAGAGATGGCTAACTTCGGTGGATGGACCGGGAAGACCTTGAGGGTCAACCTGTCCACTGGGGCGATCACGACCGAGAACACGGTAGAGAAGTACAAGGACTACCTGGGCGGGACGGGCGTGGCCTACAAGGTGTTGTGGGACGAAGTGCCCGCCGGGACAAAGGCATACGACGAGGCCAACAAGATCATCTTCGGCGTCGGGCCGTTGACTGGAACCGGCGCACCTTGCGGTGGCCGGGTCACCGTCACGGCCATTGGCCCGACTCCCTGGCCAACTGAGCTGGTCGCGAGCGGCCACATGGGCGGGCACTGGGGAGCCGAGCTGAAGTTCGCCGGCTGGGACAACGTAATCGTCGAGGGGAAGTCGGACAAGCCGGTGTGGCTCTCCATCGTGGATGACAAGGTGGAGATTAGAGACGCCACCAATATGTGGGGCAACGGGATCTACCGGGCGACCGCGCAGATCCTGGAGGAGATCGGTCCTGAGGGCCACGTGGCCGCCATCGGACAGGCCGGCGAGAACCTCGTCCGTATGTCCGTTGTCATGAACGACAACTCCCACTCGGCCGGCGCCGGCATGGGGGCCGTGATGGGCTCCAAGATGCTGAAGGCGATCGGCGTTCGTGGTACAGGTGCGGTGCAGATAGCGGCGGACAAGAAGGACTGGCGCGATTACATCAAGTACATCGACTCCATCCTGGGCGCCAACAACCAGCACTCGGTCCCGAGCACGCCGCAGCCGTGGGCGGAGTTCTACTCCGCGGGCAGCCGCTGGACCGCCACCAAGGGCCTCTACTGGGGCGCTGCCGATCCGCCGGTTGAGACCGGCACCTGCGATCCCCACGACGCGAACAGCATAGGCTACCGGACGGCCAAGGCTACCTTCGACATGGGTCCGCTGGCCGAGCGATACCACGTACGGCAGGGCGGCTGCCACTCCTGCCCTATCCGCTGCCACGAGCAGATGGACGTCCCCAGCGTTGAGAAGTACGGCGTGTCCCGCTACGCTGCCAACACCTGCGCCGGCTGGCAGGGCAAGAGCGTCTTCAAGACCTTCCCCGATGGCCCGCAGGGGCTGACCAGCATCGAGGCCAACATAGTGGGCAAGCACCTTGCCGACGACTACGGCATCTGGTGCAACTACGGCATTCTCCAGCGCGAGTTCAAGTTCGCCTACGACAACGGCTACATCAAGAACAACCTGAGCAAGGCTGAATACGACAGCATCCCGTGGGCGAAGTTCGAGAAGGGCGACCCCGAGTTCCTCTTTGAGTTCTACAAGAGGATCGCCTTCAAGCAGGGGGAGTTCGGCACCGCATTCGGCGAGGGCTCCGGGCGGCTGATGACGCGGTGGAAGTTCGGTCCCGAGTACATGGACGACCACGATGTCGTGTACTGGAAGATGGGCCACCCGAAGCACCACTCCGCCGAGGATGCCGGCCAGACGGGCGTGCTGATCAACCTGATGTACAACCGCGACGCTCAGTGCCACTCCCACACCAACCTGGTCCGCAACGGGCTGCCTCTCAAGCAGCAAAAGGCGATCGGGGAGAAGCTGTTCGGGTCGGGCGATGCGGTGGATGCGGTGAACAACTACACCCCGATGAACCGCTACAAGGCGGTTTTCGCCAAGTGGTCGCTGCTGCGCAAGGAGTTGCACGACTCGCTGACCCTCTGCCAGTGGATGTACCCGCTGTCCGGATCGCCACTGAAGGAGCGGAACTACATCGGCGATGACACAGTCGAGGCCAAGCTCTACTCCCTCGTCACCGGCGATCAGAAGAGCAAGGAAGAGTTGGACCTGATCGGCGAGAGGCTGTTCAATCTCCACCGAGCCCTGACCATCCGGGACATGGGCACCAAGGAGATGCGCGCCCAGCACGACACCATTCCCCCGTGGGTCTTCGACTATCCCGCGGACAAGAAGCCCTTCACGCCGGGCCACTACAAGATGGATCAGGCCGACATGGAGACGGGCAAGGACATGATGTACACAGAGCTGGGCTGGGATGGGACCACAGGCACCCCGACCCGGGCCACTTACGAGCGGTTGGGCCTGAAGGATGTCGCCGATGCCCTGGAGAGCAAGGGGCTGCTGTAGCTATTGGACTTAGGGGCGGGCACAAGGCCCGCCCCACTCTTATCCTCACATATCCCCATAGATATCAAACCGGTAGCGGTGGTTGCTGAGCCACCGCTGGACTGCCGGAAGGACTACTTACCATGGCGGACGAGACCATTCAGGAGATGCCGGCCGAAGTCACTCAGCTGACACTGGCGCAGGAGGTGGCGGAACTGGTGCGGGACCAGTCCAAAACCGAAGCATCACTGACTCCCATCGCCTCCCTGGAAGTTGATGAGAAGCCGTTGGAGGCGGAGGATCGGGAGAAGCTGATCCAGGAGGTGCTGGCCGACCCGCGGTGCGCCGACCTCCGCTTGTTGCGAAGCTCTGCTGGAGCTGCCTACTTCTACAGCAGCCTGCACGTAAGCGATAGTTATGCCCGCATACTGCTCCGAGTGGAAGAGGACAACCCCTATGAGACTATAGCTGCCACGGTGAGGGAGGAATCCGAAGTGTACCCTCGCCCGACCCCCATTGCCGCGTTGCGCAACCACACCTTTGGGCTGGACCCGGGTCGGATTGAGCAGTTGGTGCTCGAGCTGATGCAGCTCGAGCAGTACAAGGACATCAAACTGATAGAGGCCTCCACGGGAGCCATATATCTGCATTCGGACCGCTTCCTCGATCCGGACTGGGCTCAATCGCTGGTGGAGTGGGAAGAGGTCGGCAAGAACGCGAGCCCCTGAATGCGTGGTGCCTTATGACGGGCACCGGGAAGGAACAAAGATGTCGAAAAAGGTGACACGAAGGATAGTAGGGACGCTGGTGATCGCGTCCATCTCTGCCTGTGCCGGGCTGATCGTGATCGGGACGGCACTGGCAGCCCCATCTGGCCCGGCGAAGGCCGTTCCCCATTCGGTGGCCGGCTACTGGGGATACAACTGCACCATCTGCCACGAGCCGTTCGGCGGCATGGTTCCGACGGAGGCGGATCATATCGGGCGAACCCGAGATACCTGCATGACCTGCCACGACTCGGCGCCCGCGGCGCCTGCTGCTATTGTGGCACCTGCCGCTCCTGCAGCGCCCGCGGCACCTGCTGCCGACCAGCCCGCTGCCGATCAGGTTGATGCGGCTCCAGCCCCGCAGGATATCGCGGCTCCCGAGCAGGCTCAGGCTGATGCGGCTCCAGCCCCCGCAGTTGCAGCCGCTCCGCCCGCACCCGCCCCTGCTCCAGCGGCCGCGTCAGCCGACGGTGCTTCCAAGGTGACGCATGCGGTGGCAGGTCGCGAGAACTGCCTTATGTGCCATCAGGCCGGGGGCGGGGTAGTCCCAGCACCCGCAGGCCATGCGGGACGCGCCAGCAGTAGCTGCCTCGCCTGCCACTCATCTTAGATTCTGGCAGTAGAAAGACCCACACTGGCCAGGCGATACCAGGGGGCCGGCGGGCAACACCGCCGGCCCTTCGCTGTGCGCCCGCAGCCGCCCCTTCCTCGGCCCGAACGTGCTCGATGAAGCGGAAGGTGTCGCCGGGATTCAGGAAGTGCCTGATCTCCGCCAGCAACCGGCGCTTGTCAGCGCCATCCCCAGGATCGGTATTCGTCACTCCTCGTCACTCCATGGTAGTGCTCCTCTTCTCCGTCGATACGCGACTCTCCGCCATGACGTCCTTATCAACAGGTATGGGGGAGGTCCCCTGTACAGCCGCACCCCTTTGGGTCCCCGTTATAGCCCTGGTGGAGGTCCGCCACCTCCCCCGGTCCCTCGATCTGCATGGTCGAGTGCCCAATGCCGAAATGCTCCTGCAGCAGCTTCGTGGCATCCCCCAGGATGCGACCGCCATCGGGCTCGGAGAGCTTCAAGTGCCCGCTCATACAGAGGAAGCCCGAGGTCACCGTCCAGATGTGGAGGTCGTGGACCCCGACTACCCCCGGCAGGGACAGTAGGGCCTTCTCTACCCCTCCGATGTCCACGCTCTTGGGGGTTCCCTCCATGAGGATCTCCACCGTCTCCCGCAGCAACCTTCCCCCACTAAAGATGACCAGCAACCCGATCACGACGCTGATCAGGGGGTCGGCGTAGTACCAGCCGGTTGTGAGCATAACGAGGGCGGCTGCGATGGCCCCGATAGAGCCCAGAATGTCGGTGAGGACGTGGAGGAAGGCTCCCCGCATGTTGATGCTCTCCTGGGAGCTTCCATGGAGTACGAAGGCGGCGGCTAGGTTGGAGAGGAGGCCCGCGAAGGCGATGACGAGCATAGGTCCCGATGCGACCTCCGGGGGCTGGCTCATGCGCTGGTAAGCCTCCCAGAAGATGTACAGGGAGATTCCGAGGAGAGTCGTGGCGTTGGCACCTGCCGCCAGGACCTCGACCCGATGGTAGCCGTAGGTGCGCTCGCGTGTGGCCGGGCGCCCGGCGATCCAGATGGCAAATAGCGCGAGGGCGAGGGCAGCCACATCAGACAGCATGTGGCCCGCGTCTGCCAGGAGGGCAAGGCTGTGCGTGAGGATCGCGCCCACCACCTCAATTACAAAGAAGACGCCGATGATGCCGAGGGCTGCTCGCAGCGGACGCACGTCCCGCACTGGTCCGTCGAAGTGACAGCCGTGATCGTGGCCGTGGTCGTGGCTATGCAAGGTTATCCTCCTCTCCGAGCGACGTGGCTGGCTCCATCTCCGCCAGTCGCCCGTAATGAGCCGTCACTTCTGCCTGAGAAGCCGGGAAGAGTTCGCCAGGATGCCGATGTCGGGAAGGGACTGAGCAGCCGCCGCGAGAATGGGCGGGAGGATGCCGATGGCAGCCAGGGACAGGCCCACGACATTGTACAGCGCCGTGAAGGCGATGTTGGTCTTGACCACGCCCATGGTGCGCTTCGCTATGCGCAAGACCTCGGGGACCAGCATCCAGTCCTCACGCATCAGCCCGATGTGGGCGGCCTCCAGAGCCACGTCTGTCCCCGCCACCCCCATGGCGATGCCCACGTTCGACTGAGCCAGGGCTGGGGCGTCGTTCACACCGTCGCCCACCATCACCACGGTGTGCCCACGGGATTGGTACTCCTTCACGATACGGATCTTGTCCTCTGGAAGCAGGTTGGCCCGGTACTCGATGCCGAGGCGAGCGGCGAGAGCGGCAGCCGTGCGCTCGTTATCGCCGGTGAGAAGCTCGACCCTCTTCATGCCGAGAGCCTTCACTGCCCGAAGAGCCTCAGGCACCTCCTCCCGAAGGGTGTCCGAGGCCGCCAGCACCCCTGCCATCTCTCCGTCCACGGCGACGAAGAGCAGGGTCTTGCCCTCTGCCTCCATCTCTCCAGCGGCCCTGAGATCGGAGACCTGCCCAACCAGGCGGCGGCTGCCGACAGCCACATCCTTGTCCCCGACCCTGGCCCTCACGCCCTGGCCCGGTACGGCCTCAAAGCCCTCGGCTTCGGAGACCGCCATTCCCCTCTCACGGGCTGCCCTTCGCACCGCTTCGGCCAGGGGATGCTCCGAGTACCGCTCGGCGGAGGCCGCCAGTCGAAGCACCTCGTCCTGGGCGAGGCCGTTCAATGGCACGACGTCGGTGAGCTGGGGCCTACCGAGGGTGAGGGTGCCCGTCTTGTCGATCAGCAGCACGTCGGCCTTCGCCAGGGTCTCCAGGTACTTGCTCCCCTTGATCAGGAGCCCTCGCTTCGCCCCTGCTCCGACTGATGCCAGCATGGCGATGGGTGTAGCTAGAGCAAAGGAGCAGGAGCAGGCCACCACCAGCACGGCGGCGGTAGCCAACGGGTCGTGGCGTATAGCGAGTGTGAGGGCCGCGAGACCGGCCACCACCGGCAGGTAGTAGGCGCTGAACCTGTCGGCGATTCGTTGGACGTCCGCCCTGTTCGATTCGGCTTCCTCCACCAGCTTGATCACCTTGCCGAAGGTGGTATCTGCGCCGATGCCGGTTGCTCTCACCCTGAGGCTTCCCAATCTGGCGATGGTGGCAGCGAAGACCTTTGAGCCCTCGGCTGCCTCCACCGGCATCGATTCCCCGGTAATGGCCGCCTGGTCGACGGTGGCCTGGCCCGCCACCACCTCGCCGTCCACCGGTATCTGGTCCCCTGGCCGGACGACCACGGTTTCTCCAAGTTGCACCTGCGAGACTGGAACTTCCACTTCCCCTCCGTCTCGCTCCACCCTCGCCTTCTGGGGAATCATGGTTGTGAGGTCCTTCACGGCACGGCGAGCCCTCTCCATCGTGAACTGTTCAGCGTAGTCGCCGACCCGCATGAAGAAGACGACCACGGCGGCGGTCGCCCACTGGCCGACCACGGCGGCGGCAATGACCCCGAGGGTCATCAGGTGGTGGGAGATCACCTGATGGCGGAGGGTGGCCTGCACCACGTTGCGAAAGACCGGGTAGCCTCCGATCAGGACGACGACGAGCCACACGGGCCAGGGGACG
>Ga0209638_1000634_pt1 | contig 23023 bp, 17 predicted proteins | sample BarGraNGADG00211_FD_184490 | JGI IMG/M metagenome (GOLD analysis project Ga0209638, IMG submission 184490) | Arctic peat soil microbial communities from Barrow, Alaska - Barrow Graham LP Ref core NGADG0002-211 (SPAdes) (version 2) | ecosystem: Environmental > Terrestrial > Soil > Wetlands > Peat...
CTCCGCGTACGAACCGGGGTAATGCAGGCCTCGCGACGGCACCCAGCAAGCCTACGAGCCGGGCAGTGAAATGGATAGCCCACTATCGGATTTGGCTTGCGCCGTCCGACCCGGACCTTTCCGTGCCCGGCGCGGTGGCCAGACGGGGTCATCGACCAAGCCCCGTTGACGTCTAGCAGCCGGCCCCGAAGGTCGACGTCCACGGCTCGCAGGCCGAGCTGCTCGCCGAGGCGCAGGGCACAGAAGGCGGCGATGCTGATGATGAAGGGCAGCCAAACCCATCGCCCGACTTGCGCCGAAGTCTGGATGGCCTCCTCGACAGATGAAGTTGCGGGTCGCTTTTGCGGCGGGAGGTAGTTCCTGCCCGCGCCCTGCCTGGTCGCACCCCGGCCGTACTCCACGTCCTCCATCGGGTTCTCATCCGGGCTGAGCCACCGGCCACCGGGTCGCCTGCGCCAGGCGGTCATACGCATCCCAGACAGCGTCGAACCGAGGTCCGCGACCCGGTCGCCGCCCAATTCGCCTGCGCGAGCCTTCGTGATGACGCCCTGGCTGTGCTCGGTGCACCATTCAGCAACCAAGACGGACCCGATCGAGGGCAAAATCCACTTCCTCAAGATGGACCTCCTGTTGGCGATGTAGTCGTCGTCTCGGCCCTTTGAGCGGAGATAGTCGAGGTACATCTCGGACAGCGCGCAGATGTCGCGACGGCACGCATCCGGCTGGCCGTTCCCATCCGTGCCGGTCCCCATGGCGACCCTCTGGTAAGGGCGCGCTCCACCTGGTCGAACACTGTGTCCAAGGTCTGTCCGTCCTCGGGCACTTTGCTCGTCGACTTTCCGGTCGTCTGGCTGAGGTAGACGACGCGACCGTAGGGGGCGCCGTCAGTGGGTGCGTAGGACCGGACGCGCCACTTCTTGCCAGCGCCACTGGTGCGCTCTACGCCGATGCGGGTGGCGCGGGCGGCAGGCTTGCCATCCTTGCGCGGCCTGGGCATCAGGAGGCCCTGCGGCGAGATTGGCGGCGCTGAGGAAACTCCGCAGGACTGTCATCGACCAGAACTGGGACGTCGACCGGGCCCGCGACCTGTTCCGTGACCGGTTCGACAACAGGGATTGCGATGACAGTGGCGTCCCTCTCGGGCGACTTGGATGTCAGGCACCACTCTTCCCAGACGATCAGGGTGTCCAGGCGGTAGTTGCCCCCGATCGACCGGGGGAAGCTGGCGTTCTTGAGCTGGAGGTAGCCATGGGTGCGACCCCAGCGGTACCTGGCGATGACTTCCTGTGGCTTCAGGAACGTGTGGTGGGGGTCGCCCCCCGGATGGGTTGTTGGCATTGTTGGTTTCATGGCTGGGACCGTTCGGAGACGCCGCAGTGGCGCAAACGACCGCCATCGACCGCTGCCCGGACGCACCGTCACCAGACGGCACGTTTGCTGGATAAGCCCTGCAGAGGTCACGATGTCCGCATTCGGCATCACTGAGAGCAGTGAGGAAAGGCGACCGTGATGGCTAACCGACTTACGCAGTCCACGAGCCCGTATCTGTTGCAGCACAAGGACAATCCGGTGGACTGGTGGGAGTGGGGACCCGAGGCTCTCGCGGAGGCGGAGCGCCTCAGCAAACCCATCTTCTTGTCCATCGGATATTCCGCCTGTCACTGGTGTCATGTGATGGCCCACGAGTCGTTCGAGGATGACCAGGTGGCGGCCGCACTGAACGCCGGCTTCGTGGCGATCAAGGTGGACCGCGAGGAGCGACCGGATATCGACGCGATCTACATGTCCGCGACCACGGCTCTGACCGGACGCGGTGGCTGGCCGATGACCTGCTTGCTCACCCCGGCAGGCCAGCCCTTCTTCTGCGGCACGTACTACCCCAAACCAGCTCTGCTGCGGCTTCTTGGACAAGTCTCCGACGCGTGGACCCATCAGCGTGACGAGATTCTCGCCGGCGGAGAACGCATCGTCCAAGCCCTGCGCGAAACCCCGGCGACCGGCCTGCAGACACCGCTGTCGGCAACGGGCTTGGGACAGGCCGAGGCCCGGCTCGCCGGCGGATACGACTGGCAGGACGGCGGGTTCGGCCCGGCGCCCAAGTTCCCGCCATCGATGGTCCTGGAGTTCCTCCTGCGCCACTGGGCACGCACAGGGTCCGGCCGCGCCCTGCAGATCGTCGAGGGCACCTGCACCGCGATGGCGCGCGGCGGCATGTACGACCAGCTGGCGGGCGGCTTCGCGCGCTACTCGGTGGACGCCGGCTGGGTCGTGCCCCACTTCGAGAAGATGCTCTACGACAACGCCCAGCTCCTGCGGGTCTATCTGCACCTGTGGCGGGCGACGGGCTCACCGCTTGCAGAACGAGTTTCGCGCCAGAGCGCTGACTTCCTGCTGCGTGACCTCGGCACCAAGGAGGGCGGCTTCGCGTCCTCGCTGGACGCGGACGCCGAGGCGGTAGAGGGTCTGACCTACGTCTGGACGACCCGACAGCTCGTCGAGGTCCTCGGCGAGCCGGACGCCCTACGGGCCGCCGCTCTGCTGGGGGTTACCGACTCCGGGACCTTCGAACCGGGCAGGTCGACCCTCCAGCTGCGCACTGAGCCTGAGGACGCCCAGTGGTGGGAGGCCATCCGCAACCGACTGCTGGGCTCCCGCGGTCTGCGCCCGCAGCCAGCCCGCGACGACAAGGTGGTCACCGGCTGGAACGGCCTGGCCATCTCTGCGCTGAGCGACGCTGGCCTGCTGCTCGGGGACTCGACGTACGTCCAGGCTGCGCAGGCATGCGCGCGGTTTCTCACCGGCTCCCACCTGGTCGGCGGCAGGCTGCGCCGGGCCTCACGCGCCGGCGTGGTCGGAGCCGCGACGGGGGTCGCCGACGACTACGGCAACCTGGCCGAAGGCCTGCTCACCTTGCACCAGGCAACGGGTGATCCCCGATGGCTGACTGCCGCAGGCGAGCTTCTCGAGACGGCACTGGCCCACTTCGCCGACGCCGGTGGGGGTTTCTTCGACACGGCCGACGACGCCGAGCAGCTCTTCACCCGACCGCGCAGCCCCGCCGACAACGCGGAGCCGGCTGGCCAGTCCTCGATGTCCGGCGCACTGCTGACCTACTCGGCGCTGACCGGATCCAGCCGTCACCGGGAGGCGGCCGATGCTGGCCTCGCCGCGGCCGCAGCTCTGGCAGTTGAGAACCCCCGTTTCGCCGGCTGGACGCTTGCTGTGGCTGAGGCGATGGTGACGGGCCCGCTCCAGGTTGCTGTCGTCGGGCAGGGACCGCAGGCATCGGAGCTCTTGCGGGTCGCCCGGGCAAGCACGTCCCCCGGCCTGGTCACTGCTCACGGCTCCCCTGACGCACCGGGGGTGCCGCTGCTGGCGCACCGCCCGCTGGTGGCCGGGCTCGCAGCGGCATACCTGTGCCGTGGCTTCGTCTGCGACCGTCCGGTCACCACACCCCAGGAGCTGGCCTCGGCGTTGGCCAAAGAAAGCTGACCGGACGGTTCGATCTGTGCGTCAGCCGAGCTGACCGAGCACGTCAAGGCCGATCTTGACAATGAAGGCGCCCAGCACGATGACCAGCACGACGCGGATGAACCCGGCCCCCTGGGCCACAGCGGTGCGCGCGCCGATGTACCCGCCGGCAAGGTTGCCCAGTCCCATCAGCAGGGCGACTTTCCACATCACCGCCCCAGCCGGGATAAAGATGACCAGTGCAGCCAGGTTGGTGGCCACGTTGGCGATCTTGGCCTTGGCGCTGGCCTGCAGGAACGCGTAGCCCAGCAGACCCACGAGGGCGAACACAAGGAAGGAGCCGGTTCCAGGACCCAGCGCACCGTCGTAGATGCCGATGAGGAAGCCGACCCCGGTGGCGGCCAGCACGTGGCGGTGTCCCGAGAATCGCAGGGCAGTCTTCTGGCCCAGTCTCGGCGTGAACAGGGTGTAGGTCCCGACAGCGACCAGCACTACCAGGATGATGGGGTTGAAAGCAGCGCTGGAGATGTGCGACACGAGCGAGGCGCCGATCAGTGATCCGGCGAACGCCAGCACTGCCAGCGGGATCACGGTCTTCAGGTCCGGCCTGACGTGGCGATAGTAGGTCCCCGCACTGACCGACGTGCCACAGATCGAGCTGGCCTTGTTCGTCGCCAGGATCTGGACCGGCGCAACGTGCGGGAACCCGAGCAGGAGTGCAGGGATCTGGATCAGGCCGCCACCGCCGACGACTGCGTCGACCCACCCGGCGCACACGGCGGCCACGCCCATGAGCACCAGGGTAAGGGTCGAGGGGTCGTTCAGGGGGACTGCCAGCCGTCCAGGATGTCGAGAATGTCCAGCAGCTCGCGGGCGACCCCGTCTGGGGTCACGTCGACCGCAACCTGCTGTCCCACCGGGATCTGCGAATGCGGAACCCAGATGGCGCGCATCCCGGCAAGCTGACTGCCATGGATATCCTCGAAGGGTCGGTCCCCCACATAGACGGTCTCAGACGGATCCACACCCAGAGCCGCCGCCGCCGCGCGGAAGGCCTCCGGATGAGGCTTGGTCCAGTCCAGCTCACTGGAGTAGATGTCGGCGTCGATCAGGTCCAGGACGCCGTCACGCTCGAACACCCCACGGTGGTATTCCCGAGGCCAGATCGTGTTGGACAGTACCCCGACGCGCACTCCGCGCTTGCGCAACCCCTCCCACAGGGGTCGCACCTGCTTGTCGGTGAACGTGTGGGGCTCCCAGAACTCCTGGTATGCCGCCAAGGCCGCCTCGCGCCGGAGGTCGCCGTCAGCCAAGCCTGCCTCCGCGAGGATCTCATGCAGGCGGGCGCTGCTGTGCTCGGTGCGGCTGCGGACCCAGGCCGCCTCCTCAGCGGCCATGACGCGCCCAGCCAGAGAGAGCGCCTGTGCTTCCTCGGCGTGAACCTGGCGGGCGAACACGCGCCACTGCTCCTCGAGGTCGACGCAGTGCCATGGCGTCAGGGTGCCGCCCCAGTCAAAGATGATGGCCTGGCAACGGGGCGGGGCGGGCACGACAACGCTCATCGGCTCGCTGCGCCCTGCACCTCGGGCAGGATCTCGCCGCGAACTTCGGACATGACCGCGGCGACGATCTGGTCGACCGGCACCTCGCGCCGGTCGCCGCTGGCCCGGTCCTTGATCTCGATGGTGCCAGCCTCAAGGCCCTTGCCGACAATGACGATGGTGGGCACGCCGATCAGCTCGGCATCCTTGAACTTCACCCCAGGCGAGACCTTCCGGCGGTCGTCATAGATGACCAGCACCCCGCGTGCGGCCAGGGCATCGGTGAGCTCGGCAGCCTTGGCGAAAACCTCTTCGGCCTTGCCTGTCGCCACCACGTGGACGTCCGCAGGGGAGATCTCGCGAGGCCACACCAGGCCGAACTCGTCGTGACAGCCCTCTGCCACGGCCGCGACGGCACGACTGACGCCCACGCCGTAGGAACCCATCGTCACGGTCACCAGCTTGCCGTTCTGGTCAAGAACCTTCAGGTCCAGCGACTGTGCATACTTGCGGCCGAGCTGGAAGATGTGCCCCATCTCGATGCCTCGTGCGGTCTGCATGGGCTGGCCGCAGTTGGGGCACTGGTCACCGTCGCGCACCTCGGCCGCCTCGATCGTGCCGCCACCGGTGAAGTCTCGTCCCGCCACCAGGCCGATGACATGCCGGCCGGGGGCGTCGGCTCCGGTGACCCAGACAGTGCCTTCGACGACGCGGGGATCGAGCAGGTACTTGATCCCAGACGCAGCGTCCTGACCCAGCACCCCCGGGCCCATGTAGCCCTTGGCCAGCGCGGGGTACCTGGCGAAGTCCGCCTCGTCGAACGCCTCGATCTCAGCAGGCTCGACCTGGGCACCAAGGCGCTTCTGGTCGATCTCCCGGTCACCGGGTACCCCGATAGCCAGGGGCTCACGCAGGCCGCCGGGGTGCACCAGCATGACGATCACGTTCTTGAGGGTGTCGCTGGCTCGCCAGGGCCGATCCGGGCGAGGGAAAGCCGCATTGAGGTGGTCCACCAGGGTCGCGATGGTGGGGGTGCCCGGAGTGTCCTCGACGTGGGCAGCCGGCAACCCGTCATAGGCCATCACGGGTGGCGCAGGCACCTGCACCGCCTCGACGTTGGCTGCGTAGTCGCAGGAGGTACAGCGCACGTAGGTGTCTTCGCCATGTTCGGCCGTCGCCAGGAACTCCTCGGACGCCGAACCGCCCATCGCACCGGAGGTCGCCTTGACGATGACGTACTCGAAGCCGAGACGGTCAAAGATCTTGATGTAGGCGCCGCGGTGGGAGTCATACGCGGCCTGCAGGCCGACGTCGTCGACATCGAAGGAGTAGGAGTCCTTCATGATGAACTCGCGACCTCGCAGCAGGCCTGCTCGCGGGCGAACCTCGTCTCGATACTTGGTCTGGATCTGGTAGATCGCCAGCGGCAGATCCTTGTAGGAGCCGTAGAGGTCCTTGACCGTCAGCGTGAACATCTCTTCGTGTGTGGGACCCAGCAGGTAGTCCGCACCCTTGCGGTCCTTGAGCCGGAAGATGTTCTCGCCGTACTCGGTCCAGCGACCGGTCGCCTCGAAGGGCTCCTTGGGCAGCAGCGCAGGGAAGCTCAGCTCCTGGGCTCCGATGGCGTCCATCTCCTCGCGCACGATGCGCTCGACGTTGCGCAGCACCTTCAGCCCCAGGGGCAGCCAGGTGTAGATGCCGGGAGCAACACGGCGGATGTAGCCGGCGCGAACCAGCAGCCGGTGACTGGGCAGCTCCGCATCGGCCGGGTCCTCGCGCAGGGTTCGCAGGAACAGGGTCGACATGCGTAGGGCCGGGGTTGACAACAGATCTCCTTGGTCAGGTCCGGGGGCACGGGTCGCACCGGACACCGTGAGGATATCGGCAGAAGGCCGACGCCCTCACGCCAGTTTCCCGCTGGCTCACATCAGGACAGTGGCGAAGCTCCCGATCTGGGTGAATCCGACCCGCGCATAGGTAGCCCGCGCGGGCGTGTTGAAGTCATTGACGTACAGCGTGACCACTGGTGCGATCTCGGTCCTGACCTGCTCGACCACCGCCGCCATGGCGGGGGCGGCAAGTCCCTGACCACGCCAGCGCGGCGCCACCCAGACTCCCTGGACCTGGGCGACGCCCAGAGCCACCGACCCGATGTCGGCCTTGAACACGACCTCACCGTGCTCGACGCGCACCAGGGTGCGCCCCTGCCTGATCAGCGAGGCGATGCCTTGTCTGTAGATGTGACCCGAGCCCCGGTACGGCGGGTAGCCGATCTCTTCGGCGAACATGGCCGCGGCAGCCGGCATCACCAGGTCCACCTCGTCGAATCCCGCCGGTCGGACGTTCGGGTCGCACGACGTACCCGGTAGAAGTGGGCTTGCGGTGACCAGAACCGGCTGGTGGGCGCGCACCGTGCGCGGCTCCCCCCAGGTGGGTCGCAGGGCCTCCCACAGCGGCAGCACCATGTCGGAGGGTCCGAACACCGAGGAACAGTGGTGCCGCCATCGGCGCATCTTGGTGGCAAACGACGCGAGCGCGGGTTCGTCGCACTCGACCGGGACCAGGTTGGCCGACGCCCAGCAGATCGACTGCAGACCCGAACCGTCGGCATATCCGAGCACCGCTCCCGGGGACGTTGCGAGCGCGCCTTCGAGGATGCGCGCGGCAACAAAGACATTCGTGCGGGCATCGCGCGCGCAGACTTCCAACGCCTGGTCACGGTCAGCCGTGGTGAGGGCGCGGACAGCACTGTGGGTGCGCAGCACTTCTTAAGCCTGCCCCGCGCTGACGGCCTTGTCGACCGGCGCGGGCGCGCAGGAGTCAGCCGACGGTGACAACGGGCCCCGCCTGCTCCCCATCGTCGTCGACCGGTTCACCCATCTCCTCGGCGATCCGCATCGCCTCCTCAATCAGGGTCTCGACGATCTGGGACTCTGGCACCGTCTTGACGATCTCGCCCTTGACGAAGATCTGCCCCTTGCCGTTGCCAGAGGCGACACCCAGGTCCGCCTCACGAGCCTCACCCGGCCCGTTCACGACACAGCCCATGACCGCGACGCGCAGCGGCACCTGAAGACCCTCGAGTCCCGCCGTCACCTGATCAGCCAGCGTGTACACGTCAACCTGCGCACGCCCGCACGAGGGACACGAGACGATCTCCAGCTTGCGCGCACGCAGATTCAGCGACTGCAGGATCTGGATGCCGACCTTGATCTCCTCCACCGGGGGCGCCGACAAGGAGACGCGGATGGTGTCACCAATTCCCTTTGCCAGCAACGTTCCGAAGGCCACCGAGGACTTGATCGTCCCCTGGAAGGCAGGTCCGGCCTCGGTCACGCCGAGGTGCAGCGGCCAGTCACCACGGGCGGCAAGCTGCTCGTAGGCCTTGATCATCACGACCGGGTCGTTGTGCTTGACCGAGATCTTGAAGTCGTGGAAGTCGTGCTCCTCGAACAGGCTCGCCTCCCAGATGGCCGACTCGACCAGGGCCTCGGCCGTGGGCTTGCCGTACTTGGCCATGATGCGTGAGTCCAGGGAGCCGGCGTTGACACCGATCCGGATGGAGACGCCGGCGTCCTTGGCCTCGCGGGCTATCTGCTTGACCTGGTCGTCGAACCTGCGGATGTTGCCCGGGTTCACCCGGACGCCGGCACAGCCGGCCTCGATCGCGGCGAAGACGTACTTGGGCTGGAAATGGATGTCGGCGATGACCGGGATCTGAGAGTGCTTGGCGATCTCGCCCAGAGCGTCGGCGTCGTCCTGGGTGGGACAGGCCACCCGTACGATGTCGCAACCGGTCGCGGTCAGCTCGGCGATCTGCTGCAGGGTCGCGTTGACGTCGGCTGTCGGGGTCGTGCACATCGACTGCACCGAGACGGGTGCGTCTCCACCCACATCGACGGTGCCGACCTTGATCTTGCGGGACTTGCGCCGGGGCGAGACCACCGGGGGCGGCAAGGGGGGCATACCGAGGGAGACCGACATGGCGTCAGTATCCCTCACGGGCCACGGCCCGAGCCGTTGCACCGGACACGGTGGTCATCAGCCCAGCTTGATCGGGTTGACCACATCGGCATAGATCAGCAGAAAGGACATGCCGATCAGCGCGATCGAGACCGCATAGGCCACCGGCAGGGCCTTGGCGACGTCGACGTAGCCCGGGTTGGGCTTGCCGCGCAGCCTCGCCACCTGGCGCTTGAGCCCCTCCCACAGCGCGCCCGCGGCATGCCCGCCATCCAGCGGCAGCAGCGGGATGAGGTTGAAGACGAACAGCGCCAGGTTCAGGGACGCAATGAGGCCGATCAGGAAGACGAGCTGGGAGGATCCGGACCCGGTCACCCCGGACAGCTGCCCGGAGGCGGCCTCGCCGGCCACCCGCCCCACGCCCACTACCGAGATCGGGCCGTTGGGGTCCCGCACCCCGCCACCGAAGGCCGCCTTGAAGATGCCGCTCATCTTCTGCGGAATCTTGAGCACTACCCCGGCCGTGCCGGCGACCTGGGTGCCGATCAGGGCCGGGACAGCGGCAAGAGGCTGCTTGACGAGCTCCGCGCTGCCCGAGAAGCCCATGAAGCCCACGCGATCGATGACGGCCTTGCCGTTAGGACCAAGAACGAGGTTGCCCTGGGCGTCGACCCGCGGCACGCTGTTGAGGATCGGGGTCGCAGTCAGGCTCAGACGCTTGCCGGCGCGTTGGACGACGATGGCAATCCGCCGGCCGCCGTTGGGCTGGACCAGGGCGCGAACGTCATCCCAGGTGCTGACCGGCCGCCCGGCCATGGAGATGATCCGGTCACCAGGGCGGATACCCGCGACGTTGGCAGGAGCCGGCGGGTCCGAAGGCGAGCATGCCGCAGGTGCCGTGCCGCTGGCCGACACGGTCTGTACGCACTGCGACACCGCGCTGACCCGCCCGGTGAGCTCGCCAACGCCGTAGAGGGTGAAGATTCCGCCCAGCAGGACCGCCGCGATGAGCAGGTTCATGCTCGGGCCGCCGAGCATCACGACCAGCTTCTTGGGCGTCGAGAGCTTGTAGAAGACCCGGTCCTCGTCGCCCGCCTTGACCTGTTCCATGGACTCCTGGCGGGCCTGGTCCATCAGCTGGGAAAAGCGACCGGTGCTCGATGCACGCAGCATTGAGGGGTCCGTGCCGGGTTTCGGCGGGAACATGCCGATCATCCGGATGAACCCGCCCAGTGGGACCGCCTTGATGCCGTACTCCGTCTCGCCGCGCGTGCGCGACCAGATGGTCGGGCCGAAGCCGACCATGTAGTGAGTGACCTTGACGCCGAACTTCTTGGCCCAGATGAGGTGACCGACCTCGTGCAGCGCGATCGAGACACTGATACCGAGGGCGATGAACAGAACGCCGAAGAAGTACATCACGTAACCAGCGTCTCACTTTCGGCAAGGCCCAGGTGCTCCTGGGCACGGTTTCGCGCCCAGATCTCGGCGCTCAGTACCGTATCAACGTCCACCGCGCTCATATCGTTCTCAGGGTGGACACTCCACTGGTCAACCACCGCCTTGACGGTGTCGACGATCTGCGTGAAGCGAATGCGCCGCGCCAGGAACGCCGCCACGCACTCCTCGTTGGCCGCGTTGAACACGGCGGGGAAGCACGCGCCGGCCGCGCCGACGGATCTGGCCAGGGCGACCGCGGGGAAGGCTTCCTCGTCCAGCGGCAGGAACTCCCAGGTGGACGCCGTGGCCCAGTCGACCGACGGGCCGGCGCCAGGAACCCGGTCGGGCCACGACATCCCCAAGGCGATGGGGTTCAGCATGCTCGGCGGGGAGACCTGAGCCATCGTGGATCCGTCCACGAACTCCACCATCGAGTGGACGACCGACTGCGGGTGCACGACGACCTCGATTCGCTCGAACGGTATGCCGAAGAGCAGATGGGCCTCGATGACCTCCAGCCCCTTGTTGACCAGCGTTGCGGAGTTGGTGGTGACCACCGGCCCCATCGCCCAGGTCGGGTGAGCCAGAGCCTGCTGGGGCGTGACGTCCTGCAGTGCCGCGCGGCTCCAGCCACGAAAAGGTCCGCCGCTGGCGGTGACCACGAGCTTGTGCACCTCATCGGGCGACCCGCCGCGCAGGCACTGGGCGATGGCGCTGTGCTCACTGTCCACCGGGACGATCTGGCCAGGCTTGGCAGCCGTGGTCACCAGCGGGCCTCCGACGATGAGCGACTCCTTGTTGGCCAGGGCCAGGGTGCTGCCGCAGCGCAGCGCCGCCAACGTGGGACGCAGGCCGATCGAGCCGGTGATCGCGTTCAGGACCACATCAGCGCCCATCGCGGCCAGATCGGTGCTGGCCTGTTCGCCGACCAGGATCTTGGGTGCGAACCCTTGTCGCCCCACCTCATCGGCGACCTGGCCGATAGCGGCTGCGACGATATCGCGCTGCCCCCGTGCCACTGCCACAGCCTGGACCCCGAGCCGGACCGCCTGGCGGGCCAGCAGGCCAAGGTCTGCGCCGCCGGCGCTGATCGCGATGACACGGAACCGCCCGGGATTGGCCGATACGACCTCGATGGCCTGGGTTCCGATTGACCCTGTTGACCCCAGGATGACGATGCTACGCGGTGAGCTCACGGCACCATTGTCCGTCAATGTTGTCCATCGACGTCGCGTGCTTGCCCTGCAGATCCGCCAGGGCTACTCAACGAAGATCCGCTCGTCGACCAGCTCCTCCTCAACCCGTCCGCCCTCGGGGTTGAACCTTGCCTGCTTGAAGGCCTTCTCGAACTCCAGGTTCACCCGGTCCACCCCGTTGCGGTTCTTCTCGATGCTCATGACCACCCAGTTGTGGAAACGCTCGGCGCTGGCCAGGTTGTACACCAGGTGGTGCCGAGCAACCACATCGAACTTCTCGTTGAGGATGAGCACAACATCGGCTGGGACGGCAACACTGAGCGAACCACGAAGGTCCTGGATCCTCATCCTCTTGCCCGAGGTCGGGCTGCCCGCGACCACGGCCAGGATGGGGACGGCCAGCTCGAGGGTAAGGTCCTTGAGCGCCTCGACGACAAAGGTCACCCGATCGTTCTCGGACAGCAGAGTGGGCGCATCGAAATGGACCTTCTGAAGGGAGTCGACTACCACGAACGGGGTTTGCCCCGTGTCCTCCTGGAGCTTCACAATGACCTGTCTCATGGTCTCGACGTCGGTGTCCACCGACTTGGAGCGGTGCAGGTGCAGCCGCTGGCCATGCTCCCGAAGAGCCTCCACCGCCTGCGCCCCGCCCTCGGTGTCTGCCAGTCGTCCCTCAATCGTCGGCTCCCGGCGGTACCGCGCCTCGAACGCCTCACGGACGTCCTTGAGCTGCACCCCCATCGCACCGGCAATCTCTGCTGCCTCCATGACGATCAAACGCTCAATCAGGGTGTGGTTGTCATGATCGAAGGAGAAGTAGAGCGCGTTATGGCCGGTGGTGGTCAGGTTCAGCATCACCTGAAGCGCAAAAGTCGTCTTGCCGGTACCCTGCGCCCCGCCCAGAAGAACCAGCGCCCCGGAACGAAACCCGCCCGAGAGCGCCTTGTCCAAGGCGCCGAAGCCGGTCAGCCAGAGCTTTGCCCCCGCCGCCTGACCCACCTTCAACCGAGCATCGGTGTCAGCCAGGACGTCGGACACGGACTGCAACCGCTCTGTGGTCATGGCAAAAGTGCAGCACGACCCCAGGGTGTCCTGTCAAGGGCCCAGCACCGCGCCACGCAGCTGGTTGTCGAGGCCGGCCCGGCCCGCCCGGCAAGACCCTGGGTATCAGCGACCGTCCAGAAGCGGCAAATCAGGGTTCCAGGTGGTGGCGTCCCGGGCATCCTGGCGCCGCCGGGCAACTGCTGAGAGCGCCTCCAGGACAACCCGATTCGCCAGTGCGGCGGTGATGTCCGAGTGGTCGTAGGGCGGACTGACCTCGACGACATCGACGCCCACAACGGGCAGCTCCAGGCAGATCCGGCGCACTGAGTCGAGCAGCTCACGGGCAGACAGACCGCCCGGTTCCGGGGTTCCGGTGCCCGGCGCGTGGCCGGGGTCGCAGACGTCGATATCGACCGAGAGGAACACGCCCTCGCACTCGTCGGTCGCGATGGCGAAAGCCTCGCTCAGGCACACCTGCAGCCCGCGGCGACCGATCTCGGTCATCTCATAGGAGCGCATCCCCTGGCCGGCCATCCAGTCCAGCGTCTCCGGCGCAGGCCAGTAGCCACGCAACCCGACCTGCAGGAACCGGTCGCCGCGCAGTGCCCCGGACTCGATCAGTCGGCGCATCGGCTGACCATGGCCCCACAGGGAGCCGAACTCGATGTCGCCGGTGTCGGCGTGCGCGTCGAAGTGAAGCATCGAGACCAGGCCGTGCCCCAGAACGTTGGCCACGCCCTTGGCGTCCGGAAAGGCGATGGAGTGGTCACCGCCCAGGACCACGGGTATGGCGCCCGCACGGGTCACCTTCTCCACTGCCGCTTCGAGCGCCGGAAGAGCCTTCTCGATCTCTGCGGAGTACATCTCGACGTCTCCGGCGTCCACGACGGTAAGGTCCACCAGGGCATCGGTACGCAGAGCCAGACTCGGCCGCGAGCCGTCGTGCGGCAGGTAGTCCGTCATCCGGATTGCCATCGGGCCAAAGCGGGCTCCCGGCCGGGCGGAGGTGCCACCGTCAAAGGGTGCCCCGAGGATGACGACGTCCGCGTCGGCATAGGTCTGGGGGTCGTCCAGGTCACAGCGCGGGACCCCCAGAAAGGTGATGTCGGGTCCGAACTGGGGGCCGTATCGGGTCATAGCACCGATCCTAGTTTTGGGTCAGGGGCGCCGGCTAGGAGTCGAAGCCCAGACCCAGCCGGTCCAACGCCCGAAGCCAGAGATCACGGCGCCCATCATGGGCGTCGGCCCGGACGATGCTGCGCCGTGTCATCTGGATCCCCAGCCAGCGCGCCGGTTCCGGCGGCCACGGGACAGGCCGGCGGCGCACCATCTCCAGCCGGGTGCGCTCGTTGTCCCGGCCGGCCAGCAGGTCCAGGCAGACCTGGGCGCCGAACCGGGACGCACCGACCCCCAGACCCGTGTACCCCAGAACCGAGGCGACCCTGCCCCCGAGCGCGCGCTGCCAGGACGCGCTGAACCGGGTCGAGGTGTCGATGGCGCCTCCCCAGGTGTGCGTGATCGCCACCCCACGCAGCCCCGGGAAGGTGGCGAGCATGTGGCGGTAGAGCATCTGCTCGGTCTGCGGCCGGCGCGCACGGCGCATCGACAGGTCGGAGCCGTAGTAGTAGAGCGCGTCATAGCCACCGAACAGGACCCGGTTGTCGCTGGTCAGTCGGTAGTAGTGGAACTGGTTGCCGCTGTCACCCACCCCGCAGCGCCGCTCCCATCCCAGCGCCTGACGCTGGCTGCTGCTCAGCGGCTCGGTGGCAATCATGTGGTCCCAGACCGGAACCACGTCGGCCCGGACTGCCCGCAGCGGCGAACGGAAGACGTTCGTGGCCAGCACCACCCGGCGGGCGCGCACGGTCCCGGTCGCAGTGGTCAGCGCGACGCGCTCTGCGGCCGAACGCACCCGAAGCACCCTGGTGGCCTCGTGGATCCGGCCCCCGGCGCCCTCGACGGCGTCCGCCAGACCCCAGGCCAGCCGGGCCGGGTTGAGCATCGCCACGCCATCGCGGTCCAGCAGCCCCCCCAGGTACGTCGGTGAGCACACCAGCGCCCGAGTCTGTGCGGCACTGAGCAGGTCGACCTCCTGCCCCAGATCGCGCAACCTGTGGTGAAGGTCGCGCAGGTCGTCCAGCTGCCAGGCCTCGAGCGCCACATCAAGCTCTCCGGTGCGCTCGAAGTCACAGTCAATGCCGCGATCGCCGATAGTTGCCTCGATCGCGTCGAGATTGGCCGCGCCCAGGCGCTGCAGCAGCGGCATCTCCTGTGGCCACCGGGCCAGGCCGTTGCCCACGCCGTGGGTCAGGCTGGACGAGCAGAAACCACCGTTACGCCCGGTCGCGGCCCACCCCAGCCGCGCGCCCTCCAGAACCACGACATCGCGCCCGGGATCCTCCTCCAGCGCAAGCAGCGCGGCCCACAGGCCGGTAAACCCGCCGCCGACGACCGCAAGGTCCACGTCGTGGTCGCCGCCCAGTGCAGGGCGCGGCCCCGGCCTGCGGACGTCGTCGCACCACAGCGCAGTGGAGGACGCGTGCTCGAGCGCGGCTTCGACCTCACGTGCCGACGTCATGGTGGCCTTCGGGGTGCAGGGCACACGTCAGGGCGCCACCTCGACGCGGCGGTTGCTGATCAGCGTGCCCCCGCGAACAGGAGCAGTGCCGCCATGAACATCACCGAGCCGATGACGTTGATCTGCACCGGCGTCCCGCGCTGAGCCGCGCCCCAGACGAACATCGGGAAGGTCACCGAGCTCGGGGCCGGTTGAAGCTCGACGCCTTGGGTGCTGGTACTGCGCGGTGAGGAGCCTATCCATCGATGTTGGCCATGACGTGCTTGATCCGGGTGTAGTCCTCAAAGCCGTACATGGACAGGTCCTTGCCGTAGCCGCTGTGCTTGAAGCCGCCATGGGGCATCTCGGCCACGATGGGAATGTGGGTGTTGATCCACACACACCCGAAGTTCATCCTTCGCGACATGCGCATGGCCCGGCCGAAGTCCTTGGTCCACACGCTGCTGGCCAGCCCGTACTCGACGCCGTTGGCCCAGGCCAGGGCCTGGGCCTCGTCGCTGAACTTCTGCACGGTGATGACCGGGCCGAAGATCTCGCGCTGGATCGCCTCGTCATCTTGGCGCAGCCCCGACAGCACCGTCGGCGTGTAGAAGTAGCCGTCCCCCAGACCGGTGACCCGGCTGCCTCCGGCGGAGATGCTGGCGTGATCGGGCAGCCTGGACAGGAACCCCTCGACGTGGGCGAGCTGGTTGACGTTGTTGACCGGGCCGAGCGCCGCATCCTCGTCGTCGGGCAGCCCGACCTTGGCGCTGGACCGCGCGTACTGGGCCAGGGCGGCGACAAAGTCGTCATGGATACCCGGCCCGGCGATGACACGCGTGGCCGCGGTGCAGTCCTGTCCCGCGTTGAAGTACCCGGCCATCCCGATACCCTCCACCGCCGCCTCCAGATCGGCGTCATCGAAAAGGACGACCGGTGCCTTGCCGCCCAGCTCGAGGTGGACGCGCTTGACATCATGTGCCGCGCTCTCGGCGACCTGCATACCGGCACGGACCGAGCCGGTGATCGAGACCATCGCGGGGGTCTTGTGCTGGACCACAGCCCGTCCCGTGTCGCGGTCACCGGTGACGACGTTGAGAGCCCCTGCCGGAAGGAACTCGGAGGCGATCTCCGCCAGGAGAAGCGTGGTCTCCGGGGTGGTGTCGCTCGGTTTGAGCACCACGGTGTTGCCGGCCGCCAGCGCGGGCGCGATCTTCCAGATGGCCATCATCATCGGGTAGTTCCACGGCGTGACCTGGCCAATCACGCCAATCGGCTCACGGCGGATCCACGACGTGTGACCCTTCATGTACTCCCCGGCCGCCCGCCCCTCCAGGACCCGAGCGGCACCGGCGAAGAAGCGAATCTGGTCGACCATCGCCGGCAGCTCTTCGCTGGCCGTCAGGGCGTACGGCTTGCCTGTGTTCTCCGCCTCCAGGTGCACGAACTCATCGGCGCGCAGCTCGACGGCGTCCGCGAACTTCAGCAGGGCCTGCTGGCGCTGGCTGGGGGTGGCGTCGCCCCACACCTCGAAAGCCGCGGCCGCCGCCGCATACGCCCGGTCCACCTCTGCTGCGGTTGACACCGGCGCCGTGGCGACCACCTGAGCAGTCACCGGGCTGACGATGTCGCAGGTTGTGGCGCCTTCGGGCTCGACGTAGGCGCCGTTGACAAAGTTACGAAGGATACGGGGACTCGCGGTCACAGTGGGCTCCTGACGCGTACGGATACGGGTTCTGGTCCTGGCACTCTAGCCGCATAATCCCCTATTTCGATAGGTGCTTTGGCAAAAATGATACCGAATCCTTTGCCCTAACCACCACTTAACAACGGTTTCCTTCGTAGGGGGGTTGCCAAGACGCCGAAAACCAGAGACCATCTCAGGGTGAGCCCACGAAGATCAGTCACCGGCCGAAGCGCGGCGGTGACGCGCAGACCGCTGAACAGCAGCCTCGACGATGTCTCCAAGGCGATCATCGAACAGCTGCAGGCGGACGGCCGCACGTCCTACGCCACGATTGCCAAGCGTGTGGGACTTTCCGACGCAGCCGTCCGGGTTCGCGTGCAGCGTCTGCTCGACAACGACGTCATGCAGATCGTGGCGGTCACTGACCCGCTCCAGCTCGGCTTCACCCGCCAGGCCATGGTCGGGATCCGGACCGAGGGCGACACCCAACTCGTCGCTGATCGCCTGACCGCGATGACCGAGGTGACTTACGTGGTCACCACGGCCGGCAGTTTTGACCTGATCGTCGAAGTCGTCTGCGAGGACGATGAGGAGCTGCTCGACCTTGTCTCGCGGCGGATCCGCATCCTGGCGGGTGTGGCCTCCACCGAGACGTTCGTCTATCTGAAACTCAACAAACAGCACTACAACTGGGGTACACGATGACCACTGAAGATGCCCGTTCGATCCGCACGACCCGCGCTGGCACGGCATATGCCGATGCTGCCCGCGACCACCTGTGGATGTCCTTCACCCGCCAATCCACCTATGAGCCAAAAGAATCCGGTGGCGCCGGAGGCTCGGTCCCCATCATCGTCAAGGGTGAGGGCGCCTACATCTGGGATGACAAGGGCCGCAAGTACATCGATGCCCTGGCCGGGCTGTTCACGGTGCAGGTCGGCCACGGCCGCGAGGAGCTGGCCGAGGCGGCCGCCGCCCAGGCGCGCGAGCTTGCCTTCTTCCCGCTGTGGTCCTACGCGCACCCGCGCGCCGTCGAGCTGGCGGAGCGCCTGGCGGCCAGCGCACCCGGTGACCTCAACCGGGTCTTCTTCACCACCGGCGGTGGCGAGGCGGTCGAGTCGGCCTGGAAGCTGGCCAAGCAGTTCTTCAAGCTCACCGGCAAACCGGGCAAGTACAAGGTGATCAGCCGAAACATCGCCTACCACGGCACCCCTCAGGGCGCCCTGTCCATCACCGGTATTCCGGCTGCCAAGGAACCGTTCGAGCCGCTGGTCCCCGGTGCCGTCAAGGTCCCCAACACCAACCTGTACCGCGCGCCGGAGCACCTTCGCGAGGACCCCAAGGCGTTTGGCCGCTACTGCGCGGACCGTATCGCCGAGGCGATCGAGTTCGAGGGTCCGGACTCGGTGGCAGCGGTGTTCCTGGAGCCTGTGCAGAACTCCGGTGGCTGCTTCCCGCCGCCACCCGGGTACTTTGAGCGGGTCCGCGAGATCTGCGACGAGTACGACGTGCTGCTGGTCTCCGACGAGGTCATCTGCTCCTTCGGCCGCATCGGCAGCATGTTTGCCAGCACCGACTTCGGCTACCAGCCGGACATCATCACCGTCGCCAAGGGCATGACGTCGGGCTACTCCCCCATCGGCGCGATGATCGCCAGCGACCGCCTGTTCGAGCCCTTCAGGCACGGCCACGCGATGTTCGCCCACGGCTACACCTTCGGCGGCCACCCGGTCTCGGCTGCCGTCGCGATGGCAAACCTGGACATCTTCGAGCGCGACGGCCTCCTCCAGCACGTGAAGGACAACGCGCCCGGGTTCCGGGCCACCCTGGACAAGCTGCTCGACCTGCCACTGGTCGGCGATGTGCGCGGCGAGGGCTACTTCTACGGAATCGAGCTGGTCAAGAACAAGACGACCCGCGAGACGTTCGACGACGATGAGTGCGAGCGTCTGCTGCGCGGGTTCCTGTCCAAGGCGCTGTTCGACGCCGGCCTGTACTGCCGGGCCGACGACCGCGGCGACCCGGTGATCCAGCTTGCACCGCCGCTGATCATCGGCCAGCCCGAGTTCGACGACATCGAGCAGCGACTGCGCTCCGTGCTGACCGAGGCGGAGAGCCACCTGTGAGTTACCAGCCGTGAGTGATGGGTCCTCGGGTCCGCTCTGGTGGGCCGGCCTGGCAACGGGCGCGACCCGGGACCGGCTCACCCAGGACGAGAGCGTCGACGTCGCCATCGTGGGCGCCGGCTTCACCGGTCTGTGGGCCGCGTACTACCTGCTGGAGGCCGACCCTTCGCTGAAGGTGCTGCTCCTGGAGGCAGAGCACGTCGGCTTCGGTGCCAGCGGGCGTAACGGCGGGTGGGTCTCAGCCCTGTATCCCGTGGGGGCGCGGGTGCTGGCCCGCGCCCACGGTGAGCCTGCGACCAGGGACCAGTACGCCGCGCTTCGAGAAAGCGTCGACGAGGTGGGCCGAGTGGCTCAGGCGCAAGGCATCGAGTGCGGGTTCCACAAGGGCGGGACGCTGGTCGTTGCCACGAACCGCGCCCAGGGGACACGGGCCCGGGCCCAGGTCCAGGAGTCGAGCTACTGGGGGACCGGGATGACCTGGCTCGGGGCTGGCGCCGCGGCCGAACGGCTCACTGTCCAAGGACTGTGCGGCGCCACCTTCAACCCGAACTGTGCCCGTATCCATCCGTTCCGGCTCGCCCTCGGACTCGCCCGAGCCATCGAGAGCAAGGGCGCCCGGATCCACGAGCGCACCCGGGTGGCCAGCGTGGAGCGCCGAGTCCTGCGCAGCGCCCAGGGGTTCATCGTTCGGGCTCGCCATGTCATCCGGGCCACCGAGGCCTGGACTGCCCGGCTGCCCGGCCATCGTCGCACCGTGGCACCCGTCTACTCGCTGGTCGTCGCCACAGCACCCCTGCCGCAGTCGGTCTGGGACCAGATCGGCCTGGCCAATGCCGAGACGTTCAGTGAGCATCGGCACGTGATCGTCTACGGGCAGCGCTCGATGGACGACCGGATCGTCTTTGGTGGTCGCGGTGCGCCTTATCACTTCGGTTCCGGCATCCAGGCCAGGTTCGATGCGGATTCAACGGTCTTCGGGACGCTGCGGCGGAGTCTGACCCAGCTCATCCCGGCGACAGAGGGCGTCGAGTTCACCCACGCCTGGGGCGGACCGCTGGGCATCGCCCGTGACTGGCACCCCAGCGTCGGATACGACCGGTCCACCGGCGTGGGCCACGCCGGTGGTTACGTCGGCGACGGGGTAGCCCTGAGCAACCTCGCAGGCCGCACGCTGGCGGACCTGGTGACCAGCGCCGACAGCGCTCTGACTCACCTTCCGTGGGTCCATCACCGATCCCGACGATGGGAGCCCGAGCCGTTGCGCTGGCTCGGCGTCAATGCCGGCCTGCAGCTCGCTACCCTCGCAGACCGCGAAGAACGCCTTACCGGGCGTCCAGCGCTGCTAGGCGCAGCGCTTTCAGCCCTGACCAGCCACTAGCTTCTGCCAGCACCTTTCTGCGGCCGCTACCGCCGAGCTCGCCTAGCTCCGGGTCAGGACGGCCCTGAGTGCCTCCAGCACCGATGCGTCCTCGATCGTGCTGGGAACCGCAGGGGTGCCGCCATCGGCGATCTGACGCATGGTCTTGCGCAACATCTTGCCCGAGCGGGTCTTAGGCAACGCCACAACGACATCGACCAGATGCAACGACGCGACGGCGCCGACCTCGTCGCGAACCCGCTGGACCAGCTCGGCCTGCAGTTTCTCCACCGCGCCCGGCCCGGACATGTCGACGCCGGCCTTCAGCACCACCAGCGCCCTGGGCACCTGGCCCTTGAGCTGGTCGGCCACCCCGATCACGGCACACTCGGCAACTAACGGGTGGCCGGCAAGTGCCGCCTCCAGCGATCCGGTGGAAAGGCGGTGCCCCGCCACGTTGAGCACGTCGTCGGTGCGACCCATGACGTAGATATACCCGTCATCGTCGATATAGCCCCCGTCTCCGGTCAGGTAGTAGCCCTCATGCGCGGCGAGGTATCCCGCGACGTACCGCTCGTCGTCGCGCCACAGCGTGGGCAATGTGCCAGGCGGCAGTGGCAGCTTGATGCAGATGGCCCCTTCGACCCCTGGGTCCACCCGCTTGCCATGCTCGTCGAGAATCTGCACGTCGTAGCCCGGGACGGCCACCGTTGGCGACCCGGCCTTGATCGGCAGCCGCTCCAGGCCGATGCAGTTGGCTGCGATCGCCCAGCCGGTCTCGGTCTGCCACCAGTGGTCGACCACCGGGATGCCGAGGCGCGCGCCCGCCCAGGTGTACGTGTCCGGGTCTAGGCGCTCCCCGGCCAGGAACAGAGTGCGCAGCTTGGAGAGGTCGTAACCGGCAATCAGCGTGCCATCGGGGTCTTCCTTCTTGACCGCACGGATCGCTGTCGGCGCCGTGAACAGTGCCGCCACGGCGTACTGTGCAGCCACCCGCCACAAGGCCCCCGCGTCGGGTGTGCCCACCGGCTTGCCCTCATAGAGCACCGTGGTACACCCCGCCAGCAACGGTGCATACACGATGTAGGAGTGGCCTACCACCCAGCCGACGTCACTGGCCGCCCAGAACACCTCACCCGCTTCGAGCCCGTAGACGTTGCTCATCGACCAGTGCAGCGCCACTGCGTGGCCTCCGTTGTCACGCACAATGCCCTTGGGGCGACCAGTGGTCCCGGAGGTGTAGAGGATGTAGAGAGGGTCCGTCGCCTCGAGCGTCACGCACTCAGACACCGTCATCTGCTTGGGATCCATCAGGGAGTCCCAGTCGAGGTCGCGCTCTCCCATCGAGGCCACGGCCTGTTCCCGCTGCAGCACCACGCAGTAGTCGGGCTTATGCGCCGATCTCTCGATCGCAGCATCCAGGAGCGGCTTGTACTGCACCACCCGGGAGGTCTCGATCCCGCAGGAGGCGATGACCACCACCTTGGGCTCGGCATCCTCGATCCGGGCCGCCAGCTCGCCTGCAGCGAAACCGCCGAACACCACCGAGTGCACCGCCCCGATCCTGGCGCAGGCCAGCATCGCCACCACAGCCTCGGGCACCATCGGCATGTAGATGACCACGCGATCACCTTTGTCCACGCCGAGGGACCGCAATGCCCCGCCGAACCGGGACACCTGGTCCAGCAGCTGGGCGTAGGTCAGCGTGCGTGAGGTGCCGGTGACAGGGCTGTCGTAGTGCAGTGCCGGTTGGTCGCCCCGGCCGGCGATCACGTGCCGGTCAAGAGCGTTGTAGCAGGTGTTGAGCTGACCGCCCTGGAACCAGCGGTAGAAAGGCGGCCGGGAGTCGTCAAGGACCCGCCGAGGTGGGGTGATCCAGTCGATCCCGCGGGCCGCCTCCCCCCAGAAGCCTTCCGGGTCTTCGATGCTGCGCCGATGGGCTCGTGCGTAGTTGCCGTCCGTCATAGTGCCATCATTGTCCCCCGCGCATGCTCAGGCCACTGCGCACTGCCCACGATGCGGCGAACCGTCACTGTGATGCGACGAACGGCCGAACATCGGGCAAACCTCGATGTCCGGCCGGATCAGCCGGCCCGGCAGTGGTCGATGGACATGTCGCCGCCACGGGTGGTGCAGCCCGAGGAGACCTCGATGCCGGTGAAGGATTCATCCCCGGACCACCCGGGACCCGGCAGGAGACCCGCCGTCGACCAAGACCGAGGACGCCAGCCATAGCGGCGCCGATCCGGACTCTGCCAGCTGGTCGACCTGACCAGATCTGGGCCGGACAGCGACCCTGTGATCCCGTCGCGCGGACGCAGGCTGACCAGGACCGCGAACCCCGTGCAGCGCTGCGCCCCCGAGGTCGTCCTCGAAACGTTCTCGTGTTGGTACAGCTGGGTCGGCAAAGCCACTGGTGCCCGCCTTCTCGCCGCCTAGACCCAATACCACTTAGTTAGGGTCCGTACTCCGTTTGGCGCTGATGGCTTGTCGCTTCCGACGTTCCGTGCGGGAGGGGCCGGTGATGGTGATCGTGCCGGACGGTGGTGCCTGCGGTCGTGCCGGACGGTGGTGCCTGCGGTCGTGCTGGGTTGCGGTGTTGGGCGTGTTTGAGGGGCCATTTGGACATCTTGCGTTTGAT
>Ga0209638_1000635_pt1 | contig 23012 bp, 14 predicted proteins | sample BarGraNGADG00211_FD_184490 | JGI IMG/M metagenome (GOLD analysis project Ga0209638, IMG submission 184490) | Arctic peat soil microbial communities from Barrow, Alaska - Barrow Graham LP Ref core NGADG0002-211 (SPAdes) (version 2) | ecosystem: Environmental > Terrestrial > Soil > Wetlands > Peat...
ATGGTAATCTGAAGAATAACCAGTATCATGGAAACAGTTCGAAACTTGTTGTAGAGGGGTGCGTATTTAAAGAAGAACTCTGTAAAGAAGAGCAGATGAGAACCCCATGAAAGCAAAACCGCAATCAGACTCACCACTGCAAACCACCATTTTACAGGTCCTTTAAGCAACAGAAGTCCCAGAATAAAAAGGAACACAGATATTGCCCCCATATACATTGGCCCTGCTGTAGAAGGCTGGTTTCCCCAGTATAGAGGCATTTGTTTGATTATCTGGTCTGCTCCCTGATAACCGGCATCTTTGAGTACTTTGTATGTCTCCGATTTTGTTGAGAGTTCTCCGTAAGTTGGTCCGCCATTATAGTTTGGAATCAGAAGATTCGGTGTCTCCTGCGGACTATACGACCAGCTGGTGGCATAAGCAATATCCAGCCCTTGTTGTTTGTCGTCTTTAAGTTCAGAACCACCTCTCATTGTATACTTCTGGTATTCAAATGTTGGCCACAGGTGATTAATGTTGGTTGCTATTCCAAGCGCCCCTGCAAGAAGCAGGTATAGGGAAATTTTAAGAAACTTTGCAAAATATTTCTCTTTTATCGAAGTATATAACTGAGCAAGACCATACCCCAGAATAATAATTGCCAGATAATAGGTTATCTGCGGATGGTTAGCCTTTATCTGGAAGCTTAGAGCAAGTGCAAAAAGAAGCGCTCCCAGCATTGGCTTCTTTCGATATGCATAGACAACTGCGGCCAGAACCCATGGCATAAATGCAATTGCAACCATTTTTGAGTTATGTCCCACCTGAATTATCTGAGGATTGTATGCACAAAAGGTAACTGCAATTGCGCCTATTACAGATAGATATATATTAACTCCAAAAGCAAGAAACATTAAAAAGGCTCCCACTAAACAGATAAGAAGGTAGCTTGGCGGACGCTGTCCTACAAACAACAGCTTATAGAGATAGTCCGTATAGTCGCCCTTGTATTCAACAGAAATCGTAGTTGCCGGCATTCCGGAAAACATAGAGTTGGTCCATAGAGTAGGATCTTTATCCGGATTTGCCTCATTGTATTGAATTATCTCATTGGCCATTCCTCTCCACGAGGCGATATCGGACTGATTTACAACCTTTCCCTGAAAAACCTGCGGAGTAAAGAAGTAGGCCAAAAATGCAAAAGCCAATATTGCAAGTGCATGAGGCAAGTACTGTTTGTAATTATTCATTTCTATGAATTTTTCTGACGATTATTATTTTATTGCTTTTGTGAGAATAATCTCATCTAAAAGTTCAGCCATTCGCCGGCAGAGCTCCATTCTTGAGTAACGGTCAATCTTGCCGGAGGTTTTGGGAATAATTCCCTTCTTATACAAATCGTATTGACTATCTATCCACTCTTTTGCTCCGGTATAATCTCCATAGTCAAACATTTCTCCCGCTTCACTCTCTTTAAGTGCTATGTCCATATCTCCTCCAAGCGGTCCAAAGCCGATTATCGGCCTTCTGGATGCAAGATACTCAAAAAACTTACCTGTCAATATACCTTTTGCTTCCGGCTCCTGACCCCCTGCCAGAAGTAATACTCTCGCTCGTTGTTGCCACTTTACGACCTGGTTATGGGGCATGTAATCCATCTTTATAAGATTATTGTCCAAACCATTGGCGGAGATATCGTCCCAAACAGTCTGGTCGGTCTGTCCGATTATCCTAAGGAGCAAATCTTTTGCAAATACAGAATCTGACATTACCCTCTCCCCCAAAAGCCTCCAAAGCTCTTTCGGATTCCGATCTTTCACAAACAATCCTGTATATGTAATCGTAAAGTTCTCTTCTAGTGACTCCGGTTTCTCCGTAAAATCGGATTGGTCAAAGCCGTTGGTAATTACTACTATCCTTTTTGGATTAAGCTCCAGATATTCATCTCTCATTACGTTCGTAACAACAACAACTGCGTCGGCCTGTTGAACAACACTTTTTTCCATCTTTTTGTGTATCGCCTCTACAAGCTTTGTGTTGTTCATGTACTTGAAATTGTACATCCTTGTCCAGGGGTCTCTGAAATCTGCAAGCCAGGGAACTCCGGTTGCCTTAGCCACCCCTTTCGCAATCATGTGCATTGAGTGAGGCGGGCCGGTACTTATAATTGCATCTACAGGATTCTCCCTAAGATATTTTTTTAAGAATCTTACAGAAGGTGAAATCCAGAAGCATTTTGGATCCGGTATAAAAAAATTGCTCCTTATAAAAAGAGAGATTCTTTCAGATAAAGGCGCTTTACTTGTGCTTGTTTTATTTCCTGTTGTCTTGTGCTTACCTTCTGCAATAAAACCCGGCCTGATATTCTGACCTTTTTTACCGGTGAAGAGTTTGTACAGCGAATAGGGCTCAACTATTTTCCGCTTAATGACGGTAACTCCTTCCGGAACCTCTGCCAGCAACTCCGTGTCCACAGCCATAAACTCAGGGTTAAGAGGTGTGTATACCACCGGCTCGTAGCCAAATTCCCTAAGGTATTTGACAAACTTGAGCCACCTCTGAACCCCCGAACCACCTGCCGGTGGCCAGTAATATGTTATCACCAATAATTTTTTCATAGGGCTGTTACAATTTGGTCTGCGGCTACTTTTCCTGCACAAAAATTTTGTAGAGCGCTCTTATTACATCGCCCTGAATAACAGTGAAACCATCTTTATATACAGGGGTACATCCGTTCGTCATCATTACAAAACCAAATTTTTTGTTTGGCTCAAAGAACATCGCACTGTATAGACCATAAGCAGAACCAGTGTGGCCAACCATATCTTCACCGGGTATCAGGTTTGTAGTATGCAGAAGTGCCATACAATATTTAGTCCATTGATTAGTGGCGATAACCGGAGTCTGCATCAAGTGCGAACTCTTTTTTGAAATAATCCTGACAGAGCCGGATTTTCCGTAATTCATGTGCATAATCATATACTTGGCAAGATCCTGAGCAGAAATCTTTATCCCTCCGGTAGGTGAGAAAAGAGGCGTGCTGTAGCCCATAATATAGCCATTAGCTATGTCTGCAGTCCTGCTGCGGTAAGCAGAAAGGTCAGGGACGAACTTGCCGGTTGCATCCTTTGAATACAGGGTTACAAACTTATTTGCATCCAGAGAATCCACGTTGTGGTTTGCATAAAGTCCAAGAGGTTTAATAACATTATTCCTTACATAATTGTCGAACCTCACTCCCGATAATTTTTCTACAAGCGATCCGATGATATTAAAACCCAAATTGCAGTAATCATATTGAGCTCCGGGAGCATAATAGCTATGATAAGCCTTTGCATAGCCGGGGTTTTTTGAAGGATTAACCACATCGAGTTCAAAATAGCCTAATGAATCGCAAAGACTTGAGGTGTGAGAAAGCAGCATTTTTATGGTTATCGGGACATTCGGGTATTTTGGGTTCCTTAGTTTAAATCCGATAAGTTCGCTTACGTCCTGGTCGAGTGATAATTTCTTCTTTTCTACAAGCTGCATCAGAGCTGTTGTTGCAAAAGATTTGGAAATTGAAGCAATTCTAAAGATATCAGTTGGCACCAGATCTGTATTGTTCTCAATATTCTTTTTGCCGAGTGACTTCACAAATATAATTTTTCCATCTTTTACGACAGCTACTGCTAAACCAACGGCATTTGTCTTAGTCATGATCTGCCGGAGCTCATTTACCGCCTGCTCCTCTTTAGTCGTTTTCTCCTGTGAATTTGCTGTAAAAGGTAGAATAAGAAATGCTAAAACAAAGAGCATCATCTGCTTGATAGTTAGAAAAGTTTTCATAATCTGATTTGTTATAAGGATATTATACAAAGATAAAGTTTTGAAATAAAATTATCTATTTTTGTATGAATGAACGAGGATAAAAAGATAGTCGAAACCCCATTGATGAAGCAGTACTTCGCTATTAAGGGGAAGTACCCCGATGCTCTATTGCTTTTTAGAGTGGGCGATTTTTATGAAACATTCGGGGAAGACGCTATTACTGCCTCAAAGATATTGGGAATTGTCCTCACCCGCAGAGCAAATGGTGCTGCACAATATGTAGAGCTTGCCGGTTTTCCTCATCACTCTATTGATACCTACTTGCCTAAGTTGGTAAGAGCGGGTCACAAAGTTGCAATTTGCGATCAGTTAGAGGATCCCAAGCTCACAAAAAAAATTGTTAAAAGGGGTATTACTGAGTTGGTTACTCCAGGAGTTGTATATAATGACCAAATTCTTTCACAGAAAGAGAATAATTATCTGGCAGCTGTTTACTTTCAGAAGGATCTGGCAGGGATTGCATTTTTGGATATCTCTACCGGAAGTTTTCGGGTTGCAAGCGGCTCTCTTTCCTACATTGACCTGCTTTTGGCAAGCATTGCACCAAAAGAGATACTTCTTCAAAAAGGTTACCGGAAGGGGTTCGAAGAGCGTTACGGAAAAGATATCTACATCTCCACAATGGATGAGTGGGCATTTGTTCCGGATTCTGCTCACGAAAAACTGCAGAGACATTTTGGTGTCCCTACACTTAAGGGGTTTGGTATAGAGAATATGCCGCTTGCCATAACTGCGGCGGGGGCAATCCTTTTCTACCTTGAGCTTACACGACATGAAGGGCTCGGCCATATATGTTCAATATCCCGTATAGACGAGGAAGAGTATGTCTGGATAGACAAATTTACATTCAGAAACCTCGAGATTTTTGGGAGCTATCAAGAGAATGCCGCCTCGCTATTCAGCGTAATAGACCGCACCTCATCACCCATGGGGGCAAGACTTTTACGAAGTTGGCTCACTATGCCTATAAAAAATATTGATGAATTGAATCTCCGCCAAAATATTGTGGAGTTCTTTTTTAATGAAACCGAACAGAGGGAGAAGATACAAAGAAATCTTAAAGATGTAGGTGATTTAGAGAGAATTATATCAAAGGCCGCTGCCGGCAGAATATCCCCGAGAGAGGTAGTTCAGCTTAAGAGAGGGCTTAATCAGATTATTCCTATCAAGGAATTATGCTCAAACTCTAAACTCAAGGAACTCGAAGAGATCTCAACTCTCCTGGATCCATGCGTTGCTCTGCAGGAGAGACTCAGCAGAGAGATGCTCCCCGAGCCTGCCAGTCAATTTGGGAAAGGAGATGTAATTGCAGACGGTGTAAGCACAGAGCTGGATTCTCTTAGAAGGGTGGCCCGGCATGGCAAAGAGCTCTTGAATGAGATACAGGAACGAGAGGCAGAAAGAACCGGAATAACCTCGCTTAAAATAAGTTATAATAATGTTTTCGGCTATTACCTCGAGGTCAGGAACACCCATAAAGATAAGGTACCGCAAGACTGGATCCGTAAACAGACGCTTGTAAGTGCAGAGCGTTACATTACTCAGGAGCTAAAAGAATACGAAGAGAAGATACTGGGAGCAGAGGAGAAAATTCTCACATTAGAGCAAAGTCTCTTTGCGTTAATAGTGACCGAGATTCAAAGTAACACATTTGTTATACAGCAAAATTCTTCCGTGCTAGCAAGGCTCGATACCCTTGCCGGATTTGCCCAACTAGCCCTTAGCAACAAGTATAACAGGCCGTCAATCAACATAGGAAACACAATTGTTATAAAAGAGGGCCGGCATCCGGTTATAGAGACATTAATGGCTCCGGGTGAGGAATATATTGCCAACGATCTTTACTTAGACTGTGATAGTCAGCAAATTATAATTCTTACGGGACCAAATATGTCCGGTAAAAGTGCACTGTTGAGGCAAACAGCACTGATTGTACTGCTTTCGCAAATTGGAAGTTTTGTCCCTGCAAAATCTGCAGAGATTGGAATTGTAGATAAAATCTTCACCCGTGTAGGTGCATCGGACAATATCTCAAGGGGAGAGTCTACCTTTATGGTAGAGATGCTTGAGACAGCAACGATCCTTCACAACCTTTCAAGTCGTTCTCTTGTTTTGCTCGACGAAATTGGCAGAGGGACAAGCACTTATGACGGCATGTCAATTGCATGGGCAATTGTAGAATACCTACACGAACATCCTGAGCATAGAGCTAAAACTCTTTTTGCAACTCACTATCATGAACTGAATGATTTAGAGGAGAAGTTTGAGAGGGTAAAGAACTTTCACATTTCGGTTAAGGAGGTAGATAAAACAGTGATATTTTTGAGGAAACTTGTTCCGGGAGGAACTGCTCACAGCTTCGGTATCCATGTGGCAAGAATGGCCGGAATGCCTCAGGAGGTGGTTAAAAGAGCCGAGCGGGTTCTAAAAAAACTTGAAGCGAAAGACAATAATAGCTCCAAAGCAGACAAAAAGGGACGAGTTACACTTAACGATGACGCTGTTCAGCTTTCATTTTTTCAGTTGGAAGATCCACTCCTGATAAGTATTAGGGACGAGCTCAAAGAGCTGGATATAAATACTCTGTCTCCGTTGGATGCATTTGATAAGTTACGCAGTTTAAAGAAAAAGATTGGTTTATAAAGAGAGGTTATGATAAGTTATTACAGAAAATTCAGGATGGTTTTTAAGTTGGTATTTGAGAGCATCCGCTTTGCATTTAGTTCGCTCAAGGGCGACAGGTTCAGAACATTTCTCTCTCTTTTTGGAGTAAGTATCGGCATTTTTTCTATCGTTACAGTATTTACGGCAATTGATGCTCTACAAAAAAATGTTGAGACCGGGCTGAATAGTTTTGGAGGAAATACGCTGTATATCCAGGAATTTCCGTGGGAACCACCTGAAGGCGGAGAGTACAAATGGTGGGAGTATCGCAAAAGACCCACTCCAAAGTACGAAGAGTTCCAATTTATCAAATCTCAGGCTAAGACGGCGGAAGCCATTGCATTTGTAGTATTTACGCAAAAGAATATCAGATATAAAAGAAACTCTTTTAATGGGAGTTCCGTTACAGCACCCACAAGTGACTGGGACAAGATTTCGAAGGTTGAGATCGAGATGGGGAGGTATTTTTCTACTTTCGAAGCCCAATCATCTACTCCGGTCGTAATTCTTGGTTATGGCGTTTATGAATCCCTCTTTAAGGGTGAGGACCCTATTAACAAAATTATCAAGCTTGGTTCAAGTACTGCCCGGGTAATCGGGGTTCAGAAAAAAGCAGGGGAGAGCATCATAAATATATTTGATACAGACAATTCAATAATAATCCCGTACAGATTTGCAAGTACGATAATAGATGTTCGCAATGCAGGAGCAATGATCTGTATAAAACCGATTGAATCTGTAAACAGAGATGATTTTCTTCTGGAAATGAAACTGCTGCTTAGATCAATCAGACGGTTGAAACCTAGTCAGGCAGACAACTTCGCTTTAAACGAAATGACATTCCTTCTTAAACAGACAAAAACAATTTTTGGTGGAATCAACCTTGCCGGATGGATCATCGGAGGTTTTTCAATTCTCATTGGAGGTTTTGGAATTGCCAATATTATGTTCGTTTCCGTTAAAGAGAGGACAAATTTAATCGGGATCCAAAAAGCACTGGGAGCTAAAAAATATATGATTCTCACTCAGTTTTTGACAGAGGCCGCAGTTCTGGCTGTTGCAGGAGGTGTAATTGGATTGATAATGGTTATGGGAGTTGTACTCGCCACGCAGGGCAATCCGTCATTTCCAATGGAATTAAGTGCCTACAATATTGTACGAGGAATTTTGATATCATCTGTAATCGGAATAGTCTCCGGTTTTATTCCGGCATACACAGCGGCCAGACTTAATCCGGTAGATGCCATCAACTCAAAATAAGCCTGCAGATCAATTTTTTGCAGACCAAACCAACTTGGTGAGCTCAACAAACTCTTCTACGGAGAGCTGTTCCGGGCGTTGGCCCAAAAGGTAGTTATCCGGCAATATTTTTCCATCAAGCAACGGCTTTATTGAGTTCCTGATTGCCTTTCTTCTTTGGTTGAAGGCTGTTTTTACAACTGCTTTAAAGAGGATTTCATCACACCCTAATGATTCCCTTGAATTTCTTTTTAATCTGATTACTGCAGATTTTACTTTTGGGGGAGGACTAAAAACATTCTCGTCCACTGTAAAAAGGTATTCAATGTCATACCAGGCCTGAAGCAGCACAGAGAGAATTCCATAATTTTTGTTTCCCGGAGGTGATGCAAGCCTTTCTGCTACCTCCTTCTGTATCATTCCCACAACCATCGGAACGCGTTCTTTGTAATCCAGAACCTTAAAAAAAATTTGAGATGATATGTTGTATGGGAAATTACCTATAACCAAAAACTTGCCACTAAATATTTTAGTGAGATCCATCTTTAGAAAATCACCCGCCCAAAGTCTGTCGCCAAGTTGCGGATAATGAACTTTAAGATATTCAACAGATTCTCTGTCGATCTCGGCAACAGCCAGGTTTATTTTTGCATCCACTATCAAGAACTGAGTGAGCACACCGGTTCCCGGCCCAATCTCCAAAACATCTGAGTTACCATCAATCGTAAGACTCTCTACAATTCTTTTCGCAATTGTAAGGTCTTTAAGAAAATGTTGGCCTAATGACTTTTTTGCTTTTACATACATAGCGGCAAAGTTATCTATTTTGTTTTACATTTTGTAGATTGTTAATATTATGGGAAGGTGGTCGCTGATTCCACCATTATATCTTGGCCCGATATAACACCTCTTCGGTTTTACCCCCAAAAATTCCTTGTCCGTTTCCAACAGAAAGCCCGGTCGGTAGATTTTCATTGAGCTAGGGTCACAGAATATTGGTTCCTTTTTATTTATCAGATTTTTTGAGATAAAGAACTGGTCTATCATCTCCCATTTCCCCCTGTATTTGATTGTCCCTTCTCCTTTAGTTGAGAACTTTTTCGAGAGGTTAAGAAAGTTGTTGAAGTCTTTAAAAAACACTGCATCAGGGGTGTCGTTAAAATCTCCTGTAAGCAGAATGTTTGCGTTACAATTTTTGTTGAATATTGAATCGCACTTGTTTTTTAAAGCTTTTGCCGCAGCAACTCTGTTTGGTAGAGAGATGGCCTCTCCCCCGAATTTGGATGGCCAATGGTTGACAAACAGGTGAAGTGTATCCAAATCTTCAAACACCCCCTTAGCGTACAAAATAAGTCTTGTTTTTGAAGATGAATCCGGAAGGTGAACATATATGAACTCTACCGAAAGTGGTCTAAAAACATCTTTCCTGTACAAAAGAGCTACATCTATCCCCCTCTCATCCGGAGAATCTCTGTGAATGATGCCGTAATTTATCAAAGAGAGAGGGGTCGATCTTACCAACTGCTCTAAAACAAACCTGTTTTCAACCTCTGCCAGCGCAATCAAAGAGGGATAATTTATCTCTCCTTTGGAATTATTTTTTCCCGCAGATATTATTGTCTTGGCTATATTGTTCCTCTTTGTTATGTACTTTTTCCAACTCCAGTGCATGTTGCCAAATGGTGTAAATTCATCATCTGAGGTTGTAGTGTCATTAAACGTGTCAAAGTAATTTTCAAGGTTCCAGAACATAATAGTATAGTTTCCGTCCCCGGCCTTCTGTGCTATCACCCGATCCCCTGTTGTAAGAAACAATATTGCTACAAGAACGGGTATACAAATACTCTTCATTTTCATCCAATTTTTTTTATAAAAATAGAAAAAGTGTTGACAAAAAACTTAGTTTTCTTTTTATAATTATCTGATACTATGGTCATTTTATCTGATTTTAGATTTTCCCGTAAAATTTAACTATTTTCGCCACCACAAATAATAAAATTCTGGAAAATGTCACTTCAATGCGGTATAGTAGGTCTTCCCAATGTTGGTAAATCGACTCTTTTCAATTGTATCAGTTCCGGTAAGGCACAAGCTGCAAATTTTCCTTTTTGCACAATTGAACCTAATATTGGTTCAACAACAGTTCCGGACGAAAGGCTTCAAGTACTTGAGAAGTTGGTGAAACCACACAGAGTGGTCCCTGCCTCTGTTGAGATAGTCGATATTGCGGGGTTGGTAAAGGGGGCAAGCAAGGGAGAGGGATTAGGGAATCAATTCCTTGCAAATATTCGTGAAACCGATGCAATTATACATGTTCTGCGCTGCTTTGAAGACTCAAACATAGTTCATGTAGATGGTAGTGTTAATCCTGTGCGGGACAAAGAGATAGTAGATACAGAACTTCAAATTAAAGACCTTGATACTGTCGAAAACAGAATTGGGAAGGCTCAAAAACAGGCACAAACCGGCGGAGACAAAAGTGCGAAGAGGTTGTATGAAATTCTCGTTAAATACAAAGGGATATTGGAACAGGGTAAGTCTGCGCGCACTGTTCAATTTGACAATGCCGAGGACAAAAAGCTTGCAAAAGATCTGTTTCTGCTAACCGACAAACCTATACTTTATGTCTGCAATGTAGATGAAAGCTCTGCAAAAGAGGGTAATCTGTTTGTGGAGAGGGTGAAAGAGGCAATTAAAGGCGAAGATGCTCAGCTGCTTATAGTTGCCGCAAAGATTGAATCGGAAATTGCAGAACTTGAAAACTTTGAAGAGAGGCAAATGTTTCTTAATGAGATTGGACTGGAAGAATCGGGAGTATCTCGCCTTATTCGTGCCGCATACTCATTATTGAATCTTGAGACCTACTTTACCGCAGGTATTCAGGAGGTAAAAGCCTGGACATTTCACAAGGGCACAAAGGCTCCCCAGGCAGCCGCAATTATACATACAGACTTTGAAAAGGGTTTCATTCGTGCAGAAGTTATCAAGTACGAAGACTACGTAAAGTACGGCTCAGAGGCCGCCTGCAGAGAGGCGGGCAAGATGGGTGTCGAAGGCAAAGAGTATGTAGTCCGGGACGGCGACATAATGCACTTCCGGTTTAACGTGTAGGGTAGGGAACGCAATTTGTGTTCCCTTATACCCTACTAAAAGAATCTTGCTCTGTAGTCCTTAACATCTGCCGCCTTTTCCAATATCGAAGGCAACATCTGAACCTGATATCCGAACATTTGGTTTGCTCTGGCTTTTGCATCGTTTTCTGTAAAGAAAGCACCTGTTTGTCTTGCGTCTACATTAAAGATGTAAACACCTATATTGCCCCCTACAGGACCTACCAGAGTATTCTCTTTTGCACCTGCAATAGCTCCTACAAACTTAGGATCGAATGATTGTGATCCGACAGCACCAAATGAAATACCGCTCTGTTTGCTTACTGTTGTACCCAATTTTGCAGCAATTTCCTCCAGGTTGGTAATTCCTTTAACCTGTTCTTTAATGCTTGCCAACATCTTCTCATTTGTCTTCTCTCTCTTAAGAATAGCACTTATATTTGACTCAACGGCTGCCAGTTCCGGAATACCGGCCTCGCGTGCGGCTGTCAGTGCAACTACAAAGAAATATTTATTGTCTACAGAAATAATCTGAGAAACATCACCAATTTTTGTTTTTGCATCATATACCCAACGGCTTATATCGCGAGCATTCGAATATGTGGCAACTGTTTTTGCACCTTCCTCAACACCAACTGCAGGAATCGGTGTCAAGTTAAGCTCTTTGACTGCAGAATTGAATGTTTCAATTTTCCCTTTCGATTTGGAAACCAGGTCATTTGCTTTTGAGTAGAAATTTTGGTACGTCTCTTTGCTTGCAAGAGCATCTTTTTCCAAAATAGCTAGCTGAACCTTTGTTACAGGTTTTGTTCTCTCTTTAACTCTAACTATATGCAGGCCATATGTTGTTTCAATTGTAAACAGTTTATTTGGGGCTGCGTAGAAGCAAGTATCAAAACCCGGAATATTATAACTTTGAGTCATCCATCCCAATTCTCCGGGAACAACATTAGGGTTTTTGTCCAAAGAATTTGTCGCTGCAACTTCATTAAAATTTGCACCCCCCTCAATAACCTTGATTAAAGAGTCAGCTTTTGCTTTTGCCAACACTTTATTATTGTTTTGAATAAGTATGTGCTGAATATTTACTGAATCCGGAATCTGTTTAACTGAGTTGATTCTGGCTGCTCTAAATACATTTCCTTCTTGATATACCGGCAAAATGCTTGAAAGACTGGCTTTAAATGCAAAGCTGTCAAGAATAGGAGATATCGAGGCTAACTCTCCCGCTTTGTAATAGTAAGCATCCAAAGGTTTGTCTGAGTTCCTTGCAAGGAACGTTTTCAGATTTGTTGTAGTTGTAAATTCATCATAAGCCTTGTTGATATCTGATTGAGCTAAGTTAATGTCTTGCAAAGAAGGGATAACATCATAAACAACATACTCAATATCTCTGCTTGCTTTTTGTTCAAAGTTGTTTTTGTACTTGTTGTAGTAATCTCTAATCTCTTGTTTGGTTACTGTTATTGTTGTATCTGCAGATATACCGTAAGGTTGGATAATGAAGGAAACGTCAGAAGTAATATTGTTTTCCTCAATAGACCTCCTTAACTCAACAGGGTTGGCAATGTTGCTTTTTGCGAGTAGAGAGATGTATTTTGTAAAAATCTGTTCGTTTTTCATGCTGTTCTCCAAGAATTTCCAGTATGTAGAAAGGTTTCCGCTGTTGTCTTGGGGAATACCTTTGATAAACTGAACCAAAAGATTTCTGTCGAACTGACCGTTGGAACCGATAAATGATCGCTCTCTTAAAAGAACGGGAGATATTTGTGATCCCTGGCTCAGGTCAAACAACTCATCTTCCCCTACGGCAATACCTGCTTTTTCTATTGCAGGAATCAATACATTTTCACTCATAAGGTCTTGCCATGCACTAAGATTCACCATCTCCTGGCCCTTATCGTCAAGGTTGCTTGACCCGGATGTCAACTGATGGATCTGTGTGTAGTAGTCTATCTTTTTTTGAAAATCTTGATAAGAAATAGCTTTCCCGTTCATCTCTCCAACATCGTATTTAGAAGAGAACATAGAGATAGCCGATCGAAATGTGTCTGCGTCAATAATAAATGATAGGAGTGCTACACCAATGAGAAGTGTAATAAAAACGCCCATTTTAACGCGGATCTTCTCTAGAACTGCCATTTTGTATAAGTTTTTTAGTTATTTTCTTGCAAGGCGCGAAGATAGTAATTTTTTTTATAATTTCTTTATTCTTCAACTATTCTCAGCGCAACAGTTTCAACTCTGTTTGAGGTTGTTTTTAATATTGTAACGTGGAAGTTACCATACTCCAACACATCTCCCTCCGATGGTATGCTTTCATGGAAAAATGTTATAAAACCAGCTAAGGTCTCATAGTCCTCAGACTCCGGAAGCTCCAGATCATATGTTCTGTTAAGATATTTAATCTCTATTCTGGCAGAAAAAACATATTCGTTATCGGAGACTTTCTTCTCTATAAACTCCTCTTTATCCAACTCATCAGAAAATTCCCCAAAAATCTCTTCGATCAAATCTTCTAACGTAACAATTCCCGCAGTTCCACCATACTCATCCAAAACAACTGCAATCGATCTTTTGCTTTTTGTAAGCATTGCCAGAAGAGTTTGAGCACTCATTGTTTCCGGAAGATAGTCAATCTCTCTTATCAGCTCTTTAACTGGTTTTTCCCCGTTAAAAAGATCTTTGGAGTGAATGTAACCGATAATTCTATCGATATTCTCTCTGTAAACTATGATTCTCGAGTAGTTGGAATCTGCAAATTGTGCCAGCAGTTCTTCATAAGTTGCATCTTCCGGTACTGCACAAATCTCTGTTCTGGGAACCATGCACTCCCTAAGAATCACCTCAGAAAAATTAAGTGCATTTTGAAAAATGGCAATATCTTCAGACGCGATATTGACCATGCCGTCTCTTTTGGTGCTCCTCTTTACCAGTGGAGAGAAGACCCGATAGGAGAAGTCTGCAAACCAATAGAAGCTCTCAAGCACACTGTTGGGGTTCATTGTAGAGACCGCAAAGGGAATGAGCTCTGCAACTATAAAAACCAAGATCGTTACAACTGAAATCTCTATGATAATAATCAGCGCCCTGTTTAGGGAGATGTATTGAGATAAAACAGGGTCAAAAATAATTGCCATAGAAAGCCCGAATACAAGAAGCGCCAGTGTTCTGCCGACATAAAAGGAGGAGATAACTTCGCCCTTTATTTGAGATAACTTGTCAACCGTTTCGGCATAACCTTTCTCCTGCTTTTTATCTACCTCTACCTTAAGCATGTTGTAGCTTTGAAAAGCCCTCTCCAGAGCAGAATAGAGAGCCAATATAACCAATGATATCAACGCAAAAGTAATTGGAATTATCATATTACTTTTTTTTAGGAAGAAACGGTCCTATAAAATTTATTGAGTCTATGTAAGGTATCTCCAACGAGTCACGAGATACAATGAAATCACTATCGAAGGGTTTTAAAATAATTGCATTTCTGGCCATATCGTCGGACTCCATTCCATACCCCTGCATAAATCCGTCCGGTGACGTAAGCTTAACCAAGCAGTGGGTATATATTTTTTTCTTTACCCTATCCCAGTAAAGGGTGTCGGTAAGCATTTGTTCCCCTTTTATGTAGTTATTTATCACCACATTTCCATATGCCTCCCAGATCTCCTCCGTAGACGCAATAATGTGTTTTGCAAAGTTAGCTTTTATTTCGGTCTCCAAAAGACCCTCCATTGTAAAAGCCTTCACATCTATACCTTTTGGAAAATTGTCATAGGGCTCCTTAACCTGCGTAAACCTCTCCATCTTTGGAGCCTCCACCCATAAGACGACTTTACCCGCATTTGTCTGTTGAACAGACATATTTTCAATTATTTGAGTGGGAAAAGTATTTGCATCAATTGAGTCTGTTGCCGGTAAATCTTCTTTACACGACAAAACGATGGTAGCAATCACAAATGTGACTGCTACCAAAATAAATTTATGTTCTCTATTGATCCTTTTTCTCAGCATATTTATTTACGGGTTCTCACTGTAGTTGTAGCACTCATCCCTCCGCAATTTACGGTGTAAGATGAGCCATTCATAATGTCGTACATAAAGGCCTCCTCTTGCAGCGGAAAATACTGACTATAAGTTCCAATAAGCCTGTTTACCTCCTCTGTAAGTGAAGAATCTGCATTCCTGGCTTTGATAAGATAATCAACAGCTACCCAAAATTTAGCTCTGGTTTCAATCTCATTACCGCCACATTTTTGATTTGCCCAGATTGTACCCAAAATCAGATTTGATTTTCCTACAACCGAAGGGCTCTTTTGAGCAGCCAGTCTGGCAGCTTCTGCTGCTTTGCCGGGACTATCCATCTTCTTGAAATAGTAAGTAGCCATATCGATTAACATATCCGCATCCTCAGTATCGTTTGATTCCGGGCTGTCAATGGCTTCCTGCAGAAGCTTCATAGCATTCTGGTTGTCATCTTTGGATGAATAAAGCCTGTACAGATAATAAGCAGACTTAAATGATGGATCCAGTTTATGAAGTGCCTCTACAGAACTTACAAAGAGCTCTTCTTTAAAACATTCGGCATCACTAAGAAGCCTTACTATTCTGGAAACAAGCTCTTTATCATTAGGATTCTCTTTGAATTTCGGTCCGAACATGACAACAATGTTTTCACAACTTGCTACGCCGCTGCTTGCAAACAGAAGGTCGATATCCTTCTTGACTTGAGCTGCTTCCGGGTAGTTTGCCCTAATTTCGCCCTCAATAATTGGAGTAATTAAAGAATATAGGTCCATAACCTTTTCTGCAGTAACGGTTTTTTTTGCATACATACTGCATGCCCTTTGCATGGTAAGAGCCAAAATTGACGGCTCTGTTGTGTTACCTGCCATCTTAATAACTCCCTCCAAAATCTCTAAAACTTTTTTATCATTGTCACCGATATAGTTTACCATATCTTTTGCCTTATAGGTCTGAGCAATTATAGCATACTTAGGAAAATATTCGGCTCTAAGATCATACATCATTACTAAAGAATCTATCATTGAATTCTTTATTTGAGCATCGTTCTTGTTCTTCTCGATAAGGAATTTGTATAGCCTCTGTCCATCTACATATAAAGTCTGCCTTACACCCGGAGGGCAAAGACGAAATGCTGCTCTCCAAAAAGGAGCAGCTTCGTTTAGGTTGTTTTGTTTCATGTAATCTGTATAGAATGATAGATTCTTTATACATTCTGCACTATCCTTGCCATACTTCCCTTGAGCATAACCGAAGGATGCTGCAAAGGTCAAGATAACTAATACAAATAAAAAGCGCGTTTTCTTCACAAAATTGAAAATTAATATTGTATTGTTAAAAATTAGTCGTATTTGTGCTTGCGGAACCAAGATATGTCATGAAGGCCTATGTTAACTATAAACATCAGGTATCTCTCTCTTACCATATTATTTTTGAGGCTGCCTCTCTGCCCCATATCTACAGCTATCCCTAAAGAATTATACCACCTGTAGATTGGAAAATTTGCTCCAAGAGTCAAACCCACAGAGTTAATCTGATTGCCTTCTATGTTCATATAAGATTTTTCATAGTACGCACCACCTTTGTATGTTACTCGTCTGAAGTAGTACCTTACATCATATCTGTTTGGTGTGAATTCAAAACCAAATTTATATGTATTACTTAGTGATGGTTCAAAATTTACGCCCGGAGTAGCTGCAAAGTTGGCATTTCTCCAGTCTTGTCTCACATAATCAGCCCCGATCATCCAACTGTCTGATTTTCTCAATGATACCCCCAATCCAATCTCAGTCGGTATCTCTAACTGAGTTCTTGGAATTGTATTAAAAGTTACGGTATCAATCGTTCCTGCACTATTAACCGCCATAGAGTATCTGGTTAAATCTCCGCTCAACTGTGATTTCACAAGATAGGTAGCACCTAACGTCAGGTTAAAATCTTTGGAGATCTTCTGAGAATATTGCAATCCGAACTTTCCGGAAAAAGAGCCGACAACATAGTCAAACCCTGTGTTAATTCTCCTGTAGGCACTGCTTGAATTGAATAAAATATTTGAATATCTGTCAATTGATCCAAAGTAATAGATGCCCTCTGCACCAAACGATAACTTTTTTGTCAACTTTACAGAACCTCCTATAAATAGTCTGTTTATCCCACCGATACCGTATCTCTGATACTTAACATCACCCATCTCGGCTACTATGGCAGGATCTGTCTCGGTCTCTTCAAATTTATACCCGACACTGCTGTATGGTGTAATACCCACTACCATTGCAGATTTTTTGTAAATTGGAAAAGTAAGAATCAAATGATGCATATCAAATGCATTGTATGCAGATTTTGTATTGTTGCCGGACATATAAAAGTTCTGCTGCTCCATGCCGAAATCAAGCATGAAAGAGAGGGTATCCCTTTCTGAAATTGCGGCAGGGTTCAGATAGTTTATAGAACGGTGGTCCCTTACACCAATACCTATTCCGCCCATGCCCTTGTTGAAAGACGTGCCAGGTCTGATCACATCTCCCAACCCGAAAATTGAGTATGGGGTAAACGAGCTGAGAGCATCAGTGGTTTGTGCAATAACTTGCTGACTGAATAGAACTAGAGTAAGTAAAATTACTCCTTTCCGAATTTTTTTAAGATCTCGCATGGTAATCTGCTATACGGGCCAAACCCATCAACACTAAATTGTAAACTACAAATATGGAACTTTTCAGTTTTTCTGCAAAATAAATCGCATCTCCGCCTGTAAAAATAAAAGTATGTTCGGGAAAACGACTTATATAACCCTCAACTTCAAAAATCAGACCTAAAACAACACCGGACTCAATTGCCTCATTGGTATCACGCCCGACAGGGCTTATCTCGTCTGGGTTTTCCAATAACGGAAGTTGTTGAGTGTAACGATTTAAGGCTTTAAATCTGGTCCTTAGACCCAATGAAATATTACCCCCTAAAAATTCTCTGTTTTCACTTACAAAATCTATAGTCAATGCCGTTCCAAAATCAAATATGATGCTATTTTTACCTGGAAACAGTTCTGCTGCGGCTACAGCGGCAGCGAGTCTGTCCGGACCTAACGTGGAGGGTGTCAAATATCTGTTTTCAATTTGCAGTTTTGTTTTTTCGTTAAGAACCACCAACTTCTCACACTCTTTCTCCAGATTCTTATAAAATTCATCTTCAAAAACCCTGACATTAGATACTATCATCACATACGGACGCTTTATCAAAGTTAACTCTTTAATAAACTCCAATATTCTTTCTCCCTGATACCTATGGGTTTGACCAAGCTCTACCCCCTCGGCGAACGCCGCTTTCAAGGCTGTATTTCCAATATCAATTATAAGGTTAGTCACAACTCGCAAAGTTATAAAATATTACGACTTCATCTCTAAAAATATTTTGTACGCTCTCTCCACGCTATCTACCGAATTGACTGTGATGTAGAGCTTATTATTCTGCTCTTTAAGCCGGAAGCGTTTTGCTTGCTTCTGCAGGAACTCCAGAATTTTTGCAAAATGGCCCGATTTATAATAAGAAGAGAGTTGGTTGCTGACAAAATAGGCCAGCATTATTCCATTTTTCAGAACAATTTTTTCAAAACCAAGTTCCACAGCTAATCTCCTCAATCTGACCGTGTACGCAAGCTGTGTGACCTGTTCCGGAATAGGTCCGAATCTGTCTGCCATAGCATCCAGAAACTGTTGTAGCTCTCTCTCCTCGGTTATGGCATCAAGCTCCTTGTACAACCTTATTTTCTCTGCAGTAATTCCGATATACTCATCAGGAATTAAAATCTCAAGATCTGTATCGATAGTACAGTCAGATATATACTCATATTCTTTTGGCCCTGTTTCGGTTAAATCTTCCAGACCTTGCTCCTCTCTTAATTCCGAGAAGGCTTCGGAGAGAATTCTCTGATAGGTTTCGAAGCCCATATCTGCTATAAAACCACTCTGTTCTCCACCCAGAAGGTTGCCCGCGCCTCTGATGTCAAGATCCTGCATAGCTATGTTGAACCCGCTCCCAAGATCAGAAAAAGCCTCTATAGCCTTTAACCTCCTTCTTGCATCATCGGTTATTGAGATTAACGGGGGAACAATGAGATAAGAAAAAGCCTTACTATTTGACCTTCCTACCCTGCCTCTCAGTTGGTGAAGATCGCTGAGACCGAAGTTTTGTGCCTGGTTAATGATTATTGTGTTGGCATTAGGTATATCTATTCCATTCTCAACGATTGTTGTAGCAATAAGAACATCGTAATCTCCCGCCATAAAATCCAGAACTACCCGCTCCAATTGATTAGGCTCCATTTGCCCATGGGCGACGCAGGTTTTTACGTTCGGACACAACCTCCTGATGATATCCTCTACTGATTTGATATCCTCTACTCTGTTATGAACAAAGAAGACTTGTCCTCCTCTTTCAACTTCGAAGTTAATAGCGTCTCTTATGTAGTCTTGGTTGAAGTCAATTATCTCTGTCTGTATAGGAAGTCTGTTTGGAGGAGGGGTATTGATTATAGATAAATCTCTTGCGCCCAGCAGTGAGAATTGGAGTGTCCTTGGGATAGGTGTTGCTGTAAGAGTAAGGGTATCTACATCCAGCTTGAGTTGACGAAGTCTCTCTTTGGCGGCAACCCCGAACTTTTGCTCTTCATCTATTATGAGCAGACCCAGATCTTTAAATATAATCTCCTTATTAAGAAGCCTGTGGGTCCCTATAATTATATCTACCTTGCCCTTTTCCAAATCTTGTGTAATCTCACGGATCTCTTTGGAGCCTCTTAATCTGCTTATATATTCAATCCTGCAAGGGAAATCCTTGAGTCTCCTGCTAAAAGTTTTATAATGTTGTAACGCCAGAATTGTTGTTGGTACAAGCAAAGCAACCTGTTTACTGTCTGTAACTGCCTTGAATGCAGCCCTTATAGCTATCTCTGTTTTGCCAAATCCAACATCTCCGCAAATAAGCCTGTCCATAGGAAATGATTGCTCCATATCCTCTTTTACAGCTTTAGTAGCTTTTATCTGGTCCGGTGTATCTTCATAAATAAAAGACGCTTCCAGCTCGTCTTGTAAGTAGGAGTCATGTGAAAAAGCAAACCCTTTTGCATCCCTTCTCTTTGCGTATAGATCTATGAGATCTTTTGCAATATCTTTAACCTTAGACTTTGTCTGGGTTTTTAACTTCTGCCATGCCCCTGTGCCCAGTTTGTAAACTTTAGGGGGCGAAGAGTCTTTGGACTTATATCTGGATATTCTATGCAGTCCGTGTATCGATACAAATATTACATCCCCGTCTTTGTATATAAGCTTAACCGCCTCTTGTTGTTTACCGTTAATCTGGGTTTTTACAAGGCCTCCGAACTGGCCTACGCCGTGATCTATATGCACAATGTAATCCCCCACCTGATATGAGTTCAGTTCATTTATTGTGAGCCTTTCGCTCTTCTCTACAGATCGTTGGGTTTTAACTCTGTGGTACCTTTCAAAAATCTGATGATCTGTGTACAAGCAAATTTTAGACACATGATCTATAAATCCCTCGTGAAGGGAGAAATTTTTTGTATCAAACACCCCATTCATCTTTTCAAAAGAGGAGAAAATCTGGTGAAGTCGCTCTATTTGATTGGGGTTGTCACTCAGAATTGACACGGAATAGCCCTGTGCAGATCTGTCAGAAATATCCTTGGCCAACAATTCGAAATTTTTATTGAACGTTGGTTGCGGAGTTGTATGGTAGGCGAGAACCCTCTGAGTACTGATATTCTTTGGAAGTGGTCCAAAAAATACCCTTTTATGTCTTTCCAAACTTCTGATAAAGCTTTCTTTGCCCAACAGCTCCTCCCCCTCTCTCTGATGCTCTTTCAATAGAGTTATCTGTTGTGTGAAATAATCGTAATCCGTTACCCAAACTATCGATTCTTCTTTTGTAAAGGTGAAATAGTCTACCAGATCTGCTTTTTGATTTCCTTCATATATATTCGGGAAAATATCAATATTCTCAAGCTCCCCGGTAGATCTTTGAGTCTCTATATCAAATGCTCTGATGCTCTCTACTGTGTCTCCGAAAAAGTCAATCCTGTAGGGTTTGTTATCCGAATAGGAAAAGAGATCTATAAGCCCTCCTCTTAAAGCGAATTGCCCGGGTTCGGTAACAAAATCCACCCTTTCAAAGGAGTAGGCAATGAGCGTCTCTTTAATAAATTCATGTGAAAGAGTGTATCCTTTTGAAATACTTAATATGCTGGATTTTAATTTTTTTGAATTGATAAACAGCTCTGAAATCGAGTGAGGATAACCAACTAAAACCAGCCTTTTGGAATTATATTCTCCATCCAGATAAGATTTTATTGCTTTTATGGCAGCGGTTCTCTGTACCTGGTGGGATGAATCCTTTACACTATTTTTTAAACTGAAATTGACAGAGCTGGGGAAGAAGTAGACACTCTCTTTATCTAAGAGACTGTAAAGGTCATTTGAGCAGTAAGCAGCGTCTTCCTTGTTATTCAGAAGGACCAGGTGCAGCCCCTCCTGCATAGCCGATGACATGGCAAACGCCTTAGCCGAAGAGTAAAGCCCCTCCAGAACCATAAGTCCTTTTGAAGAGCTTTTTATCCATTCAACCAGCTCTTTATTAGACTCTTGCTCAATAAAACAACTATCTAAAATAGTATCTCTCATAAATTAGGCTGCAAAGATAGTTTATTAACATAAAGTATGGTTATGTGTTAATAACTCCGTTTAGAAAATGTGCAGAAGTATTAAAAACTATTTTTTTTAAAGTGAGGATTATTTATATATGTTTTCTCTGTTTAATTATGCAAATTTTTAGGGGTCGATTTTTCATTATTTTATCAAAAAATTATCCCCATTTACCGTTTGTTAAAAGTTGCCTTTTAAAGTTTTTAACACATGTTTATAACTAGTATTATTTTCTTATATAATTGTTATTTATAAATATTTATGATTTTTTTAAGTAGTTAATAACAGTGTTGATTTTTGTTTATAAAATCAATTTTCGGTTAACATCTTTATTTATCAACATATCAACAAACATATATCAAAAACAAATTAAGTATAAAAAGATTAAATTATATTTGTGATAATTAATAGTGTTAATAAAATGGCAAGTTTCGACCCTCATAACGAAGAGGAAAACAAAGATAGAGATTTTGAAGGACAAATAAGGCCGCAGGATTTTGCAGAATTTTCCGGACAGGAGAAGATAATAGAAAATCTTAAAATTTTTGTAAAAGCCGCTATGATCAGGGGTGAGGCTTTGGATCATGTACTATTTCACGGCCCTCCCGGTTTGGGTAAAACTACTCTGGCTCATATTGTTGCTAACGAGCTTGGTGTAGGTATGAAGATTACATCCGGTCCCGTTCTGGATAAACCTGGGGACTTGGCCGGATTGCTTACAGGATTGGAAAAGGGGGATGTTCTGTTTATAGATGAGATCCACAGGTTGGCGCCGGTTGTTGAGGAGTACCTTTACTCGGCAATGGAAGACTTCTCAATTGATATTATGATTGATAAGGGGCCGGGTGCAAGATCTGTCCAATTAACACTGAATCCTTTTACCCTTATTGGAGCAACCACAAGGAGTGGTTTGCTTACATCACCTCTGCGGGCAAGGTTTGGAATTCAAGCACATCTGGAGTACTATGATGCTGATGTGCTTCGTAAGATTATCATAAGAAGTGCTGCTATCTTAAATATAGGAATACAAAAAGAGGCAGCTATGGAAATTGCCAAAAGAAGCAGAGGAACACCCAGAATAGCAAACTCACTTCTCAGAAGAGTAAGAGACTTTGCACAGGTGAAAGGGAATGGTAATATTGATATTGAAATTACAAAATATGCTTTGGATGCTTTAAATATTGACAAACGAGGTTTGGATTTGATGGATAATAAAATACTCTCTACAATTATTTATAAATTTAAAGGGGGACCGGTTGGTGTGAGCACAATTGCAACAGCAGTGAGTGAAGAGATCGGTACTATAGAAGAGGTTTATGAACCATTTTTGATAAAAGAGGGTTTTATACAAAGAACACCCAGGGGCAGAGAGGTTACAGATCTGGCATACAAACATCTTGGAATTAACAGAAACACAATA
>Ga0209638_1000636_pt1 | contig 22998 bp, 29 predicted proteins | sample BarGraNGADG00211_FD_184490 | JGI IMG/M metagenome (GOLD analysis project Ga0209638, IMG submission 184490) | Arctic peat soil microbial communities from Barrow, Alaska - Barrow Graham LP Ref core NGADG0002-211 (SPAdes) (version 2) | ecosystem: Environmental > Terrestrial > Soil > Wetlands > Peat...
CATGATTTTGGGCGGGGGCAGAACATTCGTGCGATCAAGCCCCTGTGGTAGAATACATGCTGTCTTTAACTGCTGGGTCTCCCAAATTTTTGAGCCAAATCCAATTCCCCTGGAGCCCTGCGCCACAGAAAGCCATCCATATTTTTCAGGCAATATAACCCATCATTCGTTCCTCGCTTTTTATTGCATTAATCCATTAATTAAGCTGGGACCGGTAAGAAGCAATCAATGTCGATACCCACTTCACAAGGTAAATTTCCCCCGCCCCCGGGGCTGCTGGCCTCGATCATGGCGGGGTTTGATTCTGTCGCCACCCACATCGCGGTGATCCTGCCCCCCGTGCTGCTCGACCTGTTCCTGTGGCTCGGACCGCACCTGCGACTGAAGCAGTTCCTGCAGCCGGTCATTTCCCAGCTGCCTTCCCTGGCAACCTCCTTCCCAGCCAGCTTCCCCGACCTTGCCACCATCCAGGCTAACTGGAACGCCATTGCGGAAAATTTCAACCTGTTCGTCATCCTGCGCACCTTCCCGGTGGGCATCACCAGCCTGTTGAGTTTTAGGACACTCGCCCAAAACCCATTGGGTGTCCCGCTGAACCTGGATGCCGGTTCGTTCGTGGGCATCCTGGGCTGGGCGGTTGTGCTGGTCTTCGTGGGCTGGATCACCGGCGGAATTTATTATTATTGGGTCTCCAGGGTGGCTTTAAAATCGGATGTACGCACGCTCGGAAAATCCCTTGGACAGGCACTATTACTATCGATCATTTGGGCGGGCCTGCTGTTCCTGATCGGGCTGCCGGTTTTGATAGTCTTAACCATCCTGACCGTGGTCAGCACGGTGTTGGGACAGATCGCACTCTTTGCCGGGGCGATCATGATTATCTGGCTGGTAATGCCGATCTTCTTTTCCGCGCACGGCATTTTCACCTTTCAACTGGATGCCCTGCGTGCGATCCTGAGCAGCCTGCGCATGGTGCGCTTCACCCTGCCCAACACCGGGATGTTCCTGCTGTTCTTTTTACTGATCAACTATGGATTGAATTATTTATGGACCACCCCGGCTCAAACCTCATGGTGGATGCTGGTGGGCATCGGCGGGCACGCCTTCGTTTCGACCGCCCTGCTGGCAGCCAGCTTCATATATTATCGGGATATCAATGCCTGGTTGAAGGTGATTTTCGAGCAGTTGCAGAGCCAGGCTACTTCGGCAAAAGCATAATTTGAGGTATCATCTTTAATAAACATGGGATCGTGGGGTACTCCCCCACGCTTCCGCACGGAAAGAACCAACACGGATTGAGGAATTTATGGCTGTAACAAATGGAAGTTACGACGCAAAAGATATCCAGGTCCTGGAAGGACTGGAAGCCGTCCGCCGCCGCCCCGGCATGTATGTGGGTGGCACCGACGTCAAGGCCCTGCACCACCTCGTTTATGAAGTGGTGGACAACTCGATCGACGAAGCCCTGGCTGGTGTCTGCGACCGCATCGATATCACCATCCATCCAGACAGCAGCGTCACAGTTGAGGATAACGGGCGCGGCATCCCCGTGGATATCCACCCTACCGAGAAAAAGTCGGCGCTCGAGGTGGTGATGACCAAGCTGCACGCCGGCGGCAAGTTCGGCGGTGGGGCTTACAAGGTTTCCGGCGGGTTGCATGGCGTGGGCGTGAGCGCGGTCAATGCACTTTCAGAATGGTGCGAGGTGGAAGTCCGCCTCGACGGTCATGTCCACTTCCAGCGCTACGAACGCGGTCATCCCAAGGAACCGGTTAAGGTAATTGGCGAGGCCAAGCCATCAGAGCACGGCACCCGCACCACCTTCAAGTACGACCCCCAGATCTTCACCGAGGTGCTCGAGTACCGCTTCGACACCCTCGTCCAGCGCTTTCGCGAGATGGCCTTCGTCACGCGCGGCATCACCATCTACTTCCTCGACGAGCGTTCCAGCCGGGAAATGACCTTCCACTTCGAAGGCGGCATCACCGCCTTCGTGCGTTACCTGAACCGCAACCGCGAGACCCTGCACCAGGTGGTCTATGCTGAGAAAGAGATCGAGAACATCGGCATCGAGTTCGCCGTCCAGTACACCGACGCCTACACCGAGTCCATTTACTGCTTCGCCAACACCATCAACACGGTGGACGGCGGCACCCATCTGACCGGCTTGCGCGCCGCCCTGACGCGCGTGGTCAACGATTATGCCCGCAAAGGCGGGCTGCTCAAGGAAGCCGACCCGAACTTCTCGGGCGACGATACGCGCGAGGGTCTCACCGCCATCATCAGCATCAAGCACCCCGACCCGCAGTTCGAGTCGCAGACCAAGGTAAAGTTGATGAACCCCGAAGTGCAGACCTACGTGACCCAGGTGGTGGGTGAAGCCTTCGGGACGTTCCTCGAAGAGAACCCGCAAGCTGGCAAGGCCATCGTTGCCAAGTGCCTCACCTCGGCGCGGGCACGCGACGCCGCCCGCAAGGCGCGCGACCTGGTCATTCGCAAATCAGCGCTGGAAAGCCTCACCCTGCCTGGCAAACTGGCCGACTGCTCCGGGCGGGATGCCACCAAGACCGAGCTCTACATCGTGGAAGGCGATTCGGCTGGCGGCTCGGCCAAGCAGGGCCGCGACCGGCATTTCCAGGCGATCCTGCCGCTGCGCGGTAAGATCCTGAATACCGAGCGCGCCCGCCTGGACAAGATCCTGGGGAACAACGAGGTCAGGTCGCTCATCTCGGCCCTGGGTACCGGCATCGGCGATAATTTCGACCTGGCAGGCCTGCGTTACGGGCGAATCATCATCATGACGGATGCCGATGTGGACGGCTCGCACATCCGCACGCTGCTGCTCACCTTCTTCTTCCGCTACATGCCCACCCTGATCGACGAAGGTCACCTTTATATCGCCCAGCCGCCGCTCTATCGATTGGCGTACAAGAACCAGGTCCATTACGCCTATAACGATGCCGACAAGGACAAGCTCCTGAAAACCCTGGGTGTCAGCCCCGACAAGGTCAGCCTGTCGCGCTATAAGGGTCTGGGCGAGATGAACCCGATCCAATTGTGGGAGACCACCATGAACCCGGATAACCGCACTCTCCTGCAGGTGGGCGTGGACGATGCCGCCGAGGCCGACCGCACCTTCGACATGCTGATGGGCGACGCCGTGGATCCGCGCAAACGCTTTATCCAGACCCATGCCAAGGCAGTCAGGAACCTGGATATTTAGAATTTGCCCTCCGGGTTCCTGATCGTTCAGCACCCGGAGAGTTAAGGTTGTCATTGGTGAAAACAAAATGTGGCGCTGTCCCCAACTTGATGTGGTGGATATAATAGTAAGGATGGGACGCCAGGAAAATATCTTGATATTTTTTTTGATTTGGCTTATGTTATTATTTTATGACGTCACAATCCAGGTGACGTCATCATTATTTTTGACCACAGGAGTGACTCCATGAGCATCATCGAAGTAAGCCATCTGACCAAGTATTACGGCAAATCCCGGGGCATCGAGGACGTCTCGTTCAGCGAGGAAGAAGGGGAGATTTTCGGCTTCATCGGACCGAACGGCGCCGGAAAATCCACCACCATCCGCCTGCTGCTATCGCTGATCCATCCCACCAGCGGCACCGCCAGGGTTTTTGGCAAGGACGTGGTATCGCACGGACCGGAAATTCGCCGCGATATCGGCTACCTGCCCTCCGAGGTTTTTTACTACGAAGGCATGAAAGTCATCGACCTGCTCAAGTATTCCGCCAGTTTTTTCGATCACGACTGCACCCAGCGCATGCATGAATTATCCGAAACCATGGAACTGGAAATGAACCGGCGCATCAGCGACCTTTCGTACGGTAACAAGAAAAAGGTCGGCATCGTCCAGGGCCTGCTGCACAGCCCGAAGCTGCTCTTCCTGGATGAGCCCACCAGCGGGCTCGATCCGCTCATGCAGCACAAGTTCTTCGACCTGGTCCGCCAGGAGAACGCCCGCGGCGTGACCGTTTTCTTCTCCTCGCACATCCTGGGCGAAATCCAGCGATTGTGCACGCGGGTGGGCATCATCCGCGAGGGCAAAATTGCTGAAATCTCCGACATCCGCACCCTGCAGCAGAACAACTACAAGAAGATCAACGTGACCGCTGACGGGCTGAACCCGGCCGCCTTTGACCTGCCGGGCGTGACCAATGTGGTGGCGGAAAACGGCAGCGTGCATTTCTTCTTCAAAGGCGACATCAATGCGGTGCTGCAAAAGATCAGCAACATAAAGGTTGCCGATCTTACCATCGAAGAGCCGACGCTCGAAGAAATCTTCATGCACTACTATGAATAGGCAGCAATCATGAAAGCAACCATCTACTTGCACGAGTTTCGCACCCGGATTAGGTCAGTCATCATCTGGTCATTGTCCGTGGCGGCAATAATATTCCTGTTCTTTTCCATATTCCCGGGATTTGCCACACAGGCCGCACTGCTCAATGACATTTTGTCAAAAATGCCGCCGGCTCTGCTGGAAGCCTTCGGCATGCAGAACAGCGACCTTTCGAGTGTGCTGGGTTTTTACAGTTTTATTTTCGTGTTCGTCCAACTGTGCTTGGCGATCCAGGCTGGCAACTACGGCTTCGGGCTGGTCTCGATCGAAGAGACTGAATTAACTGCCGACTTCCTGCTGAGTAAACCGGTCAGCCGCGCTCAGGTGCTCACCAGCAAGCTGCTGGCAGCGCTGACCAGCCTGACCATTACCAACCTGGTGGTTTGGGTGATCAGTTTCATCTCCCTGGCGATGTTCAATGGCGGCCGCACGTATGCTACTGGCACGCTGGTCCTGCTGCTCGTAAGCATCGTGATCTTCCAGCTCTTTTTCCTTGCAGTCGGGCTGGTCGTTTCCGTGCTCGTCAAGCGCGTGCGCAGCGTGACACCGTATTCCCTCGGCCTGGGCTTCGGCATGTATGTTTTGAGCGCCTTCAGCGCGGTCCTGGCCGAGGTCAAGCTGGAATACATCACCCCCTTCAAGCACCTGGACCCGGCCTACATCGTCCGGAACACTGCGTTCGACACGCCCCTGGTGCTGCTCAACGTGTCCGTCAGCCTGGTCGCAATCGGGCTCAGTTATTGGTTGTACATCCGCCGTGACATTCACGCGGTGTCATAAGGAGGTACCCGGTGAATATCTTTTTTCGCGAACTGAAAGCCAACCTGAAATCACTGGTGATCTGGTGCGTCGTCATGATCCTGCTGATCGTGGGGGGACTCGCCAAATTTTCCGCCTATTACAACAATCCCGCCTCGCTGGAGATCCTGAATTCCTTCCCCAAGGCGGTATTGGACGCAATGAGTCTGCTGGCCTTTAACCTGACCACTTTGACCGGCCTGTACGGGATTATGTTCGTCTATTTTGCTTTGATGGGCGGGATCGCGGCAGCCATGTGGGGCAGCGACATGGTCTCCAAGGAAGAACGCGACAAGACGGTCGAGTTTAGCCTGGTACTGCCGGTCTCGCGCAGCCGGGTCATAACAGCCAAGGCGCTGGCAGCCGTGGTTAACTGCCTTGTCTTTGTGCTGGTCACCTGGGGAGTGTCGGCATTGGCGGTGCAGTCGTACAAACCCGACCAGGCCTTCAACAACTACCTGGTGCTCGAAATGGAAGCCATGTTCCTGCTCGAACTTGTCTTCCTGGCAATCGGCCTGTTGCTTGGCTGCGCCATGAAACAGTATAAAATCGCCGGTTCGGTGGCCGTCTCCATTATTTTGGTGGCCTATTTCCTTTCCATCATGGCCGGTTTGCAGTCGAACCTGGATTTTCTAAAGTACTTCACTCCGTTCAAGTATTTCGACGCAGCCCAACTGCTCAAAACCGGCCGGTTGGACGTGCCCTTCCTGCTGCTCTCGGCAGGCATCATCGTTATCTGCATGGTGGCAGCCTACTGGACTTACAACAAGCGCGATCTATATATTTAATTGTCATTGCGAGCCCCTGCGTTCTATGCAGGGGCGTGGCAATCTCATGCCATTTGGGAACATTCCGTTAATCGTGAGATTGCCACGTCGGGTAAAGTACGCCTTTCTCCCCCAATCATCGGGGGACGACGTCGAAATGACAGGGTATTATATTAATTTATGGTCGATAGAGTATATTTTGTTTACATTATGACTAATAAAATAATAAGGTGCTATATACGGGGGTCACCAATGATTTACAGCGCAGAATTATGCAACACAAAACCGGGAGGGGGGGAGTTTTTACTAAAAAGTACAATATTACGAAACTGGTCTATTTCGAAAGCGGGGATAACATCAATTTAGCCATTATCCGCGAGAAGCAGATCAAGGCTGGTTCACGTCAGGATAAGATTAACTTGATCAATAGTATGAATCCTGAATGGAAAGATTTGTACGAGGAATCCATCGCATAATCTGTTGTTGCGAGCCCCTGCGTAAGCCTGCTCCCGTTCTTTGGGGGTTGCAGGGGCGTGGCAATCTCATGCCACGAGGTAATATTTCAATAATTGTGAGATTGCCACGTCGGGCGAAGTGCGCCATCCTCCCCCTAAGGACGCGGGACGACGTCGCAATGACAGTTTGTCAGAACCGCACCACAATTTCCCAGGGGGTGTTAACATAAACGTCATTTCAGCAGGATTGGACTAAAATAACCCGCAACCCTGGATTTGGAGTAGACCTATGGCAAAGTCAGAGACCGTGATCCGTGAACTGTGTGAATTAGCCGATGTACAGATCAACGGCAGCCGCGCATGGGACATGCAGGTCCACGATCAGCGCCTCTACGACCGCATCCTGCGGGACTCTTCCCTCGGCCTGGGCGAAGCCTACATGGAAGGCTGGTGGGACTGCGAATCCCTCGATGGGTTCATATGCCGGGTGCTGAAAGCCCGCCTGGATGAAAAGATCCAAAATAACGCCCGCCTGGTCTTCCAGGTTTTAAGAGCCAAACTGTTCAACCGCCAATCCTCTGCCCGGGCCTTCGAGGTGGGCGAAAAACATTACGACCTGGGCAACGATCTCTACACTGCCATGCTTGACAAACGCCTCAACTATACCTGCGCCTACTGGAAGGATGCGATCAACCTGGACGAGGCTCAGGAGGCCAAGCTCGAACTCGTCTGCAAGAAGATCTGCATCCAGCCAGGGATGCGCATCCTCGAGCTGGGCTGCGGCTGGGGCTCGTTCGCCAAATACGCCGCCGAAAAATACAACGCCTCCATCCTGGGCGTGACCGTCTCCAGGGAGCAGGTGGCGCTCGGCATGCAGTTGTGCAAGGACCTGCCGGTGGAGCTGCGCTTGCAGGATTATCGTGAAGTAAGCGGCACCTACGACGCGGTGATATCCATCGGGGTGATGGAACACGTGGGCTATAAGAATTATGCCGATTACATGCAGGTGGTGGACCGCTGCTTGAAACCGGACGGCATTGCCTTCGTCCACACCATTGGCAGCAACATCAGCCTCACCACCGGGGAACCCTGGAGCGACAAGTATATCTTCCCGAATGGCATGCTGCCTTCCATTGCGCAGTTGAGCAAGGTGATGGAGGGCCGCTTCGTCATGGAAGACTGGCACAATTTCGGGCCTTATTACGACCAGACCCTGATGGCCTGGCATGCCAATTTCGAAAAAGCCTGGCCTGAATTGAAGAAAAATTACGATGACCGTTTTTACCGGATGTGGCGCTATTACCTGCTCTCCAGCGCCGGTGGGTTCCGCTCGCGCAGCAACCAGCTCTGGCAGATCGTCTTCACCAGGCAGGGCACGCCCCAGCCCGACTGCCGGGTCTCATAAGGGATTTACATGATCAAAACCGATGTGCTTATTATCGGCGGGGGCCCGGCGGGATCCTCCTGCGCCTGGGTTTTAAAACAGGCCGGGATGAAATGCATCGTGCTGGATAAGTCCGCCTTCCCGCGCTTCAAACCCTGCGCCGGTTGGATCACCCCCCAGGTGCTCAAATGGGCGGAAGTGGACCCGGCGGGTTACCCCCATGGGCTGACCGAGTTCACCAGTTTCGACGTTTCGATTGGCGGCTTTAAAATAAAAATGCCCACCCACCAGTATGCCATCCGCCGCTTCGAGTTCGACCACTGGCTGCTGCAGCGGGCGGACCCTGAATTCCACGTCCACGAAGTGCGCAATATCCTGGTTGAAAACGGGGAATACGTGGTGGACGGTGTCTATTCGGCGCGTTTCCTGGTCGGCGCGGGCGGCACCCATTGCCCGGTAAGGCGGACTTTTTTCAATGAATCCTCCCCCAAAGAGCCGGGTGCGTTGATCGTCGCCCAGGAGGAGGAATTCCAGTACGACCTCAAGGATACCCGCTGCAAACTGTGGTTCTTCGAAAACAAGCTGCCCGGCTACGCCTGGTACGTCCCCAAAACGGGCGGGTATGTCAACGTGGGGCTGGGCGGGTTCGCGGAAAGCCTGAAGCGCAGCGGGGACACGCTTAAAAACCATTGGAATTTGTTGGTTAAAAAGTTGGAAGAGTCAGGACTGATCACCGAGCATGTCTACAAACCGGCCGGTCACAGTTACATCCTGCGCCGCAGATCGCCCTGTTTTCGGATCGGCAACGCCTTCCTGGCGGGGGACTCGCTTGGGTTGGCAACCCTCGACATGGGCGAAGGCATCGGGCCCGCCATCCGCAGCGGACAGCTTGCAGCCGAAGCCATCCTCAGCGGGGCGGACTACTCGCTGGCATCCATCCCGCGCTATTCCTTCCCATCCCTGCTGGGACTTCGCAAAGGCGGTTAATTAATCAGCCGTAGGTCCCCGTAAGGGATAGGGGGCGGAGGCGCTAGGCACCATCTGGTAATCGACGAACTCCACGGGGGCGAGACATTCGGGGTAAAGTATTGACGAAAATTTCTTGACCGCCGCGGACTCGGAGTGGATCTTGTCTGCCTGCGCGTCGCGGAAGGTGAAGATGTGCACGAAGCGCGTCGGATCTTCCTTCTCCTGCCAGACTTCGTAGCGCAGGGTGCCGGCTTCATTTGCACGCACGTAGGCGACGAATTCTTTAATCGCCGCCAGGCAGCGTTCCAAAGCCTCCGGGCGTACCTGGTAGCGCGCCAGTTGTCGGATCTCCTTCCCTGAGCTCTCATTTTTAGCCATAAGGTTCTCCATTTCTTACACTAGTTAAATGGGCGGGTTTAGAGTTCCGGGATATTACCCCCGCGGGTTTGACTTTGTCAATATTTCCCTGGCTGGATTATTGAACTACGTCCTGCCAACGAGGGGAGGCCAATTTGTTTACACCGCAAACTGCGAACCCGGAAATGCCCAGAAGGTCTGCATTCAGCATTGATATTTCATTAATTTGGGTCTCATGGAACGGGATTATCATTCATATAATATTTATCTTAATTAGCTAAAATACATGTCCAGGTGATTATTACGCCCGGTTTGCATAATATGCCATCAGAAATGAGTGAAAACAAGAACGAGCGCTCCCTTTCACACCGGGAACTGTGGCGGGCACGCGTGGCGCGCCTCCGCACGGCCATTCGGAAAGCAGTGCCCTTTGCATTCGGAGTCCTGGCGGTATTCACCGCCCTGCTGCTTTACCGGGTCGTGTTTCCGGGTCCGCACCTGATCACCAGCAGCGAAGTCAGCGACACCGTGGCCCAGGCGCTTGCTTCAGCCACGCCTCCGCCCGCGTTTTCAGTAGGCGTTTACAAGATGATCGCCCCTTCGCTGGTGCTCATCCAATCGCGACAGGCCCCCACTGCCGATGGGACCACGCTCGGCGAGCTGGGGAGCGGCGTGATCATCGACGACAGCTGCGATATTTTGACGGCCCTGCATGTCGTGGCAGGCGCGACCGCCATCACGGTCACTTTCGCGGACGGGAGCCAGTCAGAGGCGCAGGTGGCGAGCACCCAGCCCGCCAACGATATCGCCGTGTTGACTCCGGCCCAGCCTCCCGCACAGGTCGTCCCGGCCGTGCTGGGCAACCCGAACGACCTGCAGGTCGGCGATGAGGCGTACGTGGTTGGCAACCCTCTGGGTCTGTACGGGTCGATGAGCGCCGGGGTGATCTCGGGTTTCAACCGCTCGTTCCAGCCTGAAAACAGCACCCTGGAGTTGAAAGGCCTGATCCAGATCGACGCGGCGGTGAATCCCGGGAACTCGGGCGGGCCGCTGCTCAACCGGTACGGACAGGTGGTGGGCATCGTCGAAGGCATTGCCAACCCCACCTCTCAAAACTTTTTCATCGGCATCGGTTTTGTTGTGCCGATCAACGTGGCGGTCTCCGGCTTCGGTTCGCCGCCTTATTGAACCGCGCCCGCTAAGCCACAGCAATATAGGAAAGGATGATCTGCATGGCCTTAAATAATAATAAAGAAAACGGTTTGCCCATGGAACGCGTGTTGTACGAGGTAAAGAAGATCATCGTCGGGCAGGACCACCTGCTGGAACGGATGGTGGTGGCGCTCTTGGCGCGCGGCCACATCCTGGTGGAAGGCGTTCCGGGGCTGGCCAAGACGATGGCGATCAAGACGCTGGCCGAGTCGATCGGCGGCGAGTTCAAACGCATCCAGTTCACGCCCGACCTCGTCCCGGCCGACCTGGTCGGCACGCGCATCTACAACCAGAAGACCGGCGATTTCTCCACCTCGCTCGGACCGGTCTTCACCAACCTGCTGCTGGCAGACGAGATCAACCGCGCCCCCGCCAAGGTCCAGAGCGCCTTGCTCGAAGTCATGCAGGAGCGCCAGGTTACCATCGGGCGGGAAACCTTCAAGGTACCGGACCCCTTCCTGGTGCTCGCCACCCAGAACCCGATCGAGACCGAGGGCACCTATGCCCTGCCGGAAGCCCAGGTGGACCGGTTCATGCTCAAGGTCCTGGTCGGCTACCCATCCACCACCGAGGAATTCGTCATCGTCGAACGCATGACCGGCAGCCTGCAGGCCCTGCAAAAGGTGCTGACGACCGGCCAGCTGCTTGAGCTCCAGAAGCAAGCCGACAAGGTATTCGTGGACCCGTCGTTGATCGAGTACGCGGTCAAGCTGGTTACCGCCACGCGCAAGCCGGAAGGCGTCGGGTTGAAGGAACTCCAGCACTACATCATGTTCGGCGCCAGCCCGCGCGCCTCCATCAACCTGATCCTCACCGCCCGGGCGTTGGCATTCGTGCGCGGCCGCGATTACGTCCTGCCCCAGGACGTCCTGGATATGGCCCTCGACGTCATCCGCCATCGCCTCGTGCTCACTTATGAAGCTCTCTCGGATAACGTGGCCGTCGACGACCTGTTGAAAACGATCCTGGACCGCATCCCGGTCCCGGTGGTACCTCTCCATGAGCATGCTGACAACCGCGTCCTCGCCTGAACATATCCTCCAGCGCATCGATTGGAAGATCGTCCGCCGGCTGGACGGGCTGCTGCAGGGTGACTACCGCAGCCTGTTCTACGGTTACGGCGTCGATTTTGCCGACCTGCGTGAGTACCAGCCCGGCGATGACATCCGCTACATCGATTGGAATGTGACCGCCCGCATGGACACGCCTTACGTCCGCAAGTACCTTGAGGAGCGCGAGGTGGTTGCCTGGTTCCTGCTCGACCTGAGCCCGTCGGTGGATTTCGGCACCGCGCCCGGGAACCAGAAGCGGACGGTGCTGATCGATTTTGTTGCCACACTGGCGCGCCTGCTGACGCGCCACGGCAACCGGGTCGGCGCGATCTTCTATGACAGCCGCGTGGAACGCGTCATCCCGGCGCGCGGCGGCCGGCTCCAGGTGCTGCGACTCATTAACGACCTGATGAACCAGCCGCCTTTGTCCGGGGCGCCTTTCACCGATCTGACCCCCATGTTGGAAGCCGGTCTGTATACCATCCGGAACCGGTCGCTAATTTTCGTCATTTCGGATTTCATCAGCACCCCGGGCTGGGAGCGGACCCTGAGCCTGCTCAACCGGCGGCACGAGGTGCTGGCCATCCGCCTGCGCGACCCGGGCGAGCTGGCGCTGCCCGACGTGGGCCCCATCATCATGGAGGATGCCGAGACGGGCGAGCAGCTCTATGTGGATACCCACGACCGAAAGTTCCGCATTAAGTTCGAGCAGGCTGCCCATGCACGCGAGACCGCCCTGAGTGCGGCCTTCAAACACTCGGGCGTTGACGCGCTGCCGCTCTCCACCGACGAGGACCTGGTGGGCGCCATCGTGCGTTTCGCCAAAGCGCGCCAGCAGCGCAGGAAGTAAGCGAGGCGGATCCATGACCTTTCTCTGGCCCGGTATGCTCTTCCTTTTGATCGCCCTTCCCGCACTGGTGCTGATATACCTGCTCATCCAGCGCCGCCGCAAGCGCCTGGCAGAGGCATACGGAAGCATGGGCCTGACTCATGCAGGCAACGGGGGCGGGCTGGCCTGGAGGCGGCACGTGCCGCCAGCCTTCTTTTTGCTTTCGCTGACGGCCCTGATCGTGGGGCTGGCGCGCCCGCAGGCGCAGGTCAGCCTGCCCCGCCTGGAGGGTACGGTCATCCTGGTCTTTGATGTCTCCGGGAGCATGACTGCCGATGACATCAAGCCCACCCGCCTGGAGGCAGCCAAGGCCGCCGCAGAGGCGTTCGTCCGGGCCCAGCCGCTGACGGTCCAGGTTGGCGTCGTTGCGTTCAGCGACAGCGGCTTCTCGGTGCAGGCACCCACCAACGACCAGGCCTCCGTGCTGGCTGCCATCCAGCGCCTGGCGCCCACGCGCGGCACCTCGCTTGCCACCGGCATCCAGGTGGCCCTGACCGCCATTGCCGACAGTATCTCCCCGCCAGCGCCGCGCTACTACACCAATCTCACGCCGGCGCCCACGCCTTCTCCAACTCCCGTTCCGGCGGGGACGTATACGCCGGCTGTCATCATCCTGCTTACCGACGGGGAGAATAACATGAACCCCGACCCGCTGGCTGCCGCCCAGGCTGCCGCCGACCGCGGCGTGCGCATCCATACCATCGGGCTGGGCAGCGCGGCCGGCGCAACCGTGCATGTCAATGGGTTCACCGTCCACACCCAGCTCGATGAAGCCCTGCTCAAGCAGATCTCCCAGGTCACTGGCGGCACTTATTACATCGCCACCGATGCAGCGGAACTGCATAAGATTTACGCTGACCTCGGCCGCCAGTTGATCGTCAAGCCACAGGTGACGGAGGTCACATCCCTCTTTGCCGGTCTCGGGATCCTGGTGCTGCTGGTGGGGGGCGGTTTCTCCCTACTGTGGTTTGGGCGCATGCCGTAACCATCCGTCCGGGATGAAGCATGCTGTGGAGGTTAAATGTCGTGGCTCTGGCCTGAATTGCTTTACCTGCTGGTGTTGATCCCCCTGGTGCTGGCGGGCTACATTCTGATCATGCGGCGCCGGCGCCGGTTCGCCGTGCGCTATTCCAGCCTGGCCCTCGTCCGGGACGTGGTGCCGGCCAGGTCGAACATACGCCGCCATCTTCCGTTCGCCCTGCTCCTGCTCGGGCTGACCGGCCTGCTGACTGCCCTCGGGCGCCCGGTGGCGATCGTGGACCTGCCCACCAGCCAGGTGACGGTCATCCTGGCGATCGACGTCTCGCGCAGCATGTGCTTCACCGACATCCTGCCCAGCCGCATCCAGGCCGCGGAAGCCGCCGCGCTGTCCTTCGTCAAGACCCAGGTGCCCCACGCCCGCATCGGGATCGTCGCCTTTTCGGGGATCGCCGAGCTGGTCCAGGCGCCGACCACCGACCAGAACGCCCTCGAGGCAGCCATCCAGAGCCTGCTCACCGGGCGCCGGACGGCGATCGGCAGCGGCATCCTGCAGTCCATCGACGCCATCGCCGAAGTTGACCCGGGCGTCGCGCCCACCGTATCCTCGGCTTCGCCCGGGGTGGCACCCGCCCCCGTTCCCAAGGGAGACTACGCCCCCGACATCATCGTCCTGCTGACCGACGGGGCCAGCAACACCGGTCCTCAGCCGCTCGACGCCGCCCAGCAGGCGGCCGACCGCGGCCTGCGCGTCTATACCATCGGCTTCGGCACTGCCAACGGCTCCGACTTCCCCAACTGCAGCCAGCAGTTCCAGGGCTTTGAACCTCCCGGTGGGGGCTTTGGCGGCGGAGGCGGCTTCGGCCCCGGCGGCGGACAGGGCTTCAGCCGCGGCATCGACGAGCTCACCCTCAAGAAGATCGCCGCTCTCACCGGCGGCAGCTACTTCTCCGCCCAGAGCGCCAGCGAGCTCAACAAGGTGTTCGCCGACCTGCCCACCTCCCTGATCGTCAAGCACGGCGTGACTGAGATCACCGTTTTCTTTACCGCCTTCGGCACGCTCCTGGCCGGTCTGGCCGTCCTGCTGGCGCTGCTCTGGCACCCGCTTCCGTGAAACCTCACCGGGTCGGAAGACAATATGGAATGGTGATTGCATACAGAAAAACCTCCCCCAAATACTGTTTTTGTATTTGGGGGAGGTGGCTCGCCGTAGGCCCCCGCAAGGAGGTAGAGCCGGAGGGGGCTATTTCGCCTTCAATAAATTCCCCACCCGGTTTCTTTCGTTGATGATGTATTGCGCCACGATCCAGCCTGCCAGCGGCTTGACCTTGCCGTCGTCGCCGGGGATGCCCGTCAATTTCATGCTGATCTTATCCCCCCACATGAACTTGTAGGCTACTTTTTTACCTTTCTCGTAAATATCGATGGCGTTCTCGTAGGGCTGCACCCGGGTGACATCGCTGAGATGGAAAGTCACGATCGTTGAGACTCCCTTGAACTCCAGGTCTGTCTTGTTGATGATCAAATTTCCCTCGTCGATCCTGGTGGGCGCCTCGTGGGTTTTAAGGTCCCCGGTTTCATAAAGCTCGACGCCCGGCAGGGACATGACATTATCGGGCTCCACCTTAAAATCGCCGATCCCTCCGCTCTTGGTGATGGTGATCAGGTCATTGGTTTTAGTCATGGCAATTATTTCCTTTTTCCTTATTGAGACCGAAGTTTGTTAATTCGCATGTTCTGGGCATCTGCCAGCTGTTCAAGGCGGGTAATGACATACTCTTTGGCTTGATCGTCGAAATAACCGTATTGCATAACACTCCTGAATATTATGGGCAGTTCAACCATTCGATGTGCATGCTGCCTCTGTTTTCTTGGACGCGCAGACGCGGGACATCCTCTGAACAATCCAGTGCCAGCTCTTGGAATGGCACTTTCAGTTCACAGCATATCTATATTCAAGAGCATTTCAATTTTTCTTTTTACCTTTGGCACGGAAATTTTACCACCACTTGAAAGCATCTCGTGCTCCACCAACACGATTGGTAACTGCGCTCCGGAAGGAATGGACGGACAGGCCGAGTCGAACAGGTCAAAATACTGCACAGCTACACTATCTCCAAAGCGCTGGCGCAACTGCCCACCCGCCCACTCGGCAATTTCGCGCCAGGTATCCTTCACACCATCCTTACAAGCGAACTTTGCGCCGATGATCTCCACCCGGATCGGCTTACTCATCCACAGCACCCCGGATTATTGTCCGGGTCGCAGGCTGGCCCGGCGAAATCTACTCCTTCCTTGCTGCGCAGGAACAACCCGCCTGTGATCAGCTGCCTGACCTTTCGGCCGTGGCACTTTGGGCATTCCGGCGCAAGCCCGTCTTCCTTGCTTTTAAACGAAGCATTCACATCAAAGACTGCCTGACAAATTGTACATTCATAACAGTATATCGGCATGGTTCCCTCCTCAGCAGCAGGATGAATGGCGAGCGATCAAGGCGAAATTGATACCCAACAGCTGGCTGATCTCAGTATTGATCTCCTGAAGGAACTTCGCCAATTCCTGCTGGCTGGCATTGTAGTCTTTGATGACAGGGATTGCCTTCACCTGCAACTGCAGTTCACTCAAAGCCTGCAGATCATTGGCAATGATGGTCCCTCGGACCTGAGTTTCGCGTACCCGTTCCTGGGCTTCTGCCAGGCGGTGCATAAGACTTCTCACCTCGTCATCATTATCCATACTTTGCTCTGCTAGCGCGTAACGCACATACGGTTCTGACGAGATCAGGTAGTTGCCCAGCTTAATTGTGACTTCGCTAATTTCTGGTTGTAGAAATGGTTTGTTATTCATATTACCTCTTAGCTGCAGCAGCTCACTGCACTGGCAGTGGAAAAATCCATACCGAGCATCTCTGAGAGCATGTCACCAAGCGACTGGCATAATGCCGTCAATACCGACTGGGCTTCTAGGTATTCCAGCACGGAGGAATGCGCAATCCATGCGTTGTATAAGCGTTCCAACTCTGCCTGGTCCGTCGGGTTGACCGCGTTAATTTTCATGAGCGGTCGCAATGACTGCTGCTTTTCTCGGTATGCTTGCATGTCTTTCTGGGCCGCTTCGTCCTGCCGAAAACGAAGCGTGGATTCTTCATAGTTTTTGAACTGTTGTGATTCAGCTAACACGGCAGCAAAATCATGCGCGGCTTGTTTTGCCACTATAGCAGGTGCAGTTTCCAACTCTTCTTTCAAATCATTTTCCATAATTCTCCTCAACTTTCTTCTCGTCGTAGCAGCTTAGGCAGCTGACGATCCAGATCATCCCGCACACATCGGAAGACCGCCATCACTTCCTCGTCGGTACCCTTCACCTTTGCCGGGTCGGGGAAACTCAGATGTGTTTTCCTGCCCATTCCGAGCCAGATGGGACAATTCTCTGCTGCATCGTCACAGACGGTGACGACCAGGTCGAAGTCCACGCCACGGAATTCATCCGCCGATTTGGAGCGCCCCTGATGCTGGATCCCAATCTCCTCAAGCGCTGACAGTGCTTTTGGATGAACTTGGCCTGTTGGATTTGTACCAGCGCTGAAGGCTTCCCATTCTTTTTCCAGGCGCGCGTTGACAATGGCTTCCGCCATTTGTGAACGACAGGAGTTGCCGGTACAGAGGAACAGGACCTTGCGTTTACCAGTCATGCCAGTACTTTTTCCGTTCCATAGATCCGCTCACCGAGTTCCGCCAGCATCGGCAGTCCCTTGATTTCCTGGGGCAGGAGCGGGATCTGCGCAACCGGCAGATGGAACCTTTCTACGATTTCGACCAGATACTTTTGTTGCATCAGGCGGCGGGTGTGGGCAAAGCTGGTATCATCCTGCTCCGCTGGGATGACCATATTGGCGATCACCAGCCCTGGCTGGATGCCCACCGTACCCAATTCACGCGCTGCCCGCCAGGCTTCAAGGATGGGCGTCGCTTCGGGATACATCACGAAGGCAAAGGTGCTTTGCTTCTGATCGCTCATCATCTCGATGACTTTTCCGAAGCGTTGCTTGGCCACGTCATCTGCCGCTGAGGGTTCCACTGATGCAAAGATCTTCACGTCAAGTTGCTTGCTCCAGTCCACCGGAAGTTCAAGCAACCTCAGAGTATGACCGGTTGGTGCGGTATCAAAGACGACCGAATCCCACTCGTCCTGCGAGGCGTACTCGATAAATTTATCAAAAGCCGCCATTTCCTCGGTGCAAGGCGAGTTTAGCTCTTCTTCCATGACGGCAATTGCCTTCTCCGGGCGCCCGCGCTTTCGGGCATCCTCCAGGATCCGCTCCCGGTAGGTTTCGGCAGCCGCCTTCGGGTCGATCTTGACCGCCCACAGGTTCACTTGTCCTTCAACCGGGGCGATCACGTCGCCCACCGGGCTGTCCAGCACGTCCCCCAGGTGCGCCGCCGGGTCGGTGGTCAGCAGCAAGGTCTTATGTCCCTGCCGGGCCAGCCAGACCGCCGTGATGCAGGAGGCAACCGTCTTGCCCACCCCGCCCTTGCCGGCAAAAAATAATGTCCTGCGGTGACCGTTCGGTTGCAAGAGGGCACGTACGTCTTCGAGGGGGGTTGCCAGCGTTGCTAACTGAGGGGGAACATGCTCGGCCAAAAATGTCTTTGAAGAGGTCTTATCAAAGAAAATTTTCCCCACCTGCCGTAACCTCTTGATACCTTTAATCTCACCGGCCAGCAGGAACATGCGTTGTTTCAAGTAAGGCAACTCCGCTTCGATTTGTGTCAGGTAAATTGCTTGCATTTTGGCACGCGCTGCAAACAGCGAGTTTTCTGCACCTTCGGGTGGGATGATCCCATTGATGATCAGGCGGTAGTTCTTAATCCCAAGTTTGCTTAATTCAGCAATGGCTCGCCGCGTTTCCTTGATGGAAATGGCTTCCGGGTGCAACACGAAGATAAAGCTTGTTTGTCCACTCTCGCGCATTGCGGCCAGGGCGTGCTCGTACTTATGTTTGGCATCCTGAATGGCTGCCGCCGGGCCGATACAGGTTTGCCCGCTGCCTGAAGAGGCCGCATTGATGGATTGACTCCACTCAGCCGGCAGCTCCAGCAGGCGGATGGTGTGGCCGGTGGGCGCAGTATCAAAAATGACCACATCGAAACCTACCTCATTGCCAGCAGGCTCTTCTAGAAAATCGGTGAAACGGTCAAAGGCAGCCACTTCCGCCGTGCAGGGACCGCTCATCTGCTCTTCCATCACCTGGACGATTTGCGCTGGGAAGGCAAGGCGGATGGGCGCCATGGCACGGTCGATGTATTCCTTCGTGGCTTGGTCGGGATCGATTTCCATCGCCCACAGGTTGGGAACGCCGCTGATCTGGGTGATCTGGTGACCGATCCCCTGTTCGAATGTGTCGGAAAGATTGGAGGCTGGGTCCGTGGTGACAATCAGGGTGCGTTTCCCTTCGTCTGCATAGCGTACGGCATGCGTGCAGGCCATGCTGGTCTTTCCTACCCCGCCTTTACCGGAGAAGAAGATATATTGGGTCATGGTTTGGCTTCTTCCAGATGCTTCTCGATTTCTGCCTGGGTCGGGTACGAACCGACCTTGACCACCTTGCCGCGTACGACAACGATAGGCAGTGCCGCCATTTGCTGCTCGCGCACGATCTTCATCACCTCGCCGTTGGAAAGAAACGCATTTGGGTGGCTGGCCATCTGGTAACGCGCCACGCTGATATCCCTGGATTGGAGGATCATCAGCATCTCGTTGAGATCGAGCAAGGTCTGGTCGATGGTTGGTCCGCACATGCCGGTCGGGCAGCACATGGGCGGATCGAAGATTTCAACATCCACCGCTTTCGCTTGCGATGGAAATAAAACAGAGATGGGAATGGGTTGTGTCATATTGGTTCAGTCTCCATTGAAGTATTTTGGTAAAAAAACTAGCTTGCCTCTACAAGATCTTGGCGGATGAACTCGCCATGGGGGCCGCAGGTCAGGCGACGGGGCTTGATCCGCTTTGGATCAAAAAAGATGCCCCAAGCCTGGTTGAGTTCATCCAGTGCCTGGCCGTTAATCGAATAATACATCCAGCGGGCATCCAGGGCGTCACGTTCAACGTCGATCAGACCTGCCTCACGCAGCACCCGCAGGTGGTGCGAGATCAGGTTCGGGGCCATCTGGAGGCCACCCCCCAGCTCGCAATTGCATTGTACGCCTTCCATCAGGAAATTGAAGATCAGCAAGCGGTTTGGTTCGGCCAGGACTTTAAGCCATTCAGCCAGCCGCTGCAGGTTGGTGGGGGGTGATATGTTATTGGGCATGGTCATCTCTTCTCGAAAGTAATTCAATCATCATTGAATTATATACCAGAAACTCCCAGCGTCAAGGTCATTTGTCATCATTCCGGGGTGAGTTTTGCCTGACGTGATCGCAATCCACCGGTGCCGCCGCGCCGCACGGTAATTACCTCCGCCAGGATCGCCACCGCGATTTCTTCAGGAAATGAGCCACCCAGGTCAAGGCCGATCGGGGCGTAGACGCAAGCGAATTGTTGTTTGAAGCCCGTCTCAGCCAGCGCCTGTCTGCTGTTGGCAATTTGTTTCTTTAATACTGACACCACTTCCTTTGCCGTCATCTTCATTTTCCCATTCTGACTACCCGGCTTAATCCCAGATTCCGAACGTCTCAACATGTACCTTGCTTCCCTCGTAACGAGTGCGGGGCGACTTCGTTTCGGCCGGCTGGCCGACCGGTACCAGACAAAGAACCCTGAACCGCTCTGGAATTTCCAGCAGCTGGCGAACCCCAGCTTCACAGTCAGCGTGAGGGTAAATCGCTACCCATACCGCCCCAAGGTTCAGGCCAGCCGCAGCCAGCAACAGGTTCTCAGTCGCCGCGCTGCAATCTTCCACCCAATGCAAAGATGCTTCCGGGTTGCCAAGCACGACGATGACCACTGGGGCCATTGCGCACATAGTACTCCATTGGTGAATTTTCGCTAACGCTTTGCGCCGTTCTGCATCGCGCACCACCACAAACGCCCAGGGTCGCACATCGTTGGCGGAGGGCGCCGCCATGGCTGCATGCAGGAGCGTCTCCACCTGTTTGTTGGTCACCGGCGCATCGGCGTAAACGCGGATACTTCTCCGCTTCAAGATCCAATCCAATGTCTCAGTCATGGCTTTCTCCTGTCTTGTGCAACGCGCACCACATGCGCTCCGGTGTGACCGGGATCTCATCTATCCAAATGCCCGTTGCGTCGTGGATGGCTGCCAGAACGGCTGGAGCCAAGGGCAGGAAGGGCGGCTCACCCACGCCGCGCGCGCCCCAGGGTCCACGCGGTTCGGGCACTTCGACAATGATAGGTTCGACCACGTCAAGCACATCCAGCACGGTCGGGATAAGATAAGTGCTCAACTGGTCGGTCAGCACGCGACCATCTTACATCTGGAAGTTTTCCTGACCGTAGGGAGGGGGAGCACCCCTTTGGGGCGACTGCTTCGGGCTCCCGTGAGCCCGAAGCTTCCACGCGGGGTTGGAAAAGCTTTCTCTCGGTCCGCCGTTCCGTCCCGTTACTTTTTCCTCCCCTTGAATATCGGGAATAATTTTCCCCGCCACAAGTCGAGGCGGCGTTTGCAACATTGTCCCCGACCGTAGGGAGGGGGAGCACCCCCGTGGGGCGACTGCTTCGGGCTCACGGGAGCCGGTCTGGGGCGGCTTACAGCCATGGTGCTTATACCAGTTTTTTCACAGTTTCCTCTGTTAATTCATCCTGCCAATAATACAGTTCTGCCCATGCCACATCCGGAAAAATGCTTTTGAATTTTTTCGTCTTTGATTTTTTGGCTTGAATTTCAGCGATTTTTACCGGGACCGATTTTCCAACTTGAATTTCCGCAAAATGAGCTGGTTCTACCGACCAAACGGTTATTGCATTAAATGACTCACCAAACTGAGGGGTAACTTCCAACTGAAGAACAACATCCATCCCACCTGCACCTTCCGCCGATGCACCAACTTCGATAATTTTGCCATCGCCAGGTGTTGCGGTCTCGAAAACCGCCTTTTGCATCTTCTCTCCAGTCTTCCCCATTGCACGGGTGAAATACCAGATGGCAAAACCCACAATACCCACAATCAAAAGAAACAGAACCACAAGAGCAGTACTACCTATAGACATATTAGTCTCCTTTCGTAAGTCGATTGATTGGCCTATCGTCTATTCTCAGTTTCTGAGCGCCATATTCGGCGGACGGGTTGTTTAGTAGGTTAGAGCCGCCCAACTATGATTCGATAAAAAAATTTATATATCATGCAATTTTGCATGATATATAAATTTATTATATGACCAATTTCATTTGAAGAAAATCCTACAATCCTGGGTCGTGAGGGAAGGGTTGTAAATCTAGCGGTCAGAGGTCCAATTCCTGTAGTAGTACATTTCGAGGGTTGCAATTCATAATCAATCGTATTCAGGCTCAAATCCAAACCGGCTGCAACTCCAGCTTGACTTGGATAGGAATCATGAACCCAGCACCGCGGGGTTCAAATCTCATTCCAAAGTTGAAGTCGTGCGTTGTAGCCAGGCCGCTCCGCATGCCTGGCTTGGGCCTGCTACCGGAGCCACCGTGGGTAGTTATTTGGCGGTGGGGGGTGTTTTCGCCTTCTTCAGATTGGCTTCATACGCCGTCACGCGCTTATCGATCTCGGCTTCGGCCTGCTGGCGGGTGTAGCCATATTTCTCCTGAAGCACACCGGTTAACGTCTCATACTTGCCGGCTACTCGAGTGAGATCGTCGTCGGTAAGTTTGCCCCACCATGATTTGGCCTCGCCTCGGATCTGTTTCCACTGGCCTTGCAAAATATCTTTGTTCATAGCTTTCTCCTTGGATTATTAGGTCGCTGTCCCGATCTTAACCTGCGCCCAGGACACCAGGGTATTATGCGGCGCATTGCATTCTGTGGTCTGGACCGCGTCTAAAGACGCGGCTCATGAACTTATCCTACAACAAAAACTCCCCAGCCGCATCCATCGGTGGGGGGGTACAACTCTCCGCCACTTGGGGGAGGCCCAAAAATGTGCTCATCGTACCTCCACCCGCCGCGCGGGCGCTTCGAAGCGAATCGATGCTCTTCACGGTGCCTCTCGCCCCAAGTCGAGGCGGCGTCAAGCCGCCATCGACTGCTTCGGGCTCACGGGAGCCCGAAGCTTCCACAAGAAAAGGTGATCAATCGAATGGCATCACCTTTTATTAAATCCTCCTAAGTCAATTGTCCCGGCTGCCAAAATAATGTTATGATAGCTCTTCGTCCAGTGTGTTCTCAGGGGATCTGCATGAACGTCTGAAAAATCTGATTTCGTTAGGATATACAATAAAAAACCATTTATTGCTTGAGGTTGAAGAGGAATATTCCCCAGTCGCCCGGCTGATCGAGTTGGGACGGCAGAAGAAATACGTCACCATCGACGATATCCTGCTCGCCTTCCCTGAAGCCGAAAAGGACGTCGAGCAGTTGGAGGAGGCTTTTTCCGCGCTTTTGAGCGCCGGGATTGCCTTCGCTGACGACGCCCCTGCCGGTGACCCTCCGGAGAATGAACCGGATACCGGGCCGGAAACCGCTGCCGGGCTTGAACCGGGACCTGCGCCGGATGACTATCTCGCCGATATTGATGTCTCGGATGCCATCGGGCTGTATTTCAAGGAAGCCAGCCGCGTCCCGCTGCTCTCAGCGAAAGAAGAGATCGGGATCGTCCGGGAGATTGAGAACGGACGAGCGGCTCGTG
>Ga0209638_1000637_pt1 | contig 22982 bp, 23 predicted proteins | sample BarGraNGADG00211_FD_184490 | JGI IMG/M metagenome (GOLD analysis project Ga0209638, IMG submission 184490) | Arctic peat soil microbial communities from Barrow, Alaska - Barrow Graham LP Ref core NGADG0002-211 (SPAdes) (version 2) | ecosystem: Environmental > Terrestrial > Soil > Wetlands > Peat...
CCACCGACACAAATGGGAAAGGATATCACCCTAAATGACTACGAGTCGGCCAGCCGCTTGCTGGAGGATTTCTGGCACGAAGTCGAGCGGATTATGGGGGAGAAATGAAAGGAACAAAAATGGCTCAGAAAGTGCTCCACATCGGCATCATGCCCTATCAGGATTACAAGACGCGATCCTTGGCCATCGCCCGCGGGGAATACCGGCCGCGGCCCAATGAGCCCAAGATCTGGTTTGAATCGGTGCGATCCATGGCACAGGTCCTCAGCAACGAGAACCAGTTGCTGCTGAAAACCATCCTGGAGCGGAAACCGGAATCGCTCAAGGAACTGGAAGCGGCGACGGGACGCAGCAGCAGCAATCTCTCCCGGACTCTCAAGACGATGGCCCGGTACGGTATTGTGAGGATGGAAAAGGTGCGCCGAAATATCCGGCCGATTGTCGAAGCAACGGATTTCACGGTTCATTTCGGTTTGTACGCCTCTTCTCGCCGCGAACATGGCGCAGACGCGGTAAGGATTTAAAATCCCCCCGTCTCCGCTTTGCGTGGGCAAGATGGAGCTTTTATGCCACTCTTTTTAACGTCGGCGACAAAGGAAACTTATAATCTACGTCCTTAAAATCGGATCGAGAGGAGACGTTTACAAATGAACATCCAGATCATCGAACATAACGGCGCACCGGAATATGCAATCGTCCCGTTTCGTGAATGGGAAACGATCATCGATCGCCTGGAAGAGCTGGAAGATATTCGTGATGCCCGTACGATCTCTGCCGCCATTGCCGCCGGTGAAGAAACCTACCCTCATGAATTCGTCAAGCGCCTATCGTCAGAGGAAAACCCCCTTAAGGTATGGCGCGAATATAGAAAGCTCACCTTGGCAACGTTGGCCAAGGCGTGCGGCGTATCAATCCCGGCCCTGTCCCAGATCGAAAACGATAAGCGCACCCCCCCAGCGTGGATTTACTGCTTAGGCTCTCCAAGGCTCTCTGCTGCGACATGGAGGACCTTATCCGGGTGGATCAGACCCTACAGCCATAAACTCTGTGGTAATAGGGAATAGCTCCCATGCCATTGACACCACCCCTGCCATTGCATATACTATGGCCTCGGACCCGAAGACCGGGATCATGCACACAGGGGTTGTACAGTTATGGCGGACGTACCGCAGGATCTGCCGGAAGGCGATGTAAAAAATGACCAGGAGATCCGGGAACCGAAGATGTACCGGGTGATCCTGCACAACGACGATTATTCGACGATGGACTTCGTGATCGAGGTCCTCATCTCGATCTTCCACAAACCGGCGGCGGACGCGACGCGGATCATGCTGGACGTCCATAAAAAGGGAAAGGGGATCTGCGGGGTTTATACGTATGACATCGCGGCGACCCGTGTGGCGCGGGTTCATCAACTGGCAAAGAAGCGGGAATTCCCGCTGAAATGCTCCCTGGAGGAGGCTTGAGGGTCCCCGTGACGGGAGGATAAGGAATCATGAAGATCAGCGAAAACCTCAACCGGATCATTATGGCGGCGTATGCCGAGGCGAACGTGCGGCGGCATGAGTTCATCACGCCGGAACATCTCCTCTACGCCTGCCTTTTTTTTGACGAAGGCAAGGAGATCATCGTCCACTGCGGCGGCGATCCGACACGCCTGAAGAAGGTCATCGAGAAGCATCTTGACGAGGCCGACACAGCGACGGCCACGTTGACCCGGGCTGCCCAGTCCCTCGGTTTCCAGAGCGTCCTCGAACGGGCCGCCTGGCACACCTCCTCCGCCCAGAAGGAGACTCTGGAGCTCGGGGACATGCTCGTCTCCATCCTTGAAGAAAGGGAGTCCCACGCCTCCTTTTTTCTGCAGCGGGAGGGAATCAACCGGATGGTCCTCCTCAATTACATCTCCCACGGCATATCCATCCTCGCCGGCAACACGGGCGGACAACGGACAAGCCCGGGCACGCAGGAGGGGGAAACCGTCCGGGAGAACAAGGAGGAGCAGAACAAGTTTCTCAAGGCCTTCACGACGGAACTGACCGCCCGGGCGAAGGCCGGGGAGATGGATCCGCTCATCGGTCGGCAGGAGATCCTCGAACGGACGATCCAGGTTCTCTGCCGCCGCTTCAAGAACAACCCGATTCATGTCGGCGAGCCGGGCGTCGGGAAGACGGCGATCACCGAGGGGCTTGCCCAGCTCATCGCCCAGGGCCGGGCCCCGAAAAAGCTCCGGGACGTGAAGATCTATTCCCTCGATATGGGGGCGGTCATCGCCGGGACACGCTTCCGCGGCGACTTCGAGGAGCGCATGAAGCGGGTAATCGCCGAGCTCGAGAAACAGGAGAAGGCGATCCTCTTCATCGACGAAATCCACAACATCGTCGGCGCAGGGGCCGTTTCCGGTGGGTCGATGGACGCATCCAACATCCTCAAGCCAGCCCTCGTTTCGGGGAAGCTTCGCTGCATCGGCTCGACCACTTACGATGAATACCGGAAATATTTCGAGAAAGACGGCGCCCTCTCCCGACGCTTTCAGAAGGTCGAGGTACCGGAGCCCACCGTCGAGGAGACGGTCCGGATCCTGGAGGGGCTTCGCGAACGGTATGAGACCTACCACCAGGTCGCCTATACCGAAGAGGGGCTTCGCGCGGCCGCAGAACTTTCCCATCGCTACATCAGCGACCGCCGCCTCCCGGACAAGGCGATCGACGTGATCGACGAGGCAGGCGCCTTCTCTTCGATGAATCGCGGGGAGACCGATGCGGCCGCGGATGCTGCGGCAATCGGGGCGCAGGAGATCGAGCGCGTCGTCGCGCGGATCGCCCGAATCCCGGAGAAGAGCGTCTCCTCCACGGAGGTCGAGAAGCTCCGGGATCTGAAGATCGAACTGCAGGCCCGGATCTTCGGCCAGGGTGAGGCGGTGGATCGGGTGGTGGAGGCGGTCAACCGGTCGCGCGCAGGCTTCCGCGAGCCGGACAAGCCGGTCGCCTCGCTGCTCTTCGTGGGGCCGACCGGCGTCGGAAAGACCGAGCTGGCCCGCCAGCTCGCCGCTACGCTCGGGGTGCCGCTCTTGCGCTATGACATGAGCGAATACCAGGAGAAGCATGCCGTGGCGAAGTTCGTCGGGGCGCCTCCCGGCTACGTGGGCTACGAGGAGGGCGGTCTCCTCACGGAGGCCATTCGAAAGAACCCGCACGCCGTCCTGCTGCTGGACGAGATCGAGAAGGCGCACGCGGACATCTTCAACGCGCTTCTCCAGGTGATGGACTACGCAACGCTGACCGACAACAACGGCAAGAAGGCGGACTTCCGCAACGTGATCCTGCTGATGACTTCGAACGCCGGCGCCCGGGAGATCGGCCGGCAGACAATCGGTTTCGAGGGGCAACCGATCCAGCGGGACGCCGTCTACAAGGCGCTGGAGCGAACCTTCTCCCCGGAATTTCGGAACCGCCTTGACGGCGTTGTAAACTTCCAAGGCCTGACCGAAGAGGTCGTGCGGAAGATCGTAAAGAGGAACGTCGCCGAATTCGCCGCCCAACTTCTCGGGAAGAAGGTTCTGCTCACAGTGACCGACGGTTGCTACGACTGGCTCGCCCGGAAGGGCTACTCCCCCGAATTTGGCGCGAGAGAGATCGCGCGGCTCGTCCAGGACAAGGTCAAGCGATTCTTTGTGGACGAGGTGCTCTTCGGGAGCCTCCACGCGGGCGGCGACGCCGTGGCCGACATCGAAAACGACGACGTGGTCGTCCGGGTCATCCATGCCGGTTTACCGACTCCCTGAGGCCATCGCCTTCCCCGCTGTCGAGCTCACCGCAGAAAACGGTCTTCTCGCCGTCGGCGGCGATCTCTCGCCCGAACGCCTGCTCGCCGCCTACCGGGAGGGAATCTTCCCCTGGTACGGCGACGGTGAACCCATTCTCTGGTGGTCGCCGGACCCCCGTTTTGTCCTCTTTCCCGACGAACTGCGCGTCTCGCGAAGCATGAGGCAATTCCTGAAAAAGGGATTCATCCGGATCACCTTCGACCAGGCCTTCCGGGAGGTGATCGCCGCCTGCCGGAGGCCCCGACCCGATCAGGACGGCACCTGGATTACGACGGAAATGCGGAAGGCCTACGCCGTCCTGCACGACCTCGGCTTTGCCCATTCCGTCGAGGTCTGGCAGCAGAAGGAACTCGTCGGCGGCCTCTATGGCGTTTCCCTCGGCCGCGCCTTTTTCGGCGAATCGATGTTCTCCGCAATCCCCAACGCCTCCAAGGCGGCCCTCATCACCCTGATCCCGCATCTGAAAGAGCGGGGTTTCGACCTGATCGACTGCCAGGTCGAAACCGCCCACCTGGCCGGCCTTGGCGCCCGCCCCATCCCCCGCCGCGATTTCTGCGCCCTTCTGAAACAATCGCTCCACCACGAGACCCTCCGCGGAAACTGGGGAGAGCGGTTTCAAGGCGCCGCCTGTCAAGAATGGAGTTTGAAAACGCATCAAAAAGAGGGGTTGTAATTTTGCCGATAATTTATTATTCATAAACGGCTATTTTTCTCTTTTCAATCCATGGAGGAAACGGACGATGGGCGAAGGAATAGGCGATTACACCAGGTTTTCCGTCGATCTGCGGCGCCAAATGTGGACGGCCGGCGTGGAGGAGGAACTCCGCCGCCTGATCTGGCAGCTTGCGGTGACGGGGAAATACATCTCCGCCAAGATCCACGAGTCCAACCGGAAGCTGGCCGGTTTCAAGAACCTCTATGGGGAGGAACAGCTCTCGCTCGACCGGAGCGCCGACGAGATCATCAAGAACCAGCTCCAGTTTTCGGGATTCGTCCGGGAATACGCTTCGGAGGAGCAGGACGCCGTCGTCCTGCTCGGCAAGGGCCGGGAAAAATACTTTGTCACGGCGGATCCGCTGGACGGTTCGTCCCTCGTCGATACGAACCTCGCCATCGGGACGATCATCGGCATTCACAAAGAGTCGATCTTCTCGCGCGGGAGGGATTCGATGGTGGCGGCCCTCTACATCACCTACGGACCGCTCATCACGATGGTCTATTCCGCGGGGAATGGGACCCACGAGTTTGTGCTGAACCGGGAGGGGGAGTATGTCCTTTCCGAGGAGAACCTCATGATGGAAGAACGCGGCGCCATTTACAGTCCCGGAGGTCTCCGGAAGGATTATACGGAAAACCATCTGAAGTATCTGGAATATCTCGAAGCGGGAGGCTACAAACTCCGCTACAGCGGCGGGTTCGTGCCGGACATCAACCAGATTCTGATCAAGCGGGGAGGAATCTTCACCTATCCCGCCCTGAAGAAGAGTCCCTGTGGAAAGCTCCGGCTCCTGTTCGAACTCCAGCCGATGGCCTTCATCATCGAGCAGGCAGGGGGGGTTGCCACGGACGGCAAGGAGGCGATCCTCTCCCTCCAGGTGGAGAACCTCGATCAGCGCTGCCCGGTCTACATCGGGAGCCGGTTCGAGGTGGACCAGGCAATGGAATTTCTGGCGGCCGGGTCGTAATCAAAATCGAAAGAGGGCCCGGTAACGCGGGCCGACAGGAATCCCGTTTCTTTTTCTGGATTCCCGCTTTCGCGGGGATGACGTGAGCGAGGCAAGCCTCGGGGAATGGACCCGAAGAGATTCAAGGATAGGAGCGAGGTGATGAGATGATCTGCGACAATATCGATTTATTGAAAAAGGCGATGGAAGGAGTACTGACAATTGAGGGAAACGACGTCCGGGTCCTGGATGAGAAACGTCTCCGGGAGACCCTGATCGACGACCTGATCCGGACGGCGGTATTTGCCCCCGGCGAGGAGACGCGGGCGGCCGCCCGCTGGCTGATCCGGCGGTCGGCGTCAGCAATGGGCGTCCGGTCCGCTTCGATCCAGGGACTCTACGAAGCGATGGGGCGGGGGGAAGCGTCCGGCTTTACGGTGCCGGCAATCAATATCCGCGCGCTGACGTATGACTCGGCCCAGGCGGTCTTCCGGGCCGCTCAGGCCTCCGGGGCCGGCGCGATGATCTTCGAAATCGCGCGGTCGGAGATTGATTACACCCACCAGCGGCCGGCGGAGTACACCTGTACGGTGACGGCGGCGGCCGTCAAGACGGGATACCGGGGACCCCTCTTCATCCAGGGCGACCATTTCCAGGTGGGGGCAAAAAAATTCGCGAAGGATCCGGAGGCGGAGATTCGGGCCGTCAAGGACCTGATCTGGGAGGCTATCGAGGCCGGTTTCTACAACATCGATATCGACACCTCGACCCTCGTCGATCTCTCGGAAGAGACCGTAAAGAAGCAGCAGCGGCTAAACTACAGCCTCGCCGCAGAAATGACGACGATGATCCGGGATCTGGAACCGGCAGGGGTCACCATCTCCGTCGGCGGGGAGATCGGTGAGGTTGGCGGGAAAAACAGCACGGTCGAGGAGCTCCACGCCTTCATGGAGGGTTACCTGGAAACCCTTCGCAAGAGCGGACCAGAATTGAAGGGGATCAGCAAGATCAGCGTCCAGACGGGGACGACCCACGGCGGGATCCCGCTGGCCGACGGGAGCGTTGCCAAGGTCAAACTCGATTTTGACACGCTGCAGCGGCTCTCACAGGCGGCGCGGGCCGAATACGGGATGGCCGGCGCGGTCCAGCACGGCGCCTCCACGCTGCCCGATGAGGCATTTGACCGGTTCCCAGCAACCGGCACGGCGGAGGTCCACCTGGCGACGGGTTTCCAGAATATCATCTATGACAGCCGGAACTTTCCGCCGGAGCTCCGTACGCAGATCTACGACTACCTCAAGCGCGAGGCGGCCGCCGAACGAAAAGAGGAGGATACGGAGGAGCAGTTCTTCTACAAGACCCGGAAGAAGGGGATCGGCCCCTTCAAGCGGGAGCTCTGGGATCTTCCGGAGGCCGTCCGGACGGCGCTAAGCGCGGAGCTGGAGGCGCAGTTCACCCTCCTCTTCCGGAAGCTCAACGTGGGCAACACCCTCGAGATCGTGAACCGCTACGTAACACCGGTGGACGTCCCGTTGCCGCCGCCGGCTGGCCTGGCGTAATGGTTAGCGGACCTTTGCGCCGGTCTTCGGCGGCCGGTCGAAGCCGAGGACGGTGAGGCCCTCCTCCGTATCGGTCGCGAGAAGCATCCCGCGCGATTCGACCCCCATCAGTTTCGCCGGCTTCAGGTTGGCGACGACGACGATGGTCTTGCCGATGAGTTCCGCCGGTTTGTAGTCTTTTCCGATGCCGGCCACGATCTGCCTCTCTCCGTCGATCTCCACCGTCAACCGGATCAGTTTGTTCGATTTGGGGACCATCTCGGCGGCAAGAACCTTCGCCGCCCGGAGGTCCACCTTTTCGAACTCCTCGTAGGAGATCTCCGGCTTGATCGACAGGACCTCGGCCTTTGCCGGTTCCGGTGAGGCCTCCGCCGCTTTGATCTCGACACGCGGAAACAGCGATTCTCCCCGCTTCAGTTCACTTCCGGCCGGCAAACCGCCCCACTCCCGAATAGTGTCGAAATTCTGACCCGCGGCATCGGCAATGCCGAGTTGTTCCTGGATTTTCGCGGCCGACCCCGGCATGAAGGGGGAGATCAGCACCGCCGTGATCCGGAGGACCTCCAGAAGATTGTAGAGGATCGTCTCCAGACGGATCCGGTTGGCCGGATCCTTAGCGAGCAGCCAGGGCTCCCGCTCGACGATGTACTTGTTCGTGACGTTGATGAATTCCCAGATCGCGATCAGCGCCTTGTGAAAACCGAGATCCGCGAAGCAGGCCTCCACCTCGGTCACCGTCCGCGCGGCCGTTTCCCGGAGGAGACGGTCTTCGGCGACGGCGGCCGCGGGTGCCGGGACCTTGCCGTTTCCGTATTTCAAGGCCATCGTCATCGTCCGGCTGACGAGGTTTCCCAGGTCGTTCGCCAGGTCGGAGTTGATCCGCTGGACGAAGGCCTCCTCGCTGAAGCTGGAATCGAGGCCGAAGACCATGTCCCGAAGCAGAAAGTAGCGGAAGGGGTCGAGGCCGTACTTGTCCTTCAGGTCAAGGGGTTTTACGACATTGCCCACGCTCTTGGACATCTTGCTCTGATCGACGTTCCAGTATCCGTGGACGTTGAGATGCCGGTAGGGCTCGATCCCGGCGGCCTTGAGCATCGTGGACCAGTAGATCCCGTGGGGTTTCAGGATATCCTTGGCGATCAGGTGCTCGGCCACCGGCCAGAAGGTTTTGAAGTTTTCACCGTCCGGATAGCCGACCGCCGTGACATAGTTGATCAACGCGTCGAACCAGACATAGGTGACGTACTTTTCGTCGAACGGCAGCGTTATCCCCCAGGTGAGGCGGCTCTTCGGACGGGAGATGCAGAGGTCCTCCAGCGGTTCGCGGAGGAACGCGAGGGCCTCGTTCCGGTACCGTTCAGGCCGGATGAATTCCGGATTTTCCTCGATATGGTCGATGAGCCACTTCTGGTATTTGCCCATCCGAAAAAAATAGTTGCTCTCTTTCCGGTATTCCGGCGCGGTCTGGTGGTCGGGGCACTTCCCGCCAACCAGCTCCTTTTCCATATAGAAGCGCTCGCAGCCGACGCAGTAGAATCCCTCATACTGGCCGAAGTAGATGTCCCCCGCGTCATGGACCTTCTGAAGGATCCGCCGGACCGTATCGACATGGTTCGCATCGGTCGTCCGGATGAAGTAATCGTTCGTGACCGCAAGCTCCGGCCAGAGGGCGCGGAACTGGGCGCTGATCCGGTCGGCGTATTCCTTTGGGGTGACACCCGCCTTCTGCGCCGCTTCCGCGATCTTGTCGCCGTGCTCATCCGTCCCGGTCGTAAAAAAGGTCCGGACGCCGTGGAGCCGGTGGTAGCGGGCGAGGACGTCGGCAACGATGGTCGTGTAGGCGTGCCCGATGTGGGGAGAGGCATTCACGTAGTAGATCGGTGTCGTGATATAAAAAGCGTCTTCCATAATTCACCTTTCATACGAGGGACAGCGCCCCTCGTATCTTATTTATCCCGCTGGACCTCCTTCGCCTTGAAGGTGGCCTCCTTCCCGCTTTCGAGGATGACGACGACCTCGCCCCGGAGGGCGCTCTGGCGGATCACCTTTCCCCGTCCCTCGGGGGTCTGGACCATCTTTCCGCACTTCGGCATGTCCTTCTTCAGATCCGCATACGCTTCATATTCGAAACCCAGGCAGCACATCAGCCTCCCGCAGAGGCCGGAGATCTTCTCGGGGTTGAGGGACATGTTCTGCTCCTTGGCCATCTTGACCGAAACCCGGTCGAGGTTGTGCAGCAGGGTCGCGCAGCACACCTCCCGTCCGCAGATTCCGAGCCCCTTGATGACGCGCGCCTCCTGCCGTGCACCGACCTGCCTAAGCTCGATGCGGGTGTGGAACCGCTGCACGAGGTCCTTCACCAGATCCCGGAAGTCTACCCGGTTTTCCGCCGCGAAGGAGAAGAGCATCTTGCTCTTGTCGAAGAGACATTCCACATCGATCAGTTTCATCGGAAGCTGCCGCTCGGCAATCCTCCGAACGCAGAACTGCTTGGCCTCCTGCTCCAATTTCTGATTGTTTTCCCGGGTCCGGAAATCCTCCTCCGTCGCTTGACGCAGGACATTCTTCAGATTGGCGGCCAGCTGCCCAACCGGGACGGCCTTGACCTCCGTCGCCACCGTTCCGATGGCCGGGCCGTTGTCCGTGATGACCACGACGAGGTCGTTCCGCTTCAAGGGGAGATCGGCCGCATGGAAGGAGTAGATCTTCCCCTCTTTCTTGAATTTGACGCCGACGATATTTTTCAAGGATAGTCACCCCTGGTGCTTATTTTCTTCAGGCAAGCTTAATCAGCATGGCCTCCAAAGTCAACGACTTATTGGCGTTCTGCGCGATGGCGCTCATGGCCGCATCCACCGCGGCTATGTTGCGCAGCAGATCGCGTCCCGCCAGACGCCCGGCGACCGCTTCGATCACCCCGGCCCGATCCCGGAACATCAGCCTTTCTTTCTCTCCCGTCTCCCGGAGAACCAGACCGTCCCGGTAGCCGTTTCGGAGGATCCGGAGCCGTTCCATGATCTCCTCCCGTTCCGTCCCGAAACGGCCGGCAAAGGCGAGTCTTTTCAACAGATCCTCCGGGTTGTCCTCAGCAAGGAGCTCCAGGATGGTGTTCCGCAGCGCGAGGTAGTCTTCCCTGTTCATCTCGACGGCCCTGCCGATGCTGCCTCCGGACGATGCGGCGAGAATCTCTGCGGCGGCGGTTTCCAGCCCCTCCTTCTCCCGGAGAAACCGGGCCACCTCCCCCGGCGGCAGCGGGGAGAAGCGCAAATGCTGGCAGCGGGAGAGGATCGTCAGCGGAAGAGCGTGGGGCCGGGCGGTCGTCAGCAGCAGAATGTTGCCCGCGGACGGTTCCTCCAGGGTCTTGAGAAGGGCATTGGCGGCGGCGGCGTTCATCCGGTCTGCCTCCCGCAGAATGAAGATCCGCCTCCCCTCCCCGGGCCGGAAGGTCATTCGGGCCTGGATCTCCTTGACTGCCCCGATCTTGATGAACTGGCCTTCCGCCTGGACCGTGATGATATTGGGGTGGTTTTTGTGTTCCGCCTTCCGGCAGGAGGCGCAGGCGTCACAGGGCGGATCCGAACCCCCGCAGTTGAGGGCCCTGGCGAAGACGGACGCGGTGGTTTTCTTCCCGATTCCATCCATACCATAGAAGAGATAGGCATGGGCGATGCGATCTTTGGCCATCGCACTCTTCAAAATGGCGATCGGCTTCTCGTGGCCGTAGATCTCCGCGAATCTCATGCCCGCCCACCCTCACGGAAAGGGATCTGCGGCAAGGCCTCCAGACAGCGGCAGACCTCGCGGTGGACGGTTTCTACCGACCCCGCGCCGTCGATGATCCGAAAGCGCTCCGGCTCCGCCGCCGCCAGGGAGAGATAACCTTCGCGGATCCTCCCGTGAAAGGCTCTTTCCTCCTGCTCAAATCGGTCTTCCGCCGCCTCGGGCCGGACGCCGGACACCCGTTTTTTCGCCCGAGCCAGACCCGCCTCCACGGGCAGGTCAAACAGGAGCGTCATCTCCGGCTTCAGCGTCTGGGCGGAAAACGCGTTCAAGGTCCGGATGAAACCGGCATCGAGCCCCCGGCCGAATCCCTGGTAGGCTAGGGTCGCGTCCGCAAAGCGATCGCAGAGAACCCACTCTCCCCTTTCGAGGGCGGGGAGAATGGCCTCCCTGACGTGCTGGGCGCGCGCGGCGGCAAACAGAAGAAGCTCTGCTTCGGCGCCGATCGCCCATGATCCGCGGTTGAGCAGAATTTCCCGGATCTTCCGGCCGAGCGGCGTGCCGCCGGGTTCGGCGGTTGCAAGGACGGGGGCGCCGCGCTCCCGGAGCCAAGCCTCTGCAAGCCTCATCTGCGTAGTCTTGCCGCACCCCTCGACGCCATCGAACGTAATGAAACACTTCATTTTTTCGCCCCGCAAAAAACCGCATGGTCAGGCCGCAGGGCCCTAAAAAAAGAGGGGGGAAAGCCGCAGCCCATCGCCGGCGCGGTGTTTCCCCCTCTTCCAATTCAAGCCGATCCGGAGCTACTTCTCTTCCCCGGGCGTGATGGCCTCGACCGGGCACTGTTCCGCGCAGGTGCCGCAGTCGGTACACAATTTGGGATCGATGACATATTTGTCTTCCCCCTCGCTGATCGCCTCCGCCGGACATTCATCCTGACAGGAACCACAAGCAATGCATTCATCGGTAATGATATACGCCATGTTTTTTCTCCTTCTTCTGTTTTTTATCCTGCAAACCGGTGCACCCGGTCCGTTCGTCTAAACGGAAACCACGGATTTGACCCCCGGGATCTCCTGTTTCAGAGATTTTTCGATCCCGTTCTTCAGGGTCATCTGGGCCATCGGGCAGCCGTGACAGGCCCCGACCAGCCTCACCTTGACGACGCCGTCGTCGCCCACGTCGATCAATTCCACATCTCCGCCATCCGCCTGGAGATTGGGCCTGATCCGGTCGATGATTTTCTGCACTTCTTCTTTCATCCCTTTTTCTCCCATTCCCACCGGTTCAAGGGTCACTAGGTCAGTGCGGCATGTAACCGATCATCTCACGGATGAGGTCCTTCGCCACATCGGGAAGGTCCGGTCTGATGATCAGGTATTCGCTGATCTTGTGATGGGCCGCCATCCAGAGGGCCTTCCCCGTCTTCGCCTCGACCATGGTGATGCTGAGGCTCACCTTGGCCATCTTCTTGTCATTCTCCGTCGCGTAGTTCCAGTAATCGACGCGGACGAGCAGAAACGCGTCCGTGCCGGTCAACCCGCCGATCCTTCCGCTCAGTTCCGGATCAGAAAAACTGACGTTCGCGCGCTTGGCCAGATAGCCCGCGACGACCTTTCGGAAGGCCTCATCCGATTCCAGACGCCGACCAACGGCCTCTCCCCCAACCACGTCGAACCACTGCCGCTCGATCAGGGCTTCGGTAAAAAGACGGTCGACGACGCCCTTCGCCTCCGCAAAAGCCGTCGTGTCGGCAGGCAGGACGGCGATCCGCCGCGGATGAAAATCCCGGGCGTCCGGCGAAATCTCGGAATAACGAAGCCCTCCGCAGCCCAGGATGCCCAGGCACAGGATCGCAATGACGGCCTTTATCCCTGTTTTAGTGATCACGATCCCTCCGATTTATGCAGCCAAGCCCCGGACCGCTACGAGCCACAAAAAGGCGCTGACCCCGGCGATCATGTAGCCGCTCTCCAAGAGACCTTCCAGAACGACTCCGGAAAACCCGGACCTTCTATCATAAAGTTTGAAACAAATCCATATATAAAATACACAGGTTAATAGAAAAAAACTGAGTGATGTCGACCACCCGGCCGGAGGGGCGGCAAAAAGCAGCACAAACAGGAAACCGGAGATCCCCTGGAGGATGATCAGCGTTTTCCGCTCGCCGATCAGGACGGGGATGGTCTCACGGCCGATCAGGCGGTCACTCTGGATATCGAGGATATCCGACAGCGCGGAACGGGTGAAGACGATGCCGGCAATGAACAAAAAGGCGATCACAACCCCGGGCGTGAGCGTCGGTCCGGCCTCGATCCACGGCAGCAACGCCGTGACGGCCGCCCAGGCTACGGCGGTGGCGATGTTCTTCGACCCCGGAATATCCTTCAGGCTCTGAAAGCGCCATCCCCGCGGTAGAATTCTTGTATTGTAGAGAACGCCGGAGAGAGAGATGACGAACAGCAGAATGAAAGGCGCCATCCCCGCGGCGAGGGAGGCGCCTATAGCGAGAATCATCGAGAGAACGGCCAATGTCACGTAGATCTTTTCATGGAGGAGGTAGGACTCTTCACGGAAGGAACTGATGCTGCTGGCTTTCCGGTTGATGAAGCGGTTGAGCACATGCATGGCGTAGACGTAAAGGGAGGCGGTCAGGATGAGGAGGGGGTTCACCGGCAACCCCTGGAGGAGCATGGCGGCAAAGGAGAGAAAGCCTGCGCCCGCAGCAGAGTAGATATCCGTGCGAACGGCAAAGACCCAGATCTTGAAGAGATGCCGGAGGATTTCTTCCCGCTTTCCCAAGCGGCCGGTCAGATGGTCTACCACCCGGCCGATGATCCAGTTGGGGGTCGAAGCCCCGCCCGAGACACCGATCCGGCGGTAGGTCTCGACCTCGATTTCCTTGAGTTCGTCGGCGGTCTCGATGTGGAAGGCGGGTTTGCCCCGGAGCTTTGCAAGTTCGGCGAGGCGCCGCGTGTTCGCGCTGTTCCTGCCGCCGACGATGAAGACGGCGTCCGTTCCGGCGGCGAGCGCCTTAATCTCGGTCTGACGCTTCTCCGTTGAGTCGCAGATCGTATCGAAGATCACCGCTTCCGGGAACCGCTCCTTGACCCGGCGGACAATGGCGGCGTATTCCTCCAGGCTCTGCGTCGTCTGGGCGACAACGCACACCTTTGTCAACGCCGGCAGACCATCCACCTCTTCCGGGGCGCCGATGACGATTCCCGCCTCGCCCGCAAAGCCGAGCAGACCGTTCACTTCCGGGTGCTCCCGATCACCCGCAATCAGGACCGTGAAGCCCGCCCCCGCGCGCTTCCGGATGATCGCCTGGACGTGCGCCACCTTGGGACAGGTGGCATCGATGATCCGGAACCCTTTCTCCTTGATTTTTTTTCTCTCTCCGGGGGAGATGCCGTGGGCGCGGATGACCATGAAGGCCCCGGTGGGAACCCCTTCGATCTCCGGCAGGCACCGAATCGGGATGATTCCCCGCTGCCGGAGAAGTTCAACCGTCTGGGGGTTGTGGATCAGGGGGCCGTACGTATAGATGGTCCCATGGCCCTTTTGACGAACCATGTCGAGGACCATATCCACGGCCCTTTTCACCCCCATGCAGAAGCCGGCGGTTTTCGCCAGTTTTACGCCCATGATGGAACGTTCTCCTCCCCCCGTGGTTTCCTCAGACAGAGAAAGAATTCCCGGTTTCCCGCCGGTCCCGTGAGCGGGGAGTCGCAGCGCCCGAGGATTTCAAGCCCGAGACCCCGACAGAACATTTCCATCTCCTCCAGGATGCGTTCATGGAGCGCCGGATCCCGGACGACCCCGCGCGGGCCGACCTCGCCCTTCCCCACCTCGAACTGCGGCTTGACGAGGACAACCAGGCGAGCGCCGGCCTGGATCAGCCTGAGAACCGGCGGGATCACCAGCCTGAGCGAGATGAAGGAGGCGTCGATGAAAGCGATGTCGATCCCGTCCGTGATATCGCTGCCGTCGTAATGGCGGATGTTCGTCCGTTCGATGTTCACAACCCGTCGATCTTCCCGGAGTCTCCAGGAAAGCTGTCCGTAGCCGACGTCGACGGCATAGACCTTTGCGGCCCCCGCCTGGAGGAGACAATCGGTGAAACCGCCGGTGGAGGCCCCCACGTCGAGGGCGACAAGATCCCGGACGGAGATGCCGAAGGTTTCGAGGGCGCCCCGCAGCTTCAGGCCGCCCCGGCTTACATAGGGGTTCTCTTCTCCGCGGATCCGGATCTCCGCATCGACGGGGACCGGGGTTCCCGCTTTGTCCAGAGGCCGTTCGCCGACGAGGACCTCCCCCGTGAGGATCAGCGCCTGAGCCCGCTGCTGGTTCTCGGCCAGGCCCCGCTCGACAAGGAGGCAATCCAGACGGATTTTTGGCGTTTTCACCTCCACATCTCCCGCACCGCGGCGGCGATTCCCACCGCGTCGATCCCGTACATCCGCCGGAGTTCCTTCTGGGTTGCATGCGGGGCGAACTCATCCGGAATACCGAGTCGCCGGACGGAAACGCCGCTGACCCCCTTTTCCGCGAAGAGTTCGAGAACGGCGCTGCCGAACCCCCCCATCAGCGCGTTTTCCTCGACGGTGATGACCCTCTTCAGCTCCCGCGCGGCGACGCAGAGGAGCTCCCCGTCGAGGGGTTTGACAAACCGGGCATTGATGACCCGGACGGGAATCCCCTCGGCCAGCAGAAGTTCGGCGGCGTCCAGGGCCGGATGAACGCAGGCGCCGATCGCGACGACGGCAAGTGCGGCGCCCGGCGGATTGAAAAGGATTTCACCTTTTCCGATGGGGAGGGTCCGGGGATTCTCGTCCAGAGGCACACCGACCCCGGCGCCTCGCGGGTAGCGCACGGAAACGGCTCGGCCGCAGCCCACGGCGGTTTTCAGCATGTGCTGAAGTTCGTTTTCATCCTTCGGCGCCATGACGATGAGGTTCGGAACGGTGCGGAGGAAGGCGTAGTCAAACAGGCCGTGATGGGTGGGACCGTCCGCACCAACGAAGCCGCCCCGGTCCATCGCCAGGACCATCGGCAGTTTCTGCAGGCAGACGTCGTGGATCACCTGATCGTAGGCCCGCTGCATGAAGGTGGAATAGATCGCAACAATCGGGACGAATCCCTGGGTAGCGAGCCCGGCGGCAAAGGTCACCCCATGCTGCTCGGCCATCCCCACGTCGTAAAACCGGTTCGGAAATTCCGCTGCGAAACGGTCGAGCCCCGTTCCCTCGGACATCGCCGCCGTGATCGCGACGATTCGCGGATCCTCCTCGGCCAGAGTCACAACCGTCCGGCCGAACACCTTCGTGTAGGAGAGGGGGGGCGGCGAACCGCCGGAGGCGAACGTCTCCCCCGTGTCGACGTCAAACGGCGGGATGCCGTGAAACCGCAAGGGATCGTCTTCGGCGAATTTGTATCCCTTTCCCTTCTGCGTGACGACGTGGACGAGGACGGGCCCTTCCAGCGTTCTGACGTTTTTCAGATTCATGATGAGGTGGTCGAGATGGTGCCCCTCCAGGGGCCCCACATAGGTGAAACCCAGCTCCTCGAAGATCGCCCCGGGGACGAAGAAGGTCTTGAGCGACTCCTCCACCTGACGGGAGAACTTCAGCATCTGTTCGCCGATACCGGGGATCGATTTGAGGAAGGTCTTAACCTCCGCCCGGATCCGGTTCACCGTCTGGCCGGTCATGATCCGGTTCAGGTAGGAGGAGAGGGCGCCCACATTGGGGGAGATGCACATCTCGTTGTCGTTCAGGATGATGATCAGGTTCTTCTTGCGGTCCCCGACCCAGTTCAGCCCCTCGAAGGCCATCCCGGCGGATATCGCGCCGTCGCCGATGACGGCGATGATCCGGAAATTCTCTCCCCGGAGACAACGCGCCTCGGCCATCCCCGCCGCTGCGGAGATGGAGGTTCCGCTGTGTCCCACGTCGAAGGTGTCGTAGACGCTCTCTTCTCGTTTCGGGAAACCGCTGATCCCGCCCCGCTGGCGCAATGTGTCGAAGCGCCCCTTCCGTCCCGTAATGATCTTGTGGGTGTAGGCCTGATGCCCGACGTCCCAAACGAGACGGTCCCGCGGCGTGTCAAAAACATAGTGGAGGGCAAGCGTGAGCTCCACCGTTCCCAGCGAGGAGGCCAGGTGTCCCCCCCGTTTCGAGACGGTCTCGATCATCATCTCCCGGATTTCCTCCGCGAGAAGATTCAAATCCGCCACGCTGAGTCGCCGGATATCTTCGGGATCGTTCACTTTTGCAAGGATCCCCTGTTTTGGTTCTTCCATCGTGTTCTCTTTAGGACCTCCGTTCCAGGATATACCGGGCGATGGCGCGGAGCGGCGCCGCCCCGTCGTCGAAAGATGCAAGCGATGAAATTGCTTCCATGACGAGTTCCGCCGCCCGGGCGCGCGAGGCCTCAATCCCCATCAGGGCCGGGAAGGTAACCTTCCCGCGGGCCGCATCGCTTCCGGTCCCCTTCCCGAGAAGGAGCGGATCACCCTCGACATTGAGGATGTCGTCGGCGATCTGGAACGCAAGGCCGATCTTCCCGCCGTAGTCGGAAAGGCCGGCGAGCGCCTCCTCCCCGGCCCCGGCGAGGATTGCCCCCGCCCGGATGGAGACGCGAAGCAGCGCGCCCGTTTTGCGCCGGTGGATGGCGTAGAGGGTTTCCAACCCCACCGCTTCCCCTTCCGCGCGGATGTCCTGGACCTGACCTCCGACCATGCCGCGATAGCCTGCCGCTTCCGCGATCTCGCGGGCAACGTCGAGAAGTCTGTCCGGAGGCATGCCCGGCATACCCTCCCGGTTGGTCAGCAGGCGGAAGGCCTCCGTCAGCAGGGCGTCGCCTGCAAGGATCGCGATGTCCTCTCCGAAGACCTTGTGCGAGGTGGGTTTTCCCCGGCGGTAGTCGTCGTTGTCCATCGCGGGCAGGTCATCGTGGATGAGGGAATAGGTATGGATCATCTCCAGCGCGCAGGCTGCCGGCAGGACTGCTTCGGCGTCCCCGGCGACCGCCTCCGCGGCTGCCATACAGAGGATCGGCCGGATCCTCTTCCCCCCGGCCAGAAGGCTGTAGCGAATGGCCTGGACGATCACCGGAGGATCGTTTTGCTCACCGGGGAGATAATCATCGAGGGCGCCGTCGACGAGCGCTTTCCTTTTGCTGAGATAGGTGACCAGGGAGAAGTCAGGATTCACGCTCTTCCCCCGCAAACGGTCTGGCAACGAGCTCACCCTCTTCCCGGAGGAGGAGCTCCACGCGCCGGTCGGCCTCGTCCAGCTTCTTCGTGCAGAGCCGGGAAAGCTTGATCCCCTCCTCGAAGGCCTTCAGGGATTCCTCCAGCGTCATCTCCCCCGCCTCCATCCGGCGGACAATCTCCTCCAACCTCTCCAGCGCCTCTTCAAACTTCTCCTTGGACATCGGACGGCTCCTTGAATGTTTCGATAATGATTGCGTTCAGATTTCCCGAAGCGAGGCGGATGTCGATCTCCTGCCCGGGTGTGGTTTCTCCGGCGCGACGGAGGATGAGACCGTCCGGCCGACGACGCGTGATGCTGTATCCCCGGCCGAGGACGGCCAGTGGACTCAGGGATGACAAGAGCGCCATCGTGGCGTGCGTGCGGTTTTTCCTCAGCACGGCCTGTTTCTCCCAAGCCGCCCGCAGGGTCCTCCCGAGGCCCTGCATCCCCATGCGACCCTCGACGATCCGCGACCTCGGGTTCCGGTGTTCGAGGCGGATGTTCAGATGCACCCATGCCTGTCGACGGGCCTCCCGCAGGCGGGCGACGGAGAGCCTCATACGCTCGAGATGATCGTCGAGCGCGATCCGGGCGTCGGCGAGACGCCGCTTCGGGTCCCGGAGCCTCCCCTGGAGTTCGGCGATCCGTTCCCGGCGCCGCCCCCTCTCCTGACGCAGGCGGCGGATCAGCCGGAGACGCAACGACCCTACAGTTTCCAGAAGCTCCGCGCAAAGCGGCACCGCCAGTTCAGCCGCGGCCGACGGGGTCGCCGCCCGGAGATCGGCGGTGAAATCGGCGATCGTGAAGTCCGTTTCATGGCCGACGGCCGAGATAACGGGAATCCGCGACCGGGCGATCGCCCGCGCCACCCCTTCGTCGTTGAACGGGGCGAGGTCCTCCAGCGAGCCGCCGCCGCGTGCGAGGATGATCACGTCGATGCCGCCCGCGATCTGGAGATCGCCAAGGGCGCGGATGATCTCCGCAGGCGCCTCCGTTCCCTGGACGCGGACCGGGGCGATCAGGATGTCCACCGACGGAAAGCGGCGGCGGGTGACGGTCAGGATGTCCCGGATGACGGCGCCGGTCGGCGAGGTAACGACGCCGATCCGCGCAGGCAGGAACGGAAGGGGTTTTTTGCGGGCCGGATCGAAAAGCCCTTCCGCCTCGAGACGGGCCTTGAGCTGTTCGAAGGCCTTCTGGAGAGCCCCCAGCCCCCGCGGCTCAACGGCATCGATGACGAGCTGGTACTCACCGCGGGGCGGATAGACCGTGACCCGCGCCCGGCAGACGAGGCTCATCCCCTCCTCGATCGCGAAAGCCGCGGGCCGGTTCCAGCCCACGCCGAAGGGGCTTCGGAAGACCACCGCCCGGATCTGGCTCTTCATATCCTTCAGCGTGAAGTAGACATGTCCCGACGCCGGTCGGCGCAGGTTCGACACCTCCCCCTCCACCCAGACAATGGCAAGCCCCTCCAGGATGGCCTTGATCCGGTCGTTGAGCGCCGAAACGGTCAGAATTTCTTTCAAGTTTCCGCTATCCATGGCGAGGGACTATCAGATATCGGCCGCCGTGACAAGATCGAATTTACGGGGGGTCATCGTCCCGGATCGTCCGGGAGGCGCCCGAAATGACAGATTCGTTGACTTTTACCCCCTACCTCCTCCATAATAACCTTCCATGAGGGGGTTTTCAGTCCCTTCCGTTTCCCTGCGCCCCGGTTTCGATTCCGGGAGCGGGGGTCCCGATCACAGTCTGACAGGGGAGGTTATGAAAAAGAAAGACTTTTTGAAGACGCCGGTCCGGCACATCGACATCACCTCGTTCGACGCCACGCCGATCATCGAGGCGATGCAGGGGATGTCGTTTACCGCCAGGGACCTGGCGACGGCAGCCGGCATCTACGACAGGATGCTCGCCGAAAAGAGGTGCGGCATCATCCTGACCATCGCCGGGAGTACCAGCGCCGCCGGATGCATGCAGATCTACGTGGAGATGGTGAAAAACAACATGGTGGACGCAATCGTTGCCACGGGGGCAACGGTGGTCGACATGGATTTTTTCGAGGCGCTCGGTTTCCGCCACTATCAGGGAACGCCGTTCGTGGATGACCGGGTCCTCCGGAGCCTTTACATCGACCGGATCTACGACACCTATATCGATGAGACCGAGCTCCAGATCTGCGACAAGACCATCCAGACCATTGCCGACAGCCTGCCCCCCCGGCCCCACTCCTCGCGGGAGTTCATCCGGGAGATGGGTCGCTACCTGACCGAACATGCGGTGAAGAAGGAATCCCTCGCCCAGGCGGCCTTCGAGCACGACGTCCCGATCTTCTGCCCCGCCTTCACGGACAGCAGCGCCGGCTTCGGCCTCGTCCTCCACCAGGTGAAACACCCAAAGGGGCACCTCTCCATCGACTCGGTGAAGGACTTCCTGGAACTGACCCGGGTCAAGATCAAGGCGGGGACGACGGGCCTGCTGATGATCGGCGGCGGCGCGCCGAAGAACTTCGCCCAGGACACGGTCGTCTGCGCGGAGGTGCTCGGGAAAGAGGTCCCGATGCACAAGTACGCCGTCCAGATCACGGTGGCCGACGCCCGCGACGGGGCCTGCTCCAGCTCCACGCTCAAGGAGGCCAACTCCTGGGGAAAGGTGGACAGCAGCTTTGAGCAGATGGTCTATGCGGAAGCCACCTCCGTCCTTCCACTTCTGGCAAGCTACGCCTGGCATCGGGGGAACTGGAAGAAGCGCAAACGGTGGGGTTTCGCGAAACTGTTCGCCGACTGATCACGCAGCCGCGGCCCCAATGATAGCATTCTCACGGCCAGAGGACCGGATGTGGGAATGGCCGGAAGAAATGGACGGGCATAAAAAAGGGGGCAGGCACTTTGTTTTCAAAACGCCCGCCCCCTTTTCCCGTCTTGGTGGGATGAGGTCTATCAAACTACTCGCCCATCATCACGTTATGTTAACGATTTTTAACACTGATATTTCATGGATACCCCCATAAATACCCCCATATTTTGACCTCGATCGGTTTCAATCTGAAATTTTTTCTCAAAATATCAATCCAAAAAAGAGAAGGAACCTGTCCAATGAATCGCTCTCTAAAACAGATCATTCGACCAATGGGCCAAGACGGTCTGCCTGTTTAGTGGCCCATGTAAGCCACTGATGGAGCTTGCCGTCAGGTTTGATTTCTCCGTATTTCTGAATCCCCCATTTCTTAACAGCATCGATGTATGAACGGATCTGCTGGCTTCGCTGCCAAGACGCAACCTCCCTGTCCAGGACCTTCATTTTTTCCTCTTCCTCCCGTCTGATCCTCTCCGATTCTTCGCGCTGACGCCGTTCCTCCTGCCATTTAAGCTCTCGTCGTTCCCTCTCCGCGCGCAGATGCTTTATGGCTATGGCTGCCTTGATCAGACCACCAACAAACGAATTCAGGCAGTCCTCCAGCCGCTGTCTCCTTCCATCGGACCATGTCTTGCGGGTATTCAAGGAATCATCGTTCTTAATCCTCAGGGATAATACCCCATTCGGAGAATAGTCATACTCCTCTCTGCTATACATCCAGGGGTGCTTTTCCTTTTCTTTCATCTGGGCAATGGTCAATTTTCTCTCAGTGCGGTCGAGATCTTCAATGAGTGCGAATTTTATAACTTCATCCATGACCGATACGGAGGTGGAAAACGGCGGCTCTTTGGCAACAGATATATCGAACCCCCTGGTCTCCAAGGCTTTAATAAGCGTGTCCATAATGAGCATGGCTCGATCAATACTATCCGGCCCCACGTGTATATCAAGGCATCCTCGTGCCCTCGGCTGTTTCAAGCCTCTATCATCGACCTTAGCCCCCATCAGACTCTTTTGGGTGATCGCTATCAGGGAATGAGGGGAATCCAATGAAGGTGGAACCGTGATTTTGTTCTCGGGTAGTTTTTCGGCCGTGATTAAGTCACATGTTTCGTGGTCTTGTACGCCATCTATCCGGGGCTTCGACGTTCTGTGTATATATGCGCCCGTGGCATTTAATTTCTTTGTCAGTCGTAAAGGGGGCACAGGCATCTTCAGCCCTTTCTTTTTCATCTGCCAATATCCCCTACCGGGCATGGGAATTTCCAGCCTCTTGCAGATTTTTCCCAAACCACGATCAGACAGTCCGTACCCCTGTGCAAGCTTGGATACAGGCTCAGACCAGACCATTTTGTATAACGCCTCACGCTTCAAGAAAATTGTTTCATTGTCCATTTTTTCGCCTCCCCAGAAAGTTTAATGCTACAAATTTGCATGTATTTTTGCTGATCAAAAGATTTTCGTGATGACAGGTTTCAAAAACATAATATTTAATCAGAATCAAGGAATGTTTAGCCGGGCAACTAGCCACGCTCGACCGATGCTTGGTCGTTACTCTTTTGCAAATACAACCCTTCAGTGTGACTGATCAGAACAACTTATGGAATATGGGATGATATGTGCAAAGTATTGACAGGCTACTTTTTTCTCATAGAGAATTCCGACGATGATGCCGACACGACCGGCGCTATTTATGGTCGACTTGCCAGGGCGTATTACGGCGAAGATGGTATACCGGAAACATAGCGGGCAAATATAGCCATGAAGGAAACAATCCTCACTTTGGCGGAAAATATATTTCAGATAAACGCTTGAATAGCAATGGGAAAAGTTGTATGGAATTATGTAGAATTTGTGGCCACCCCTTCGAGGAAGACAATGGCAACCCGAAAAGCCCGATAGAGATTCTTGGTGACCTCTTTCACAAATCCACAAACGCGGTAGATCACACGGTCCTGTGCCCGGCCTGTAAAGAAGAGCGCGGCATGCTCAGCCTGATGGGCCTTGGCGAGTGAAGTTCATTCTCAGGGGAGTAAGTCCATTCATGAATCATCCTGTTCTCGCCCCCGGTGCACGGGTTCTGATCAGAGACGCTGAATGG
>Ga0209638_1000638_pt1 | contig 22937 bp, 18 predicted proteins | sample BarGraNGADG00211_FD_184490 | JGI IMG/M metagenome (GOLD analysis project Ga0209638, IMG submission 184490) | Arctic peat soil microbial communities from Barrow, Alaska - Barrow Graham LP Ref core NGADG0002-211 (SPAdes) (version 2) | ecosystem: Environmental > Terrestrial > Soil > Wetlands > Peat...
CGCGGAGGGATCGATGCTTCCATTCAAGCTGAAGCCGCTGTATCTCGAAACCATGCCAGTTGACCATGGCAAGCCGAACGCCGTGATCGTCGTCCCTGACGATGCGAAGTATCAGAAGCTTGCCGACCAAGTCCGGGATGCAATCGCCAAGGCAACGGGAGCCGAGCTGCCGATCCGGCGCGCATCCGAGATGGCGAACGGCTTCGGGGAACTCTTGGGAGCAACGCCAGACAGGAATCTGATCCTGATTGCGGGCCCTTCGAGCAACAACATGGTTACGCACCTTGTCCACTCCGCGTATTGCGCGCTTGAGACCGACTACCCCGGCAAGGGCGGTTCGCTGGTGCGCACGATCCATAACCCCTGGGGAAACGGCGTGAATGCGATCCTGCTCGGTGGAAGCGACGTGCAGGGAGTGCAGCAGGCGGTGGACCGGTTTGTTGCGAAGCTGTTGAAGGGCGACACGCTGACTATCCCCCGCACGATGGACATCATCCTGCCGAAGGGATCGGCTGATGAAGCAGACCCGACGGACGTTGAGATCAAGCAGGAACTGGCCAAGCAGAAGGTCAACTTCGAGCAGGGCCAGCAGGCGGGTCTGTTCACGCCGATTGTCCGGGCAGGCGGCGCTTACGCGAGAACCGGCAAGGAGGGCCAGGCGAAGCTCTTCCGCGACTTGCTGTATCTTGAAGATGACCTCCGGCGCAATTCGCCTTCTACCTGGGACAGCCCTTGGGGCGGGGCGGCGGATTTCCTGTTTGGCGGGCTCATAGATACGTGGGACACGGTCGAAGAGAGCCCCTCGTTGAGCGACGCGGACCGCGAGAGGATAACGAGCATCATCCTCGACTACATCCGTTTCTACGAGGGCTACGGCACGACCAAAGGGATGGAGAACCAGGTCCTGCGCAATAACCACAACACCTTCACCAACATCGGGTTCCTTAAGGCGGGCATCTACTTCGACAAGTACTACCATCTGCCGCAAGCCAAGCAGTGGATTAGGACCGCTGAACTCTGCTTCCAGCCGATGGTGAAGTCGTTCAAGTCCCAGGAGGACTGTTCGGGCTACGGGTGGATCACCGCGAGGCACGTGTGTAACTACTGCCTCGCGCGGCCCGATTTCACGTGGTTCACATCCGGCAAGGCCGATCAGGCGGGCGACCTATGGATTATGACAACCGACAATCTTGGCCATCAAGCCACATTTGGCGATGTTGGGTCGTTCACCGGCAACGGGCAGGCGGCGCTGTGGACTACGCTCGTCGATGTCGAACGCAATGGGCGCTATGCTTGGGCCATGCGCAAAATCGGCGCATCATCGGAACCAGGCAAGGCCGTTCACGGCGTGGAGCCCGTCGAGCCAACCGATCTGCTCGGCCTGCAATGCCGCGTCACGGAGCCGCTGTTCTACTCGCTTTTTAACGGCAAGGGAACGGTCCCGCAGGAGCGCACGTTCGACAAGATCACGTTCCGCACCTCGTTCGACGCCCAGAAGCCGTATCTCCTGCTGGACGGGATCAATGGCGGGTATCACGGCCACTGGGACGCGAACTCAGTCCTGCGTTTCACCGATCGGGGCCGGATTTGGCTCGCGGACTGCGACTATATCAAGTCGCTGCCGAGGTATCACAACTCGATGCTGGTTCTGCGCGATGGGCAGAGCGGCAAGATGCCGCCGTTTGCCGAACGCGAACTCGCGGCTGATCTCAAGTCAACCGGCTTCACGAGTACAACGATTCACGACTACGCAGGAACCGACTGGCGGCGCAATATCCTATGGGACAAGGACGGCGCGTTCGTATTCATCGACGAAGTCACCGCCAGGGAGACCTCACCCCAGCCCTCTCCTGAGAGGAGAGGGAGTGAACTGGAAGCCTCATCCCAGCCCTCTCCTGAGAGGAGAGGGGGTCCAGTGGAGTTCAGCGTAAGATGCCTCTGGCACACGCTGGGAGCGCCGAAGCTCGCGGGAAGCCTGTTCCAAGTTTCGCAAAAGGGGCCGACGTTCTCGATACTCAACCTGGACGGCGCGCGTCTCAGATACTCTGACGATGCTGAGCTTGGCAAGAACTGGGCAGGCTACGAGTTCGCCGATCCCATCGTCCACACACTGCAGCAGGTCCAGACCCGAAAGCTTCGCGCGGGCGAACGAATCTGCTTCGTGAACGTGCTCTCGACGAGCAAGAACAGCAGCGCTCCAAAGGCACAACGCGCCGGTGAATCCTCGGCGCTTGTAGGCACGGGAAGAGATCAGGCGCTGGTCGGTACTCGATCCGGCGAGGGCGAGATCGTGCCTGGACTCGTGACAGACGCACATATCTACTGGATCAGCGCAAGCCGCATTGCCTTGGGGAGCACGTCCAACCTAAGCCTGAATGGAACACGTGTATTCTCATCCAAAGCGCCGTTCTCGGTCGAGATCCAGTCCACGGGAGAGGCGGTTATTGTCTCCGAAGCGCCGATGCAGATCAGCATTGCTGCCGATCCGAAGCAACTGAGGTTGGACGGCAGGGCGGTCTCAACGTCTCCCGACAATGGCCTGACCGTGATGGAACTCCCCGCCGGCAGGCACAGCCTTTCCGGGCTTGCGGTGCCGTCCCAGTTCGCGTTCACTCTGCCGCAGCCAAGCCCCGCCGCCGCCCAAGCGCAGGCAGTTGCCACGGGGTCAAAGAAGCTTGTTGAGGCAGTGAAGCCTGAGCCGGGCGCAAGGATTCTGTCGCTCGCCGCCGACTCAGGCGGCGTCTATGTCGGCAGAGCAGACGGCAAGTTGGACACGTTCTACGGCGCTCAGCGCTGGGCTTTCAACACGGGTGACCCGGTCAGCGCGATCTGGCTCGGCAAGCTCGCGAAGAACGACCCGCCGCGGATTGCCGCGGGCACAACCAAGGGCAAGATATTCCTGCTCGATCAGGCCGCCGGCAGGATATGGGACCGGCAGCTTCCGTTCTACAAAGTGGACCCGCTGGTGGACTACTTCACATCGGCCGACCTGGCGGGTGATGGCAACCGGGCGCTGATCGTCGGCTCGGACAACTGGCATCACTATGCGTATGACTCCGCTGGGAACCAGCTCTGGAGCTTCGAAAGCGTTCGCGGATCAACCGCTGGCACAGCCGCTGACCTGGACGGGGACGGCGAGCAGGAGCCGATCATCAGTACCGAGTACAACGCGATTTATGCCCTGCACCCGGACGGCACGATGAAGTGGCGTGTGATTAAGGTCGGCGGGCCGCGTATCAACACCGTCGTGTCCTGCATCATCGCCCAGACCGGCAAGCCCGGCGTCATCTTCGGTGGAGCCGAAGGCACGGTCTACGCCTACGACACGGATGGCAAGCAGGTTTGGAACTACAGCACCGGCGACGAGGTAACCTGCATCGAACTCGCTGACCTGGATGGTGACGGGTCGCCGGAGATCCTCGCGGGCTCGCGCAGCTTCAGCCTGAACGCGATCGACCGCGCTGGCAAGCGGCTTTGGCGCGCTGACGTTGGGGAGCCCGTTCTCTCGATGGCGCTTGCGGACCTCAACGGAGACGGCAGGGCCGAGATCTGTGTCGGCACCGAGGATGGGCACGTGCTCGCTATCGACCGGCAAGGCGAGATCCTGGCAAGCTGGTCCACGACAGGCCCCATCCGCAAGCTGGCCGCGTTCCCCGGCAGCCCAGCCCGCCTGGCAGTCGCATGTGAAGACGGCAGGCTGGCGCTGCTGAAGATGGAGTAGCGGCTACTCGTAATGATAGTTGAAGCGCCTGTCCGGGGCGCTGTCGCCGCTGATCGAGAACTCCACTATGTCGTTGGGCTTCTGGATGTTGTCGGCCCAGTGGAAATCGAGCGCGACCGGCTTGCCCACGAGGCCCAACGCTGCTCTGGGAATGCTGATCTCAATTGCATTGCCCTTGGCGCGGTAGGACACGTTACACACGGTTTTCCAGTTCCAGCCGGCGGCGCTCTTCTTAAGGGTGGTCGATGTGGCGCTCAGGACGGGGTAGTTCACGACGTAGTCGTAGCCCTGCCAGCCGGTCGATGAGTTCTGGTCGGCATCGATGAACAACAGCATCCATTTCGGGTCTTTCCAACTGGTCAATGGACCCGCGATCTCGACGTAGAGGTAGACGTTCTTCTTATCGTAGGCGACCTTGGCGCGGATGATGTCGTTGCGACCGGTATCGTTCGTGTAGTGCAGGTCGCCCGAGCCCCTGAAATCGCGATGCATGGTGTCGCCAATCGCGTCCCGGAATTCGGGACGGACGCTGGCCCATTCGCCGAAGCTGCCGTCAATCTTGATCGTCTTCGGGCCGCTGGCTTTCTCGGGCGGCCGCACGCCCTTGAACTTGCGGATGTAGCTGGTCAACTGATAGTAGTAGTTGTCGGTGTGGCCGGCTGTCATGGGTTCTGCATCGCGGCTGTATTCCTGATTGTACGTATCAACGAACCACGAGTCGCCCGCCTTCTGGGGATGCCCCGCGACCGCCTGCCCAGGGCTCACGAAGCGCTGCGCGATCCACTCGTTCCAGCCTGTGACGAACACGAACTTGGGGTCGATCTTCAGCGCATAGTCCCACTGCTCCGCGAAGTAGATGCCGTTGCCGGCGGTTGGGGTCATATCGTACTTATCGTGCGGAGGCTGCTTACCGAGGGTGAAGCTGCGGCCGAGGTTCGCGATCGGATGCGTCGCGATGCAGACTGGTACTTCCTCCGGTATGCCCTTCACGTGCCATCCGACGCCCTGCGGGATATAGTCGAGCCACGGCCACCGGTCCTGCCCATCGCCGAACCAGCCGTTGGAATCGTGCGCGAACCACGAGTAGCGCACGGTGAAGAAGCTCTTCAGCGTATCCGTGAGCTCGTTGGGGTTCGCGAGGACTAGCGGCTTGCCATCCCATCTGAACCATAGGTCCGGGTAGAGATTCTTTGAGTAGAACTCGTCGTAGAGCTTCTGAACGGTCTTCTTCTCGGCGCTGTGGGCGATGAAAAGCATTTGCGGGGTGTGCATTCCGGCCTTGCGAAGATCGGTCATGACCTCGCAGAGCTTCATGTAGGTCGACGTGTAGGTGAAGGCGTTGGTAACATCGAGGATCAGGGTGTCAACACCGGCCTCGGATAGCATCATCAGGTGCTTGCGGATCACGTAGGGGTCCTCGGAGTGATAATAGCCCATCTCGGGCTGGCCCCAATGGTGAAACGCGTTGACCAGGCCCCACTTCGGGTTCACGGGATCATCGGCGAGGATCTTGGTGATGTCGTAAGGCCCCGGGTTTCCCTGGTGCCACGTGAAGTAGAAAACGCCGACGTATCTGTCCTTGCGCGGCGGACCTGCTTCCTTATAGCCCGGCAGCTTCCGCCCAAGCGCGTCCGTAGCGACCCAACTATCGCTTTTCATGTCCCAATCAGCGGCGAAAGCTGCACCCGCAAACGCAAGCGCGACGAGTGCGGTCAGCGAAAACCTGATGATTCTTCCCAATTGATCCTCCTCGGGATAAACCCATGGTCCGTCAGATCGATCTTTCCAGCAAGTCCGTCTCGGTGATTGTGCGATTTGCCGCGTTGAATCTGAGCGTTTTGATCTCGAACGGCCCCATCTCGATGGGCTGTTCCAACCCACAAAAAGGCAGGGACAGAATGATCTTGCGGGCGGCGCCTGTCGGCTCGAAGAGCCGGATGATGAGGTCGGTGCCGTCTTCGGCCAGTTTGGCGGCGGTCATCTGGACCACGTCATCGCTCAGGCAGGCAAGCTGCTTCGGAGCCTGACCGAGGCCGGACGGGAAGAAAGAGAGCGCATAAGGCTTCTCGTTCTGCGCCAGCGCCTCGCGGTCGATTTTGGCCAGCCTGTCCGCGACCTTGCCGCCGTCTAGCCAGAATCTATAGAACCTCTCGCCCTGGTCGATGCGCGGCATGTATCTGTCCTGCGGCAGGGTTCTGCGGTCGCCTATGGGATGCGCGCAGTAAGCAGCCGAACGCAGCAGAGTCAGCCTGAGGCCCTCCTCCGAGAAATCGGAGCCGTAAATGCCGTCGTTGATGCAGGTCAGCGCGGAGTCCAGCTTGTCCGAGACCACCGCGCTCCACTTCTGGGCCACGGCCTCATCGCCGTTGGAGGGCAACTCTTGAACGCCATAAGCCACCTGCCCGATGTAGCGGTTGTCCTCGCCGGGGACTGGGATGGAGAGCTTGAGCATCCGGCACTTTTCGTTCCAATGCACGCGGGTGCGAACTTCGAGCTGGGTCCCGATCTTGGGCAGGAGATACTGCTGGCAGATCGCCGAATCGCCACACGAGAATACGGCCTCGACAACAGTCCGCACCTGACCGTCCTCGATCACGCGCACGGACGGAATCGGGCCATCGAGAACCCCGGAGAACCGCGTGCCCTGATCCTCGGACATCAGCTCAAAGCGGCCAACAACCTCGCGGAAGCCGCGCGCGATCATTTCCCACGGGTCCTCGTTGTCCATCATCACAATCGGCTCGAACGCGTTTCCGCCGATATATTCCACGCCGTTGACCTTGTAGGAATCGAGCAAGCCCGTTTTCGTGCTGATGACGGCCTCGACCTGCTCGCCCTTAAATACGATCTTGTCGCCGACCGGCGCAAGCGCGGGTTTGGGCTTGACGGGCAGGACCTCAAGCTTGCAGTCGAAACGGTTCATGCTGCTCGGCTGCAGGTCGGCGAGGAAAGCGACCCTCTTGCGCCAGTCGAGGGGAAGATTACCGGCCTCTTTCTCGTGCTGGCAAGGTATGGGCCAGCCGCCAGCGTAGACCGTTGCGGCAGTGAACTGCTCGCCCCAGGCGATATCCGCAAGCTGGAGTTCACATTCCACCACGGTTCGCACGGGATAGGGATGCGGGTTGTAGACCAGGAACGGTATCTCGCCCTCGGCGGCCGCAGGCTGGCCGGATGCGAGCGCGAAGAACGCGCGCGCCTTTAGCCTGGATACGATCTCCAGCCCGTGATCCAGCACTCTTAGAGACATGTCCTCGACGGATTGCACGGACGAGCCCGGCAGTATGTCGTGGAACTCGCAGAACGCAAGATCGCGCCCGGCCTCGCGGAGGTCATCGGAGGGGTAACCCATCAGCCCTTGCGCCGATGCAGACGCCGCCATCTTCTCAGTCGCGTAGAGCTCGTTTTCGAGCCGCCTGTGCAACTGCTTGATGCGCACCTGCGAAGTGTAGCACCCAACCGCCCAAGGGTTGAGGTCATCGGCGTGCCTGGGCAGGGTGTCCTTGATCTTAGCCAGATCGGCGAAGTAGGCCTCGGGAGTCGAGTGGAACACGGAGGGCTCCGCGGTCTCGGCTATGTATTGCCTGAGGTCCGCCAGGTCCTTGCGCGAGGGTCCGCCGCCGTGGTTGCCGACGCCCCAGAGTATCGGGATGAACTGCTTATCCTGCCAGCCGGCGACCGTGTCTTCGGCTTTCTTGCGTGCCGCGCCGAGAGGGGAGTTGTAGAAACAGGATCGAGTGGCCAGTATCTCCGAGCCGTCAAAGCCGACCCACACGAACTGATCGGATTCCAGCGTCAAGCTGCCCTGATCCGGCCTGCAGAAGAGATACGAATCATATCCTGACTTCGCAAGTATCTGCGCGATGCCTCTGGTGTGCCCAAACGGGTCAAAATTGATCGCCGTGGTCGGTTCCACGCCGAATGTCGCCTTGAAGTAGCTCTTTCCGATCAGAATCTGCCGGACAAATGACTCTCCGCTGGGCATATTGCAGTCGGGTTGGATGTGCCAACCGCCCATGATGTGCCATTTGCCCGCCTTCACGAGCCGCTGGATTCGTTTGAACAGCTCGGGCTCGTATTCCTCGACCCACATGTAGAGGACGGCTTCGTTGTGGCAGAATATGAACTCCTCGAACTCCTCGCAGAGGTCGGCCGCGGTGCGGAATGTGGAGACCGCCGCGGCGACGCCCTCCTCCCACTCCCACTGCCACACCGGGTCGAGGTGGGCGTTGCAGATCAGATGCGCTTTCTTGTCGGACATTACCTACTCCAGTCAGATCGAGATGCAGAAGCAGGGTCTCGCCAGCTACCGCTGGCGAGACCTGAGCAACGGTATCAAGTTCATGAAGACGAATGTGGCCATTGCCGCTATCGGAATCGATACATAGGGCCTCAAGCGGAACAAAGCTATGAGCCACACCAGCACGACGCAGAACACGCCGACCCAATACGCGGGCGCCGCTACCATAGCCTTGTCGCGAGCGCGCCAGAGGATATGTGCGGTAGCGCCGACCACGCCCGCAAGAAGCAGTATCGGCAGCAAGGCCGCATAGCCGCTCTCCATCAGCCGCCCAAACCATTCGTCGGCTCTCATGCCCATTCAGCCTCGACCCTTTCGCGGACGAGCTACTTCAGCCCCCAGGTCTTCAGGTTCTTGAGTGAGATCGCCAGGCTTTCGAACGGGTCGCGCTCGCAGGTGTCCTGCTCGACGATGTACCACTCGACTCCGGCCTTTTTGCAGGCGGCGAGAATGGCGGTCCAGTTCATGTTGCCCTCGCCGATTTCGGCCATGATCGGTTTGCCGTCGCGGACGGTCATGTCCTTGAGGTGCACGAGCGGAATCCGGCCCTTGAGCTTCTCGATCCACGCCGCCGCGTCGCCGCCGCCGTGCTGGATCCAGTAGGTGTCGATTTCGGCCTTGAAGTACTTGGGGTCGCTGTCTTCGTAGAGGATCGCAAGGCCCGTGCGGCCGCCGAACTTTTCGAGCTCGAAGCTGTGGTTGTGGTAGCCGAAGTGCAGTCCGCCCTCCGCGAGCTTCTTGCCGACCGCCGTAGCCTCTTTGGCGAACTTGGCGTAGCCCTCGGCATTCTTATACGCTCCCGGCAGGCCGCCGATTGCGGGATACTTGCACTGGATCTCGTAGTGGTCCTGGATCACCTGCGTGGGGTTGTCCCGCATCTGTTCAAAGGAAATGTGGGTCGCGCAGCAGACGAGGCCGTTATCGTCGAGCATCTTGTGCAGCGTCGAGTACGGCAGCGCGACCGCGCCGGACATCTGGACCGCATCCCAGCCCATTTTCTTGACCTTCTTGAGTGACTCCGCGAGGTCCTTTTCGGTCTTAGTGAACTCGCGCAGAGTATACATCTGAGCAGCTAGTTGAGTGCTTGCCATTTCTTTGCCTCCCGTTTGGCGTGTCAAGCATGTATAATACTGCAGGCAGCGAATGTCCTTCAAAGCGGTGGGTAAACATACCCTTGGGGAGGCAGCTATTTGGCGACAATCTGGACCGTTGGGCACTCGACACGGAGTTTTGGGGAGCTGATCGGTGTGATTCGGCACTACGGCATTGAGGCCGTGGTCGATGTGCGCACGGTGCCGCGCTCGCGCACGAACCCTCAGTTCAACCGCGATGAGCTGGAGATCAAGCTGCCCGAGGTCGGCATCGACTACATCCACGCCAAGGACCTCGGCGGCCTGCGCAAGCCCTTGAAAGATTCCACTAACCTCGCCTGGGAGAATGAGAGCTTCCGAGGCTTCGCCGACTACATGCAGACCCCTGCATTCGAGCAAGCGCTGGATCGGCTCGTTGAGCAGGCAAATGCCAAGCCCACGGCAATAATGTGCGCGGAAACACTGCCGTGGCACTGTCACCGGTCGCTGATCGCCGACGCGCTTATCGTTCGCGGGTTCGATGTAGTCGAGGTGTTCGACGAGCACAAGTCCCAGCCCCACAAGCTGACCTCGTTCGCCGTTGTGCGGGAGGGGAAGGTCACGTATCCTGCGGCGGCGGGATCATAGTCTCTCCCGACCCCACCCCAGCCCTCCCCACCTTGGGGAGGGGGCACTGCCGCTTAATGATGCTCTTCAAGATAGGCAACGATGGCGTCGTCGTCATCGGCGATGATTGTGCCATCGTCGGTAACGAGCGTCGGAATGCCGGTCTGCCCCGATATGTCCAACAGCTCTTTGCGATCCGGCTTGGCGCGAGGCACGTTGATATTGATGTAGGTCATTTCGAGGTCGGTCATCTTGGACCGGACTCTAGCGCAATATGGACACCATTCGGCTTGGTATAGCTTCAGCATTCGCTCCTCCATTTTCAATCTGCGATTTTCAATTTTCAATTTGGGAAGGGAACCTCACCCCAACCCTCTCCTGGAAAGAGAGGGAGCAGGGAAGGACCCCACCCCAACCCTCCCCACCTTGGGGAGGGAGTTAGTCCGTCCTGTGCTTATTACCCTCAAAATCGGAATATGACGTCGTGTCGGCTTGCCAGAAATCCAGCGGGACCGGGATTTTGCCGCTGCCGTCGGGGGCGTCGATCACGTAGGTAGGAAACGCAAGGCCGGAAAGACTGCGCCTAAGCTCGGTCATGATCCGGCGCTCCTTATCGAAGTCGGCCTGGAAGTGGCCTGCTCCCGGGATCAGGTCACAGCGATAGATGTAGTAGGGCCGCACGCCGATCTCGAAAAGACCCGTGAAGAGGTCATACAGGGTCTCGAAGTCGTCGTTCACGTCTCGCAGGAAGACGGTCTGCGAGTAGAGTATCGCGCCCGCGCTGACCAAGTCTTTCACGCACCTCATAGTCGGCCGAGTTATCTCCGCGGGGTGCTCGAAATGAATGCCGACATAGACCGGCTGATCCACCCGCCGGATCGCGTCCAGCTTGCGGCAGTTGACCAGCGATGGATCGCTTACGGGCGCGCGGGTGCCGATTCGGATCACCTTGATCGAATCCAGCGCGGATATTTCATCGAGCGCATACTCGAACAGGTCATCTTCAGCGATGAACGGATCGCCTCCGGAAAGGATAACCTCCCTGACCTGCGGGTTATCGCTTAGGTATCGGACCCACTCGTCCACGTGGCTGTGGTCGATCCGTCCGCGCTCGACGTCGGAAACCAGCCTGCGGCGCGTGCAGAACCGGCAATAGGCGGCGCAGTCGGCCGTAAGCAGGCACAGCGCGCGATTGCCATACTTGTTGATCATCCCCGGCACGACCTCGTGCTCCTTTTCGCGGAGCGGGTCGGAGTTGCCGACGAGTTCATCATCGTGTTCCAGCGCGCTGACCTCGAACTGCCGCCGAATGGCCATTTCGCAGACCATCAGACTCTCCAGGTGTTCTGAAGTCTTTTGTTGCATCGAGAATACTCCATTGAGTATTTTCTATTGAGTATTGAGTATTGGGGAAGGGATCGCAGCCTACGCTGGTAGGCACCAAATACTCAATAATCAATATTCAATAATCAATCCCTCTTGCAGCATGGCGCAATTACCGCATCGACCATGCCGTGAATCAGTTTCTTATCTTTCGGGCACGCGGTGGCGAGCACCCCGCCCATTTCCGCGCGCCCGTCAGTCACGAAATAGTATGGGCACAACCGGACCCTCGCCTGCATCTCCCTGGCCTCGGCGTCCGATTCGTTTGAGTACTTTACCCCTATCAGGGCCGTGTCCTGGAAATGCTGGAGCACTTGCGGGGTCGAATCGAAGCCGGCCAGCGCATCGTCAACCGCTGCCGCCCAGTCCTCCTGGGACATATCGTGCCCGATCTTGACCCCCCTGCTGCCCCACGCAAGCGGCGAGAACCCCGACGGCTTCAGCACGAACCGGCGCTCTTTCTGAGTGCCTTCGCATATCGCCCGCCAGTCGCGGATGGGTCCACCGCGCCATGTAAAGCCGGATATCTCCGCGGACGGAGGCACCGGTCGATTGTCCATTATATGCGTTTCCGCAAGCGTATCCTTGAGCAACTGATAACGCTCCTCACCAAGCGCGCCAAGCCAGTAGTCCTTGAGCGACGCGTGGTGGAACAGCGCGAGAAGCATTTTCTCTTCGAGGAACGGCTTGTAAGGCGGAGTCACGGCGACAAGCTTCTTCCGCGCGGCATACGAGATCAACTCGGCTTTCGGGATATTGAGCAGATCGAAAAGCTCGAAGAATCTGTAGATAACGTCGATCTTGGCCTTCTCACCGTCCATATCAACGAAAAGCCCGTCTTCGGTGAAGATCACCTCGCGCGGGTGCACGCCGTGGGTCCGAAGCCCGGACTGTCGAAGCTCACCGGCGAGGTAGTCCATTTCGGGCATGTAGTCAATGGACTCGTCGGAGACCACTATCGCGACCACGGGGTCTTCGGCACTCGCGCGGCTCTTGAGCATCGAGGCAAACCGGTCTCGGATGCCCCTTCGCCCGCCAACCAGCTCGAAACCGGCTTCTTCATAGGCAGAGGACAGACAGTCGAGGTGGCCGAATCCCCCTGGAACGCTGTCGAGCTCGGTGATCTTGAAGCCGTCATCGGTGATGAGGATGTCGGGCCGGATGATCCCCGGCAGCGCGGATTTCTGATACTTCATGCCTGCGTGACGGAGCAGTTCCTCGCCCTTGCCGATGTTGAGATACTCATTGACCCAGGGATGCCGGCCGTGGAGGTAGAGGTCGTTCACGGCGGAGTAGAACGCCAGAAGCGCGTCGCCGAGCCGCTGCAGCGTTTCAACCTGATCGCTCGACAGCGGGAATGGCTGCGGCGAGACAAGATGCGTGCGAGCGGACTCGGCGTGCTCGCCCGGAATCCGCCATAGGCCCACTGACCTGATCCGGCTAAGGACCAAATCGCGGACGCCCTCGTCCGTCATCTCAGATATGCAACAACCGGCCCGGTCTCCCAAGCGACTAACCCCGTGCCCAAGAACAAGCTCTGCTTGCTCTTATACCCGCCGCGGCTTCGAGGCAAACCAGCAATGCAGCCGAGCGTAAGGTCAGTTTAGTGCAAGAAGGGGGAAAGGTCAAGGGAGATTGCGGATTGCGGAGTGCGGAATGGGGAAGGGAGGAACCGGCTACGCGTCGGCGGTCGTTGGCCGCGCTGAAGGCTCTTGGGCTCGGGTGAGCACGTCCTCGGCGAAGCGGCGCCACTCGCTTCTTGGGTAACGCGCGAGGAAATCCGTGAGCGTAGCCCTGGCGGCGATGGGGTCAAGCTGGAAGCTGAGCTGCAATCGCCCGATCTTCAGCAGCGCCATCTCGGCCTCCACACTCTCGGGTTCGTCGCCTGCCAGTTCGCGGAACCATTGCAGAGCGTCCAGCGTGTGGCCGGATTCCTCCAGATACGATGCGAATCGGAACCGTGTGGGAGCGGGAATGGCCGATTTGGGCCAGAAACGTTTCATTTCCTCTGCCCGCGCGAGCGCTTCGAGTTCCATTCCCTGGGATATGTATAGCTCGATCGCCGTCTGGTAGTAAGGCAGCGACTGGTCTTCTTCTTCGAGAATCGCCCACAACCGCCCCAGTTCAGCATAAGCGAAGGCGTTATCGGGGTCGCATTTCGTCAGGGCTTCGTAGTAGTGGGTTGCCTCGAGGTTGCTTCCGCTGTCGTAGTGACGGCGGGCTTCCGCGATAAGGTGCTCGCGCTCGCCCTGCAGCGCCATATTGCTCGCGAGCGCCACAATGAGGCCGAACGCGAATCCGCCCAGGTGGCTCCAGTAACTCACCTGCTTCAACCCGAGCCCGAGGAAGCTGTCTCGATAGAGCCCGACCATGCCGAGGATCAACTGCAAGATCAACCAGCCCAGTATCACAAGCAGCGCCGGTACCTGCAGACCGAGGAAGTCGAGGATTCGGCGATGATACCGCACCGCGTAGATTGCCACCACTCCAGCGACCGCGCCCGACGCTCCGACCACTGGCTGGCTGGCATAGTATGGCGGGAAAGCCGCAAGCACAATCCCCGCATGAGCAAGCGATGACGCGAAGCATGCGCCGATGTAGAATATCCCGTACTCGAGCTTGCCCATCGCGCGCTCCACCTCGCGCCCGAACAGGTAGAGCATGCCCATGTTGATGATCAAATGCGCCAGTCCCGCGTGGACGAAGCAAGAGGTGAACATCTTGCCCATACTCAGGTGCGAGGGGATAAGCCCGTAGACGTGCATCGGGCTGACGTCGGCGGGATAGCCCGCTGCAGTGACATCGCGCCCTATGGTTACGAACACGATCGCGTTTACGGCTATAATCCCCAGTGTCAAGAGGGGCAGGCGCTTGAGCGCCCTGACTGCTCCGGTGGATTGAACTACTACCATTCGACTCCGCGACTGATCCGATTCTGCATCTTCACAATTATACCACGCTCAATACCGCTTGCGTACTGTATGAAATAGGGATATACTATGCACGTCAAGTCAACGTTTGGCGCCGGTGTCTTCGTCATGCCCGTGGATTGCTTCACCTTCCGCGACTGGCCGAACTCCCACTAACGGTGCCTTCGTTGAGAGATTCAGGGGTTATCCCGGAAGGAAGGCAGCCAAATGGCCAACAAATCACTCTACGTAGGGAACATGCCCTACAGTGCCACGGAGAACGACATCCGCGAGCTCTTCGAGCCGTTCGGCCCCATAGCTGACGTGAGGATCATCGGCGACAAGGGTTTTGGGTTCGTCGAGATTCCCGAAGAGAACGTCGAGGCGGCAATCGAAGCCAACAACGGCAAGGATCTCAGTGGCAGGCCTCTCACCGTGAACGAAGCCCGACCTAAGACCGACCGCGGTGGCGGCGGTGGCGGCGGCGGACGACGCTGGTAAACAACCGCTAACAAGAATAGCAAACAAAGGCCTCTGGTGATCACCGGAGGCCTTTCTTAATGCTGAGCTTGGCCCCGTTAGACCCGTATCTCCACGCGCTTCCCCGACTCGGCGCTTTCGATGGCCGCAAAGACCATTGCGAGGCTCTTGATGTTGTCGGTGCAGACAGTCTCGGGGGCTTCTCCCGTGCGAACACAGTCGATGAACTCGCGGATCAGTCCGGCATGACCTGGGAGCTTCGCTGTTTCGGGATTTCCGTTCCGCGGGGCTCCACTCAGATCCCGAAACACAGGGTCGCCGACCTCGACATCCTCCCACTCGGAGAAGAAGCCGCCTGATTTGGCGACCTTCTGCGCTCGAAAACCGCTCGCGCCGTCCCAAGTCGCGCTGCCGCGCTCGCAGTTCGCGCGCCAATCGCTTTCCCAGGTCGTGTTCAGGCCCTCCGCGCACCAGCTTCCCCGGTAGGTGTAGATGATACCGTCCGTCATTTCAAAGACGGCGACAGCGGAAGCGTCGTGGTCATACCAGGAGCCGGAGGGGTTCCATTCCTTGCAGTAGACCGCGACCGGGTCCGCGCCCGAGACCAGCCGGACTGCGTCGAATGTGTGGATCGCCATGTCCAATAGCAGCACGTGCTCCATTCGGTCCCGGAAACCGCCAAAGTGCGCGCCGATGTAGAAGTCGCTGGATAGCGTGGTAAGACTCCCCAGTTCGCCCGATTCGATCAGGCTTCGGTATGCGCGGATGTTAGGGTCATAGCGGCGGTTCTGGATGACGGCGTATATCCTGCCGGCCTCGCGAGCGGCTTCGACCATCTTCCGTGCGTTCGCCATGCTCTCAGCCATTGGTTTCTCGCCCAAAACGTGGCAGCCATGCCGCAGCGCGGTTATGGTCGTGCGCGCATGCGCCTCCGGAATTGTGCAATCGAAGACGACATCGGGCTTGAGGTCACGAAGCGCGGCCTCGAAATCAGCGCCCGCGAACGCGAGCGTAAGCTCGAACTCGTCGCGGCGCGCCTTGGCCACATCGTCGTTCAAGTCGATGAGACCCACGATCTCCAGATCGGCCATTTCGACTGCCGGCCGCAGCCAGGAGGGGGAGATCCCCCCGCATCCTACCAGCAGCGTCCTGAGCTTGTTCTGTGTCATAGCCACCCTTTGCGATGGAACCACAACAGCATCCCAGCAGTGAGCAGACCCATCGCTACCATAATGTTGCGGAATGCGTTCGGCGAGGTCAGCCAGGGAAGGCTGGTGAAGTTCATACCGAAGAAACCGGTCACAAATGAAAGCATCATAAGGATGGTCGCAAAAACCGTCAGGACCTTCATCACCTCGTTGAGCCGGTTCGAAACGGTGGAAAGGTAGATGTCCAAGTTGCCGCTCAGGATTTCCCGAATGGTGTCGAGCATATCGAAGAGGCGTATCATACGGCTGTAGACATCCTGGAAGTAGACCTTGCTCTCACCCCCAATGAAGGGGAAGTCCCTGCGGGATAGATCGTTCAGCACGTCCCGCTGGGGACCGAGTAGCCTCCGCAGTTCGAAACCACGGCGCTTGAGATCGAAGTTGTGCTTGAGCGAAGCCCTGTCGGCCTTGTCAAGCATGATGTCCTCGAGCTTGTCGGCATCATCGTCCAGCTTCTCTATGACCGGATAGTAAGTCTCAACCAAGTCCTCGGTCAGGAGGTACACCCCGTACATCGGCCCTCTCGCGCAGAGGCTGGGAGTGTCGAGATATTCCTGGAGCGCCCTGTTTACAGCCTCGCAGTCGTTCTCCTTGACAGCAGTGATGATGAACTTCTCGCCAACGAACAGGTGAAGCTCCATCGGCTTGATGCCATGGTCCGCGCGCGTGGACCTGATCATGGTCATGTTGACGTAGAAATGGTCCGCGAACTGGAACAGATGCGGCCTGCGATAGCCGTCCATTGCCGATGCCAGCGCGAGCGAATGCAGCCCGAACAGGCCCGCCAGTTTGTCCATATCCTCTTGGGTCAGCGACCGCACGTCTACCCACAGCAGGCCGCTATCGCCCTCGACAAGCGACTTCCAGTCCTCGATAGGGACATCCTGCTTGACCTCTGTCTTCGTGAAAAGGTAGGTCTTTAACATAATCTCACCTGCAGACTAGTTCGGCACTGCCCGGCACGCAATCCTGCATGCCCAGAAGGAAAGGCGGCATGGCGACGTTAAATAGCAGGTAACATGATCTGCGCCGAGGAGGAAGATATGGCCGACGACCAAACCACGGGTGAACCTCTGGGTGTTTCCAGGAGAGACTTCCTTCGCGCGAGTGGGCTGGCTGCCGCCGGCATGACACTCGCGCCCCGACTGATCGTAGCGGAAAAGTCAGGCGTCACCAACACATTGGGGGCAAAAAGCATACAGAGACCAGGACGTATCCCAAAAGGATCGATTCCGCACCGTCAGTTCTGGCTCGACGAAGCCGGCCCGGCGGGCGCGCGGAGCATTCACCACGTCTACGCGCCGGTGGAGAAAGTGAAGTGCCGTTTTGAGGATGGCGGGGCCGCCCTTCCCAATGCGACCATTTCCGACCTGATCGTGCTCGAGGATGGCTCCTACCGGGCTTATGTGACTGTCTATTCGGTGGACGAGAAAACGATGCGCGTGGGGATCTGGGAATCCGGCGACGCCGTCAACTGGTCGGCGCGCCGTTTGGGCCAGGCGCAAGTTGACGGCCGCGATACCAACCTGATCCAGTTCGACAACCTGCCCGGCGACCAGTCGTCCGTGGCCTGGCCGCAAGTAATGAGACTACCCGATGGCCGCTGGCGCATGTATTTCTGGAAACACAGAGACGGGCATCTTCGCTATCTCATCGCGGACAGCAAAGACGGGCTGCGATGGAGGGTTCGGGATGTCAATAAGCCCGCCCTATACCATCCTGCCGACGGCGGGCTATGGAAGCTTGCGGAAGGACTCGACGTCCACGAGGCAGTAAAGTTGGACCTGCCCCCCGAACAGGTGCTTGCCAGAAAACGCCTCTGGAGCAACGACTCCGCGAACGTCTATTACAACGACCAACTGGGCCGGTTCGAATGCTATTCGGTGTGGCTCCACCCGGCGATCGCCTCCAGGCGGGTCGACGTTGACAACGCCCCCGGCGTGCACAGGCTCATCCAACGCAGACTCAGCGCGGACGGCATCGACTGGAGCGATCCGGAGTTGGTCATGTTGCCCGACGGTCGCGATCCGTGGGATCTGCAGTTCTATTTCCTCGGCGTTCAATGGATCGAGGACTTCATGGTCGGCAGCGTGGGGTACTACAGGGTGGAGGACGGGCAGCAGACGATGGACACCGATCTCTGCTTCTCCAGAGATGGCCGCGAGTGGCAGAGGCCTATACGCGGAGGATGGATTCCGCGCTCGACAAGCGACTCGGGAAGCGTTGGCGTCGCAGGCATCTACGCATGGAACCGATGGCTGGATACAGGCGACAAGTGGATGTCCCTGTACACCGCCACCCCCAAGCCGCACAACACAAAGGTGTTCGAAACCGAGATCATGGGGGCGACATTTGGGAAGAACAGGTTCGTGGGCCTGGCTGCGGGGCCAACTCCGGGAGGCTTCATGACGGAGCCATTCTTTCCCTCTCAGACCGACATCGTTCTCGACGCGAACGTCCGCGGGTGGCTTCGGGCGGAGTTGTGCAACGGCTTTGGGGAGAAGCTCCCCGGCTTCCACCTCATGGACTCGGAGCCGATGCGCGGCGATTCAGGGTCCCATGTTCTGCGATGGAAGAGCGCCGCGGCGGCAGATCATCGTTTCGAGTGCGTCCGGCTGAGGTTCGAGTTCGTGGACGCCGAGGTCTACAGTGTGGCCTTCTGAGCGCACTTCGATAGCGTCCGTTGAAGGGAGATCATCCAATGGAGTTCGCCGATCTGATTGCGGCCCGATACAGCGTGAGAGCCTACAAGTCCGATCCAGTGGAGGACGAAAAGCTGCAGGCGGTCCTGAATGCGGCACGCCTGGCGCCGACAGCATGCAACAAGCAGCCGATGCGGTTCGTCGTCATTCACACCGCCGGCAGGCAGCAAGAGCTGAAGCGGATCTATGGCGCGGAATGGTTCACGCAGCCGCCCATCGTCATCTGTGTCTGTGCGATAGCAGCCGAGGCTTGGGTCCGAGGGTCAGATTCCAAGGTCCACGACCAGATCGACGCTGCGATAGCGATGGATCATCTGATCCTCGCGGCAGCGAATGAGGGGCTGGGGACCTGCTGGATTTGCGCGTTCGACCCCTCGGCCGCACGCGAAGTCCTGGGGTTGCCTGATGGCGTGGAGCCGATTGCGTTCACGCCGCTTGGCTATCCGGCGGATTCGCCGCGTGCAAAGACACGCAAATGCGTCGAGGAACTGGTTAGGTACGAGCGCTGGTAGAGGGCATTTCGATTTTCGATTTTCGATTTTCGCCCGGACGCAGAGTCTTGCGCTAAGACGACAGGCGGTGGGCGTAGTCTTTCCATTTCCTCGGAAACCTAGGGGTGCGCAAGAGCTTCATCGCCGCGAGGCGATAGGTCATGCCCGTTCCCAGGCAGCCGAAGCCGTATTTGACGCTTCGTCGGAAGTTGATCGAGGAAGCCTCGGTGAAGTACTTGGCGGGGCAGCTGATCTCGCCTATCGTAAAGCCAAACCACACGATCTGCGCGAGCATCTGGTTATCGAACACGAAGTCATCCGAGTTAGCGTCCAGCGGCAGCTTTTCGAGAATCTCCCGCGAGAACGCCCGGTAGCCGGTGTGATACTCGGAGAGTTTCGCGCCCAGGAGCATGTTCTCCGCCATCGTCAGGAACCGGTTGGAGACGTATTTCCAGACAGGCATCCCCTCTGTGAGAGCACGGCCTCCGAGGATCCTGGAGCCTATGACACAGTGGTAGAGATCGTGGCCGACCAGGCTCGCCATCGCCGGAATCAGCAGAGGAGTATACTGATAGTCCGGATGGACCATAATGACGATGTCGGCTCCCTGTTCGAGCGCGAGCTTGTAGCAGCTCTTCTGATTCGCCCCGTAGCCCATGTTGGTCTCATGGCGATAGGTAATCGTATGGTCGAGCGTCTCCGCAATCGCAGAGGTCTCGTCGTGACTGGCATCATCGACGATTATCACAAGATCGACCACGCCCTGCTCCATGACCTCATCGTATGTCTTACGCAAGGTCTGCGCAGCGTTATACGCGGGCATCACAACGACCACTTTCTTGTTTCTGAACATTACTGCTACCTCGCCTGCCTTCCTCTCATGCTCTGAGATCCGACGTGCCTATGAGCCCTGCCATTTCATTGTACCACAACTGGAAGCGGTAGCCAGCGTTGCTCAGGGTGCAGGACGTAGGGCCGATGAGATCGATATAGCGCCATCTCCTGGCCTATCTGTCGCGCAAGGCTCGGGTTATGGTCCGATTCGGCCAGTTTGATCGCTTTCTGGGCAACGGCGATCGCCTCATCGAAGCGGCCCGAGCAAAACTCTGTCTATCTGATTACACCATGCACCGGGGTCTGCGCTAGCCCACGACGACCATCGGCGCATCTGCCGGTACGATTCTGCGTGAGGCAACGCGGAAGAGGGGACAGCACGGAACCACGTTCAGCATGACTTGGTCCTCGCGCAGACTGAGCGGTCACTAATATCCGCGCTGCCTGACGGCTTCGTAGAGCGCCAGACTTGCCGCGACCGCGATATTGAGCGAGTTGATTCGGCCCCGCATCGGTATCCTCACAACCGCGTCCGCGAGCCCGCGCACGGTTTCTGATATACCGACGTGCTCGTTGCCTACCACGATCATCGTGGCCTTCGTGTAATCCACGGCGGTATAAGCTATATCCGACCGGGCCGAGGTCGCGATGACCTGGAGGCCCTGCTTTTTCGCCTCGGCTATAGGCTTCGCGGAGTCGTGCTGGATGCAGATCGGGACCGTGAACACCGCGCCACGCGATCCGCGCACAACCCTGCGGCTGAACGGATCGGTCGTGTCGGCGGCGAGTATGACCCCATCCACTCCCGCGGCGTCCGTCGAACGCAGCAGCATGCCCAGATTGTCCGCGTTCTCACCGTGCTCGACCATTGCCACGAGTGGGCAAGCAACGGTAAATATGTCGGAAAGCGGAGCAATACGGCGCTCGACTATCGCGAGGCAATCAGGAGTCGGCTTGGCTTCCAGAATCTTCGCAAGCAGTCCCTCAGTAGCCGAATAGACCTCAGCTCGCGCCTGCGTCGCGCGCTCCAGCAAATCCGCCGCCTGCGGAGACGCCGCGAAGCGCTCGGTGACGACAAGGGACTCGACCTTCCCGCCGAAGTCGAACGCTCGCCGCACGAGTTCATCGCCCTCGGCAAAGAACTGCCCTCGACGCTTGCGGCCATCCTCGCCTGTAAGCTCGCGCAGAAGCTGCACAATGGGATCTTTTTGCCCTGACACTGGTCTCATTTGCTCAACTTTACGTGCTTGCAGGCAGCGTGTCAAGGCGAAACGCCTTTTCAGCATGGAAACCCGAAAGGCAGAAAGCGAGAAAAGGGGAGATGCGCAGTCCCGGCGAATACCCAAGCATGGACTTGGCAGTGTTAGGATTGACTTCTGAACAAGCCACATTCGCGTTCATAATCGCGTTGGCGCTTTTCTTCCTCTACCTGCAGCTAAAGCGCTTCGCCAGGATAGGCGCCAACGCAGACGCCCCACGAGGCCCGGACAACTCCGAAGGCGATTCGGACGGCCCCGACGAGGGTTAGACGATAGGCGGAGCTCTCAACCCCGCGCCAGGGAGAAGGAGCAGTAGGTGCCCCGCCCGCCGCACACTGTACGGCAGCGTCTTGTCAGTCGGCCACTTCCGTCCCGTCCGCGAGGCGCAGCAGGTCGCGGTCGGGATCGGTTTCGTCAGACGGGCACGCGGGGCACCTGAGTATCCTGACCCACTTCACAAAGCAGTCGCAGCAGATGATCACCGCGAGCGCCATCAATATGATCGTAAGGATAAACTTCACGGGGTCGCCGTCGGGCGCGGGCAGCAGCATTTTGCCTGTATACTGAACCCCCGAGGTCATGACGGTCACCGCCATGAAAACGAACGGCAGGAACGTGGTGAGCGCGTAGACTCGTTTGGCCGACCTGCGCAGGATGAATGTGGTTCCTATCGCAAGCGCGATCACGCCGAGTAGCTGGTTGGCGATCCCGAACATGGGCCAGATCGTCGAAATCGTGCCGCCCTTGAGCAGATAATACCAGGCGTAGGTCACGGCAAAGCTCGTGAGGATCACGCCCGGCAGCCACGTGCCCTTGCCCAGCGGCTTGTAGACCGTCGATAGCATCTCCTGCAAAATGAATCTGGCCACGCGCGTGCCGGTGTCGATGGTGGTCAGGATGAACAGCGCCTCGAACATGATCGCGAAGTGATACCAATACGCCATCAGGCCCTTCATGCCCGGCAGGCTGGAGAATATCTTCGCCATGCCCACTGCCAGCGTCACCGCGCCGCCGGTTCTTCCCACGAGAGTCTGCTCCCCGACCATTTTCGTCAGCGCCGGCAGCATGGTTACGTCGTGGCCGAGCGCGGGGAACTTGGCGATATTGGCGTTGATGGCGAAATAGTCGTTCTGGTAAAGCGTGCAGGCCGCGATCAGCGCCAGCAGGCCGACTATCCCTTCGATCAGCATCGCACCGTAGCCGATGGGCTTGATGTCGGCCTCGTTGTTGATCATCTTCGGGGTCGTGCCCGAACCGATGAGCGCATGGAACCCCGAAATCGCCCCGCAGGCAATGGTGAGGCACACATACGGCCACACCGGCCCCGGAATCACCGGCCCGCCGCCCGCGAGGTACTTCGTGGTCGCGGGCATCACCAGCGTCGGGTGGACAATGAGTATGCCGATCCCCAGCAGCGCGACCGTACCTAGCTTCATGTAAGTGGAAAGGTAGTCCCTCGGGCATAGAAGCATCCATACCGGCAGCACAGCCGCGATGAAGCCATATATCGGCAGCGCGAGCTTGAGATTGTCCGGGGTCATCTTGAACCAGTGGGCAATCGCGCTGTGCGAGATCGGATTCCCCGCAATCACCCCCGCCAGCAGAAGCACGACGCCGATAGCCGACGCCTCCGCCACCCTACCCGGCCGTATCTTATACATCCATTGGCCCACCAGAAACGCAATCGGGATGCTGCAGCCTATGGTGAAAACGCCCCATGCGCTCTCCTGCAGCGCGTTTACGACCGCGCTCGCCAGCCCAGCCAGTGCGACTATGATGATGAACAGCACCGCGAACGCCGTACACCACCCCGCCACCGGGCCGAGATGCCGATGAGCAATCTTGGAAATGGACTCGCCCCGGTTGCGCACGGACGCGTAGAGGATGATATAATCTTGCACCGCCCCAGCGAACACCGCGCCGATCAGAATCCACAGCGCTCCCGGCAGGTAGCCA
>Ga0209638_1000641_pt1 | contig 22900 bp, 20 predicted proteins | sample BarGraNGADG00211_FD_184490 | JGI IMG/M metagenome (GOLD analysis project Ga0209638, IMG submission 184490) | Arctic peat soil microbial communities from Barrow, Alaska - Barrow Graham LP Ref core NGADG0002-211 (SPAdes) (version 2) | ecosystem: Environmental > Terrestrial > Soil > Wetlands > Peat...
AAAACACAGGGCTGGAAAGCATTGCGAAACGATACTCCAAACTACGTTATTCTTATTGAACCGCCGGATGCGGACCCGCATGTCCGGTGGTGTGAGAGGGGGCGGCTAATCACCGCTCCCTACTCGATTAATTACGGGCTTGTTGCCATCTAGGTATCTTTCAAATTGAAACTCGATTACCTTGCATGAAATCACAATAATTCAACGCATCCAATTGAAGACCTGGATTATTTAATTCTCTCAGCCGTTTACTAAAATCACTATTCACAAATCAGAACACATGTGCTAAAATGAGATTGTAGAACAAAGGTAGTCAACTTACCCGACGCTTTTTAGACATTAATAACTGAATTCCATGTGATTGCGATATTATCATCGCTAGGGGACAATGTCTTGTTTGCCTTTCCCCCGCACTTTGGATGATGGAGTGAAGCGGGTTTGGCAAGGACTTCACCACCTCCTTGGGTTTCGTGCTCAAGTGTCCCTGCGCTGCATGCAGGAGGTGCAGGTTAGAAATCTCATTCCATCCAATGATGTGAACTTGGATGAAGACATCACGAATGTTTTTTTTTGAGAGTTATTCGTTCCTCTTCGTTCCTCAGGAACAAAATTGTCCCTTGCTAAGCATGTCATCCCCGAATGGGGACCTCCATGGGGGGCTGGGAGGAAGTCAACATGTCCCTCTGTGAACTTTAAACCCCTACCCACCAAAAGACTTCCACCCCTGGGTGGCATCGCGCCAGGATCTGCAAAATCGCTCAAAAAAAGGCATATATCCTGAAATAACGCGTTTTAGCAAATATGCTCTCTCGATGAATAATTGAATATTCTGCCGTCTTTATTTTTTTATCCCTCAAAATCAGTCATTCGTTTCTATTCGTTTTGGTCACCCAATCATCTCCAATCCAAACGTGAACCTGGGAAACAAAAAACGCCCTTTCGAGCGTCTTGATAGCTCCTCGCCGAGGATTTGAACCTCGAACCTAGCGGTTAACAGCCGCCCGCTCTGCCGTTGAGCTAGCGAGGAAGGCAGGCGGGATTATATAAGGAACACCATACTCTGTCAAGTCGCTTGTGGAATCAGGCCTGTTACTGTATAGTTTTAGTACCTTTGCATGTTGGAGCTCTCATGGACGAACCTTCAAAACCCGCTTACCGTATCGCTGACCTGCCGGCTGACGAACGACCCCGTGAACGGTTGGCACACCTGGGTCCCCAGGCATTATCGATTCCTGAACTCCTGGCGATCCTGTTGCGAGTCGGGGTGTCTGGAGAAAGCGCCGTCCAGGTCGGTCAGCGCCTCTTGAATCAATATAAAAACCTGGCGGGGTTGCACCGTGCTCCCTTCGAAGATTTATGTGCCCAGCGCGGCATAGGTGCAGCCAAAGCCGCCCAGATTAAGGCAGCTATCGAGCTGGGTCGCCGTATGGCTCGCGAGCCGGCTGAGACTAAAACAACGATCAGCAGCCCTTCGGACGCGGCTGCGCTCGTCGCCTACGATATGTCCGCCCTTGAACAGGAAATTCTTAGTGTCATCCTTCTCGACATACGCAACCAGGTGATTGATATTGTCGAAATCTATAAAGGTTCGGTAAATTCTTCCCAGGTGCACGTCGGCGAGTTGTTCAAACCCGCCATTCGTCGCAACGCTGCTGCTCTGATCGTAGTTCATAATCATCCCAGCGGCGACCCAACCCCCAGCCCCGACGATGTTGCCGTTACTCGATCCATCATCCAGGCCGGCAAACTTCTTGATGTGGATGTGCTTGACCACATGGTCATCGGACAGGGGAAATGGGTATCGATGAAAGAACGCGGCCTTGGGTTTGCCTAAAAAATATACCGGGGGCAATCAAGCACCGGTCATTTCATAATCTTTCCATGATGGACCTATTATTAATTGGAATTTCGGATTAATGGATAAGCCCAAAAACCATCACTTTGAAGTTCAATAAAAACTGCTGCCAAATCTATATATTATTCGCATCTTGGTGCCTTAGTGGTCGGTTTGCCCAAATTCTTGTCACTTATTACTTGTAATTGGCTGCCAGGTATGCCACCAATGTCTGCGCTTCCTGAGAATTTAGCGGTGCTCCATGGGCGATCATTCGTTGCACACTTGTAGTCCACTGGCCGATGGTCTTATGGGCGGATGTCACCCGGTCAACGGAATGGCACAACGAGCAGCGTTGTTGCATTAAAGTCTGGCCATCCAGAGTGCTTCCGCCTGAAGGATTGGGTGTGGCCCCATTGGTTCCGCACGAAACCAAGAGCGTTCCAAGCATTAGCAAAAGTAAAATAATACTGACCATGGATATGATTTTCTTGCTCATCTAACGCTCCTTCTTAATGTATTACCAATATACTGCCCTAATAATTACCTATCGGATTGAAATAGCGTTTTCCTAATTCATCCCCATGATATATACGAATTGTCCGTGAAGAAAGGATTTTTTCTGACTTCAAATGTTGTATTTGACACTAAAACTCCCATATTCTCCCAGTGCCGTTTCCCATTCGATTTTCGCCTCTTCCACATTTCCAGCGCGCGGACCGGTTTTCACTGACTCTGCAAATCTCTCCAGCTTCTCATGCGGACCTTCGGCCACAGTCTCTACAGTGTCGTACCCCACATTCCGCACCCAGCCGGTGAGATTTAGTTGAACTCCGACTTGTTGTGCGAAGGCGCGAAAACCCACTCCTTGTACCCGTCCCTTCAACCAAATGTGGATACGTTCCACCTCAATGTTATTTCCCTCTGCCATGTTATTCCTTCTTGAATAAAAACAGTTCAACTACTTGGGTTTGAGCATTATTTTTATCGTCCAAGAAAATATAGTAGAGGAGTCAGCGTAAGCGGACTCAAAATGGTGCCAACAAAAACAATAGCCGTTACAAGAGATGAATCGAGGTTGTACTCGTTGGCCAGCACTGTTGTCATAACCGCAGAAGGCATTCCAGCCTCAATGATCCCATCTCTGCTGGCAACTTTATCCAGGCCGAACAAAGCTGCCATGGCTATCCCGATCACTGGCCCAATCAGCAGGCGGCAGACTACTGGGATGCTCAAAGCCTTAATATTGTTCGTCCATTCCGCCTTTTGCAATTCCAGCCCAAGCAGGATGATCATCGCTGGTACGGCTGCCCCTGAGGTAAGTTCCACGGTCTTTTGGATTGGAGATGGAAAAGACCAGCCGGTTTGAATGAATATCACCGCAAGGATTATGGCATAGATCGCCGGCACTTTTAAGAGACCTTTCAGGGCATCCTTTAACTGCAAATGGCCAAGGCTGGCGATCAAAACCCCCACGGTGTAGAGCAGCAGGGAATTGGTTACGAAGTAAATGCTGGCATATGCCAGGGCTTCTTGTCCGAATGCAAAGGAGATCAGTGGCAGCCCATAGTTGCCGTTATTGGCGAAAAAGCTGGTGAGCACCACGATGGTCAGCACACTTTGTTCCAGCCGGAATATCTTGCCTGCCACGAAAGCGATTCCCGCGACGATGATCATTGTCGCCGCTGCGTAACCCATCATGAGCAGGATGCTTTCTACAGCCAGCTTGCTGCTGGTTAAGATATTAAAGATCAGCGCGGGGCTGAGTATATAAAAGATCACCCGCCCAAGTGGTCGCGAGTCAAGTTTGAGACTTCTCCCAAGCACAAATCCAGCCCCGCTTAGCAGCAGGATAGGCAGGAGGTTGTTGGCAAAAACATTCAGCAATGCCATTCGCAGTTATGAGATTCGAGATACCCACCGATTTTGAATTAAAAACACTTGGCCCAATAAAAACTGTTGTTACTCTTCTTCGTCCGGTTCCTCTTCGATGAAATCCACTTCGTCATCCACATCGATCAATGAAAAGTTGCCCATATCCTCGGTGAAGGACAAAGTATCGATGGCTTCTTCGATGAAATCTGCTTCTTCGTCATCTTCTTCGATCTCTAGCAGTTCTTCAAGTTTGGCTCGCACCCCTTCTCCGCCGATCCTGGAAAGCGCCCAGATTAGTTCCCGGCGCACTTCCAGGTCCTCTTCGTCCTCGAGGATGTCAAGCAGGACTGCGCGGCTGGATTCCAATTCCAATTCACCCGCTGCATGGATCGCCTCGGACCGGATCTCTTCGTCGGGTGACCGTAACTGTGAAAGGACTTGTTTCTTCCAGTGGTTGTCACTTGAACGTCCCATCGCATAAAGGGCGCTGACCACCCAATCGGTTTTTTTCTCCTCGAAAGCAGCTTCGATTAGAGGAATAACCTCTTTGCGGCCGGAATATCCCAGGCTCTCAAGCGCCCGTCTGCGGATCAGGGTTTCTTTGGAGGTGGTGGTTGCCGTCAGTAATTGATCTTCTATCTCATGGTGCAGTTCGGCTGGGATCTTATCCAGTTCCCCCAGGTATACGAATTGTCCCAGGGCATTTGCTGCAGCTGCCCGTACTTCGACATCCATGTCATTATTAAGCATGTCAAGATATATCTGGATGAGTTTCTGGTCTTCGCATTCCCATAATAGTCGGATGGCTCGGGCTCGGACCTGTGGGTCGGGATCAGTCAGGAGGGAGCGCGCCAAGTCGTCATAGGACGTAAGCGTATCTGCTTCCGCCAGGTCTTCCAGGTCTTCTAATAAAGTATGTTTACGGCTCGGGGATATTCCCGGCCAGGCTTTTTTTAGTTGTTTCAAATCAGCAGACTCCATATCCGAAAAACGGTGCAGGTAACGAGCTGGAAAGGGATTGTTATCATCGAGCAGGGAGTCAATAACAGTCAGAAAAGGTGCATTCTAAGGCATACGTTTTTTCTTTCTGATTTAGGGTAGGGTGAAGTTCACCGGGCTGATGATATCTTTTAGATAAAAGAAACCGAGCAAAGTTACCAGGATTATGAAGCCGATTCCGTTTATCATCGCCTGGTATTTGGCCGGAATGCGGCGTCTAAACAAGATTTCTGGCAAGGTCATAAAAATTCGTCCCCCGTCAAAGGCTGGGATGGGTAAGAGGTTTGCCACAGCGGTGGTAACTGTAATGGAGATGATGATCAGCAGGGTGTAATTTGTCGGTTTTGTTGTAGTTCCGGTGTTTGCTGCGGGTTCCCGGCTGGTAACATCCCGGGAAATGGCTTGCTGGAATAAGTTCCACACGGTGCGCGGACCACCGATCTGGGCGGCTTGTGGAGAAATAGTTCCTGCGATCAGGCGACCAGGCAGGGCTAGCAGGCTGTCCACATCTTGGACCGTTGCGGAAAATGCTGCCGGTATAGTGCTAAACCAGGAACTGACCGGGGTAAGCGGTTCGCCGATACTGACTCCCATCGGTCCCTGCGTGGATGGATAAACCGATCGCGGGGTTAAGCTAATTTCCAGCGCTTTACCATCCCGTAGAACTACCAGTTGGAGTGGCTTACCCAGGTTGTCATGGGTTATTTGCGTTAATTGGGAATACCCATTAACAGGCAAGCCTCCTGCAGCCACGACCACATCGCCGACCTGTAATCCTGCCTGTTGGGCCGGCGAAGGCGAATCAACGCTTGCGATGACTGCTATATGTGTATCGGGGATACCGACCTGGTAGAAGAAGAAGGTGTAAACAACGACTGCTGTTAACAGGTTCATACCAGCGCCTGCCACGAGCACGGCTAGGCGTTTCCATGGATTGGCTGCAGCCATCCCTCCGGGGGTTTCTGGGTCGTCTTCCCCCTTGATCTTATTGAAGCCACCCAGGGGGATCCAATTCAGGGTGAACTCGGTACCTGGCCTGATTTCATTCAATGTCCCACTTAAATGGATTTCCCCGGGTAGTGAGTTTGAAATTAATTTTGTCACTTCACCTGCTGTAGATGGACCTGGAAAAGGAGAGGGATTTGGTACCGATATTGGTTCGGAGAGCGGTTGTCCATTTTCCGTTGACGCAAAGGTAATGGAACGGAGCACGAGTTTCCCACGTTTGGAAACTGCGATTACATTTACATCGCGATGGACGGATTGTTTCGGATCGAAAGTCAGGTCGAAATTGATTGGAATAACTACACGATCCTTCCCAACCAGGAGCGATCCCCTGCCGCGCCATAATCGCAGTAGGCGCGGTGGAAACCCAAACCCAAATTCTTCCACCTCGATTTTCATTAATCGGGCGATGAAAAAGTGCCCCAATTCGTGCACCAAAATGATTCCGGCGAAAACCACTACGAAGATGATTCCGCCTAGCAGACCAATGCTCATTGATAGACCTCTTAAACATTAAACGGCGCCTCCTGCGAGGCGGTCACGCTGATTATATCCTTTTTGGGATTTAATTGGTAATTTATTGAACAATTATAATTTAAATCTAATCATGATTTGGATGTGGATTTTCCACTACCCTTGCAGCTCCCCCAACTTGAGCCAGGCGCACTTCCCGGACTCCGGGGATGCTGCCCACCAGTTTGGCCGTATCCCCACTCACAACTCTACTGCATATCACGTGGACGTTTGGTCCCGCATCAACTGTATAGCAAACCGGCATTCCTTTTGCCCGCGCCTCCCTCACTGCTTGCATTACAACCAGTGTGGCAGGTTGCCAGTAGAATAACGCCGGGTCCGACGTCATCATCACTGCGTGCATCAAGTTGGAATCTGTTTCAACAACATCGGCGAGAACGGCAAAGTCCCGGGTCAGGATGGCGTCACGGCATATTTCCAAGCGGCGGGGGGCGTCCACTACGCGGGCAGCTTGGAGTGGGGATGTACCTGCTAACGCGTGCCCTTCAGTGGATCCGGTGGATTTTTTCTCGTCGCTTATTATGACAATGCAATCCGCCAGATCCCAATATTCGGGTGAAGCTATTGAAATTGCATAAGAATCTCCATCCCCCGTCCCTACGGTCCACTCAACAAATCCGCCCGGAATGGACCGGCAGGCTGAACCGGAGCTCCGGCGGGCCAGGCGGGAAAGATCTGCCTCGTCCAATTTCAAGCCCGCGGCACTTGTGGAAGCCAGGGCCAACGCCGCGAAAGCCGATGCTGAAGAAGCGATCCCGGCACTCGTGGGGAAATTGTTTTGACTTTCCACTTTCGCGAAATACTCGATTCCCGCCAGCACGCGCACTTCATCCAACATCTTGCAGACGCGCACCCGTGCCTTTGCCCCGGCGATCGTACTGTTTATTTTTATCTCATCTGCTGAAAGGCCTTCATCAAAACGGACTGTGGTTCGAGATTCCAAGCCATCCAGGTTCATGGAAATCGACCCATTGGCCGGTAAGCGCAGAGCATCCTCCCGGTTTCCCCAATATTTTATAAATGCGATGTTTGGATTTGCCCTGGCAGTGAATGGGTCCATAACCAGAGTTTATCACAATTGAAATTTCAGAAATTAAATTTTTCCTTATCAACAGGAGAGCCTGCTTATACCTATTTATTTCCCCCCGACCGCTTTATGAATTTATGAAGGTAATCTTTTTACGCTCGCACTGATTCTTATGGTCGAATATAGGTCGTGTTCAAGTAGTCAATAACCATCTTGAAACCCACAGATTTTCAAGTCTCCAAAATCCTTTAAAAAGGTTCTTCCTTCGTATAATTTGAATTTATGAAGGCGCACTTTTTGAAATTCTTAAATCTCCTATGGTTGGATTAAGAGAACAGGATAGAGCTCCAAACTATTTCCTTTTTTTCAGATTGGTTGGTTAGCCTCAATTTGGCAATAATAAATAATATATTCAGGTAATAATCTGTCTCTATTTTCATCCTGCGGGGGCAAAGACGCTTCTCAACTGGGTGCTATTGAAAGGACAACTGCTCCTACCATTTGCCCATTCCGAAGGGTTGCCAGCGCTTCTCCGGCTTGTTCCAACGAAAAAGTCGTTACATCGGTTTTTACGGGCACTTTCGGGGCTAATCCAAGAAATTCCTCGCCGTCCCGACGGGTAAGATTGGCTACAGAGCGGATAATCCGTTCCTCCCACAGCAGGTTATATGGAAAGGAAGGGATGTCGCTCATATGAATCCCACCGCAAACTACGACTCCGCCTTTGTTCGTGGCTTTCAACGCAGCTACAACCAGCGGTCCAACCGGAGCGAAGATTAAAGCTGCATCTAATTTTTCAGGCGGGTCATCCGTGGAATTCCCAGCCCAGTTTGCTCCCTGCCGTAACGCAAACTGTTGTGCGGTAATATCACCGGGACGGGTGAATGCATATACCCGCTTTCCATCGTATTTGGCAACCTGCGCTATGATGTGAGCGGCCGCGCCAAAACCATAAATTCCAAGCGTTTTGACATCTTCTCCCGCCATCCGATAGGTCCGGTACCCAATTAATCCTGCGCATAATAAGGGGGCTGCTTCTGTGTCTGTATAGGATGGAGGGATGGAAAAACAGAACCGTTCGTCTGTGGTTGTATACTCGGCAAACCCCCCATTAATATTGTATCCGGTATAAACAGGATGATCGCATAAATTTTCCTGTCCGCGTTCACAGTAACGACAGGTCCCGTCGGTACCCCCCAGCCAGGGAACACCAACTCGCTCCCCGGGTTGATAACGCTTTGCTCCCTTTCCACTCTGCACAACCGTCCCAACGATTTGATGTCCGAGCACGAGCGGTAATTTTGGTTCTCTCAATTCCCCATCAATTATGTGCAGATCGGTGTGACAGACACCGCAGGCATGCACTTTGATCAGCACCTGTCCGGGTCCAGGTTGAGGAATTGGCAACTCGACCAATTTCAGGGGCTCACCTACCCCTTCGAAAAGCATGGCACGCATGGTTTGCATATGGGTTCCTTTCAGGGAGTGGGCAGCGGCGGTGTCACGTTGTGACCTTCGCGCCAGGCAACCAGGAACGGAAACGGATCAACCTCACCGCGCCTGGCATGCCAGTCCGTTGGATAACTTGGGTGCGATATCCCAAAGTGAAGGTGGGATGGAGTGGTACGGGCATCCCCGGTATGACCTACATATCCAAGGATTTGTCCCACCGTCACCCGCACTCCCGCTTTAATCCCTGGTTCAACAGCCGACAGGTGCGATCCGTAATAGCGCACACCATCATCCCCGATGATGGCGACGGACAACCCGCCGCGCAATCCTGGGTCGTCTTCCTCAGGGGTCCAGCGGTCTTCATATGAAACGAAGTCCACAACTCCATTTGTTATCGCCACAAACTTAGAACCTTCCGGGGCGAAAATATCCGTTGCTGGATACCCATGGCCGGCAGTACCTTCGGAGAAATCGGCTACATTCGATGGCTCGATGGGGAAAATGTAGGACCAGGAAATGGGCGTCTCGGTGGGAAGGTCGGTCGGCGTGGAAGATGCAGTTACGGATGGAGTGAGCGAGGGTGGGTGGGTTTCAGATGGGGACGCTAGCGGCGTGGGAGAATTTTCTGCAATATCGGAAAATTTAGTTTGTGTTTGAAGATGTTCTATCGAGGGAGTGGGTTGCGGAATTAGGGCTCCTGTCAACGGGGAACAACCAGCCAGTAGAAATCCAAATACAACCAGGTACCTAATCATTTTTTCAATCACTTTATCTTGTATAACTTTTCCAAGTCCGGGATATCTTCTGCCGCCCTGCGGAGAATGTCGAAAGCGGTCTCTATTAATAAATCCAGGCGATTCGGTGAGATGGGTTCCCCGGCATCTGCCAGTTCGATTATTTTGATGATATTACCGCGCAATCTACTGGCGCGACGCGCCCAATGAGAGTCGACTGATAGGCGCTCCAGCCGGGAGGCAAGCAACCGAAGCAGATCGATTTGTTGGTGAATGTCGATCACATGAATATTATAGCGTAAGGCGATCCATCGTCAGAATGGATCGCCTCATTTTCAGATCTGAACAATTAAGGGGGAAATAATTTACTCGGTAAGTACATTGAACAATTTCCGGGTGGTCTCTATTAATTTTGAGCGCACTTCCCGGGCGTCCTTTCCAGCTTCCTGCATACCAAGAACAACGCCGCCGACCACCGGTGGAACGGTCAGGCGCACCAGCCTGGCCTGCGGTGCACACCGTTGGATGGTTGTGCGCATACTCTCGGTCATTAATGGGTGTCCGTCGTAAAGGCTGCCGATCAATACAACGTCAAAAACTTCTTTTTGAAGATCAAGCTGGTTGATCACACTGACGGCCATCATTCCGAGTTCATTTCCAGCCCAGCGAATGACATCCAAGGCTTGAGCATCGCCTTGGCGGGCAATCTCGAAAACAAGCAGGATCATTGCCGGGTTGAAGTCGAACCTGCCCAGGTATACTCCTTCCACCAGGTCATCCAGATTTTTAGCGCCGGTTTCTTTCAAAAAGGCTGGGGTTAGCGCGGTCGCAGGTCCACGTCTGACCCACTCAAACGCGACCGAGCGCATCGCCCTGGCCAGGATATCAAAACCTCCCGCAGCTTCGCCAGACCAATCGCTACCGCCCCCCACCACACGGCCTTCGTTCTGGTGATCCCTGCTCCATCCGCGGCAGTTGCATCCGGTTCCCGACACCACTGAAATTCCCCATCCTTCTTCTGCCCCTGCCAGGATTCCTAATGTGGTGTCATTTACAATTTCCAAGGGACATGCTAATTTTAGAGGACGGACGGCCTCCAAGTGCGCCGCTCGCTGGCTGGGCCAGTCATATCCAGCCAGTCCCATCCCGGTTCCGGCAATTTGACTAATGGATAATTTTGCCATTTCCAGTGCCTGGGCGGTGGCATCGAGCAGGTTTTTTGCGAGTCCATCATAACCTACTGATTCCCAGTTACCGGGTCCAGCCAGACCGAACCCGACTGCTTCGCCGGTCTCATTCGCAATCAGGGCGTGAGTTTTAGTTCCTCCTGCGTCAACTCCAAGAAAATATCTCATTTATTTCCTCTAAGATATAGCCACCCAGCTCAATTAATTCCAGAATTGCGGGAGATATTCTCGATAGCTGGTTAAATAATCATCCAGGATTTTCCTGGCTTGTTCGAAATCATTGACCACCGGGTCAAGCAGGAGGCATTGCAGGGCTTTCTCGCGTGATCCTTCAATGGACGCTTCAACGCATAGTTGGGCCACCGTGACTTCACGCCTTAGGATTTCGGCCACCGGGTCCGGGAAGGCTCCCATGAGCACAGGGTGGATGCCTCCCCCGTCCACTACCACAGGTGTTTCTACGGTGGCTCCCATTGGGAGGTTGGAGATCTGGCCCTGGTTGAACAGGTTGGCAGCCAGGTGGTAATGCGTACTTGCACCTGCCACATTTTCGATCATCTCCAGGGCTCCTTCAGAATCAGTATCTTTCAGTCCGTCTCTGGTCGCCTCGCCATCCGCCATGCTTTTAAGTCTTTCATGTTCAAACTCCCTCACTGCGGCGTTAAGATCCCAGTCATAGAGTGGGAGATGATACTTTTCCCATGGCTTGGTTGCCGGATCAGAAACCCAGGGCAGGTATTCACATAAATGGCTGTCCCCAGGGACTGGGAAAAGCCCAAACGCTTCAAATACTCGCCTTGTCAAAGGCTCAAATTCCGGATCAAGCTCAAAAAAACGCTTCCGGAAGAGAGGATAAAGGTCTTCACCGTTCTGCCTGTCGCGTATGGAAATGATCCATGAGAAATGGTTCAACCCGGCGGCGCGGATATCCACGCGTGGGACTACCTGTGTTTTTACCTGGGTATGGAGAGGTGCCTGCATGGGGTCGGCATGCATCCCAATAATCCCCTCCGGGACCGAAAATCCCAGGTCTTTTGCAAGCGCAATGCCCACCATCGTGTAGCCGATATAAATCTGGTGACACAAGCCGACTGCCTTGATTTTGCTGAAACGGTTGATGGCGTCGCAGATTCGTATCATGGGATTCGTAAAATTAATGTACCAGGCCTCCGGACAGGCCTGCTCCATATCGTGAGCGATTTGCATCACGGGTCCGATATTGCGGGCTGCGTGAGCGAACCCTCCAGGTCCTCCATTTTCAGCGTAGGGTTGCCTTACTCCAAACTTGAGCGGGATTTCAAAATCTTTTCTCCAAAGGCCTTCACGCGCTCCTACTTCTATGGCGGAGACAACAAAATTTGCTCCTGCAAGAGCGTCCTGGTGGTTTTTATATGCCTTGATGGTTAGATTTGAGTCCCACTCTCGATTAAGCCTTTCAGCAAGCCGTTTTACTGTGTCGAGCGTGTCGGGGTTGTGGTCAACAAGTGCCAATGTGCTGCCCTTCAATTTTTTACTGTTAACGAGGGCGGAAAGAGTATTTTCCCCAAATGAAGCGCTGCCTGCACCTATAACAACAATTTTGGTCGGGAGTGTCATATGCATCACCATTTTGAATAAACACGATTAGCTTGTGTTCTTCGCGTTCCAACGCTTGAACCATTGGTCGCGGTTATTTAATTTTAAGTTCGTACCAGTTTTCTCCGATAATTTTCCCTTTTGCAAAGACTTCAACAGATAGCTTATATCTCCCAGTCCGAAGAGATGGCAAGGTCAATTTAGTCTCTGTTGAAACGCTGTCTGCTGGAATGTTCACCGTGAAGGAGGCAGATGCAAAATTGCCACCTCCACCCTCCACGTGCCACTCACACACTGCATCAGAGAAAGCTTCCAGGAAATCGTTAACGATGTAGAACGAAACCTGGGTAGCTTTTTCAGGGACAATTTTTTCTGGCAACTTAAAACTGGGTAAGACTGGTTGCATGGCCCGTCGTAAGCCATCAAAAGCAATCTTCGGAATTCGCCAATAATCCACGACCGACCAGGTCACTGCAGGCCAGGGGTCACAAAAATCGAATTGTATGAGGCCGGTTACATGAAGGTATTTTGCTCGCCGGTAACATTCAGTTCCAAATTGGATTAAGTTACTTTGGTATGACTGGCTGTTGGCGATAAATTCCTCGAGTGAGCCGCCCGGTTCGATCCCATTATCGAAGGTCTCTGCAGGCTGGAAGTCGTGAAAACGCCAGGTTTCCCATACTTCACGGGCGTGATGGAGGTCGATGGGGGTATCCGCAGCTGACGGGATTTTTTTATAAGCGGAGCGCTCCATCTTTATACCCCAGCCTTTCATCCAATCCTGAATGGATTTCCAATGGTTCTTTTCAACCAAATTCCAAAAGTAAGTTCCGAACTTAATCATAATTTTTGTTATTGGGCTGATTTTATTCAGAGAGTCGAGCCACCGTTTGAAATGTACTATTTCAGGATAACCCACATCCGGTTCATATTGGGGGAGCATCCGTCGCATGCTCTCCAATCCTGGTAATCCTTGTGCTCCATACTCAGTAATGAACGGGGCGGAAGGAAGGTTTGTAAAATCCTGCCACTGCCCTACGTACCACCCGGGGTAAGTATGACCATCACCTGTCCCGGAGTTTCGATGTACGTATCGCGTCGGATCGAGAACCCGAACAACCCTTTCCAGCCGTTCGTCCAGTTCTCGATTATGTTCCGCACAATAATGCTCACCCGTCTGGACTGCCATCCAGCGTGCATCCCAGGGACTTTCATTATGACAACACCAGGCGATAATGGATGGATGGTTATATAGTCCGGTTACCATTGCTCGCATCTGGCGCTCTGCTTCGTCGTGAAATTCAAGCTCATCCGAATACCCCCATTGAAGCGGGAAATCCTGCCAGACAAGAATACCAGCCCGGTCACAGGCATCGTGAAATTCACCAGGCAGTACGTGAGCGTGTACGCGCAGGATATTTAAATTTGCCTGCCTCGCCAGGTCTACGTCTCGGGTAAAGAAATCACCCTTCTCCTTTTTATCGAAGGAGTGTTCGTTGGTAATGGCATTATCGTTGAAAAGAGTTTCAGAAAGCCATTGGGATGGCAGGTAATTTGAACCTCGCAGAAAGTATGGTTGACCATTAATGATCCAGCGAAACCCTTGTTCTACCTGCACAGTGCGAAAGCCAAACAAACTTGAGTGCGAGGTGGTCTCTCTTCCGGAAATAAGCGATGCCGTGATTTTATAAAGGTGTGGAAAACCCCGGTCCCAGGGTTGCCATGGATGAACATCGTTTACAGGCACCTGGTACGATTTAACGCTTTCTCCTTCAGGAAGTTCGATTGTGAACCTGGTAGTCTGAGATTTCCCTTGAAAATTCTCAGGAACGCAGCGGATCTCGAGTTGTGTGTTCCGCTTATTGGATCGGTTGTGCACCCACAAATCGACATGTAGGGTGGGGGGTTGCGAATCCATATCGGCGTGCAGGAGCAATTGGTTGATTGTGATCGAACTGTGCTGCTCGATATATACCCGGTTCCAGATGCCACCGGTATTATAGGATTGCCCAATCGGTTCCCAGCCACCACCCGGGCGGCAGTCATGGTGGTTGAGCACCCCTTTGATGAGGCGTTTCCGCATAAACCAGCCATCTGGTCCGGGCATTTCGTATGGGCTCTCGACGCGCACAGCCAATACATTCTTACCAGATCGAATGTTTTTTGTTATTTCGAATTCGAATGGATCGAAATAGCCTGTATGGTGTCCCAGGTGCTCTCCGTTGAGGTAAACATCCGCAAAATAATCTACTCCATCGAAATGGAGGGTAATATGTTCTGAATGTGGTCGAAGTTGAAATTTGCGGCGAAACCAAACGACCCCATGGTGATCAAGTCCGCCGAGATACCAATTTAATGGGATCGGCATCTTTCCCCAGGTTGAATCATCAAAGCTGGGCTCGCCAAATATTGGTTTATCCTCTGTGGTATAACGCCACAGGCCATTCAAATCGGTGGTTATGGAATACTCCTCAAAGGGGTATTTTAATACCAATTATCCCTTGATCCCAGATATGACCACACCCTGGATGAATAGTTTTTGTGCAAAGAAAAACATTAAGATTGGGGGGATCACCATTAAAGTGGATGCAGCCATCAATAAATTACCCTGGTTGGTGTAGACAGCGTTGAACGATTGCAGTCCAAGTGCCAAGGTCCAATGCTGTTGGTTTTGCAAGTATATCAAGGGTGCATAAAAATCATTCCAGGCGTATAGAACAGAAAAGATGGTTACGGTCGCCAGCACCGGGTACGATTGAGGAATAATAATGTGCCAGAGGATGCCGAATGGCCCGCAGCCGTCTATGCGCGCCGCGTCGTCAAGTTCGGTCGGCAAGCACATAAAGAACTGACGTAAGAGGAACACATCCCAGGCGTTTGCAAAGAACGCCGGAATGATCAACGGCAGCAGTGTATCATACCAACCGATCTTTTTAAACACGATGAAAGTCGGTATCAAAGTGACCTGCGGCGGTAGCATGATCGTCGAAAGCAGCAACAGGAACAGGGTTGGCATGAATTTAGACCGGAAGCGTGCAAAGCCATATGCAACCAATGTGCAGGAGACTACCGTTCCAATCGTACCGAAGAACACTACGATCAAGGTGTTGAGCAGGTAATGCCCAAAAGGAACTTTGGTAACTGCAAGCAGGAAATTTTCCCAATGCAGTTTAATTTGTGTGACCCTTGTTCCGGAGGCAACCGGAAGCTCGAAGACCTGTGAAGGATTCTGTGGGTCTACAAACTTTCCCGTGGTTCCCTGTTTATCGATCAGAGCTAATTGTCGCGTTTCTCCATTTACGGGAATGTCATATAAAAAATATTCCTGGCCGTTGATAGCAACCTGAACCTGGTCCATGGGGATCCACTGTGGTGGAAAGGTATTGACTGCATCTCTCGGTTTGAGGGCAGAAACGACCATCCAAGCCAGTGGAGTTAGCACCACCAGCATTCCAATGGAAAGCAGGATGGTTGAGATGGTTCGGACGATGGTTTCATTAACCTTTTTGCTTTGTCTCATAGACCGCCTCACTTGTTCTGGAGCTCGCCTTCATAATATACCCAGATCGCTGAACTGCGGAAGACCAGCAAAGTGAGTAACAGCACAATAATAAACAGTACCCAGGCCAATGCCGAGGCATACCCCATGTTCATATATCGGAACGCGTTGCTGTAAAGATATACGTTATAGAACAATGTGGATTTTGCAGGACCTCCCACTCCACCAGTTAACCCACTGGTAAGAACATAAACCTCGGTGAAATACTGAAAAGTACCAATGATCCCAACGATCAAATTATAAAAAATGACAGGTGACATGAGTGGTACTGTAATTCGAAAAAATTGCTGCCAGCTGTTGGCGCCATCGAGTTGGGCAGCTTCATAAAATGTGGTCGGGATACTCTGCAGCCCGGATAAATAAATGATCATTCCTCCGCCAACACTCCATAAACTCATCAGGATCAGTGCCGGGACTGCCCAATTTGGACTGGATAACCAGCCAGGTCCATTAATGCCAAATATTCCCAGGAACCAGTTCAGAATACCAAACTTGGGATTAAATATTAACCCCCACAGGATGGCGACTGCCACACCCGCCAAAACAGAGGGAATATAGAAAACAGTTCTCCAAAATGCCAGCCCCGGGACTTTCTGGTTAAGCAGGAACGCAAGTGCAAAACCAAAAACGAGATTCAATGGGATCGCAATGATTGCATACTTGGCCGTGATCCCCAGCGAGCGCCAAAAATCCGGATCATTAGTGAACAGTTTGATGTAATTGGATAAACCGAAATTTGTCGGAGCGCTTACGATGTTATAGTCGGCAAAGGAAAATACCATCGATGCGATCATCGGGCCGACGGTAAAAAGGATAAAACCGATTATCCACGGGCTGATAAATATATACCCCCACAGCGACTCGCGTCGCCTCAACGACATTGGTTTGGCAACCTTTTTCATAAAGTTTTTCCGGATGCTTGAAATGTTGTTCCCTCTTCCGTAAGAAGAGGGAACAACATAATTACCGCTAGGCTTATGGATGAGCTGCCCAATACTCATCCAGGTAGCCCTGGGCTTCCGCTTGCAGGTCATCCATCACCTGCTGCACATTATTGCTATCCCCACTCAGGATTCGGCTCATCGCATTTTCTGTGGCATCCCAGACCTTTGAGTAGTTGGGTACCCACGACTCATTATTGGGTGACGCGTCCATATAACCTATGGAATCGATAAAAACCTGGAAATCCACGTTCGGATAATCGGTGTTCATCTTATTTATCCAATCGTTTGCGAGGGATTTCCTGGAAGGGATGCAGCCGAATATTCCGCACAGGCGGCTTTGCATTTCAGGCTGCATCAGCCATGTAGCAACTTGCCATGCCTGGTCGGGGTGCTTGGAATGTGCCGGAATGGCGAATGTATCCGCGTTCACCGATGAAACCACGTCTCCGTGCGGCCCTGTAGGTACCGCTGCGACGTTCCAGTTTCCCGCAGTGGTGAAGTTGGGGAAGGCATAACTGGCCCAACTGAAGCATTCGAACATGGCCACTTTTCCACTTTCAAAAGTGAAGTCCATCCCGGTAAAGGTTGAGCCTTCATCCAGGCTTGAAGGTCGGATGTGTGTGGTGTAGATGGAATCGTACAGGAACTGCATTCCTTCAAGGTAGCCTCCTGTATTCATTTCCGCATGTTTGTAGTCTGCACTCATTCCGAGCGGGTTTCCACCGAATTTCCCAGGTACGGTTCGGAAGGGCCCGCACCACCCGCCCCAACCCCATTGCGTGATCTTGGTTGGGTCAAAATTAGGCGAGGCAGCATTATTGCCGTTCTGGTCAAGGGTCATCTGCTGACCAACCTCGATCAATTTTTGCATCGTCCAGGTGCTGTCACCGTATTGCTTGGGTGGATAAGCAATTTTTGCAGCATCGAACAAATCTTCATTCACGAAGGTAACGGAGGGATAAACACCCAATGGGAGCCCGATGGTCTTGTCATTGAAATTCAATAGTTGCAGGGAAGGGCCGTAAAAATCTGTCGTGTCATAATTATCTCGCTGAATGTAGGGACTGACATCGATCCACTCGTCATAGAATTCAGCGATACCCTGGATGCCGATCGGGAACGCCAGGTCAGGTGCTAGGTCTCCTGCCAGGAGGGTGGAAAACTTGGATGTATGCTCTTCCCAGGTCGAAAACATGAATTCTATCTGTATATCTTTGTGACTGGCATTATATTCAGCCGCGATCGTATTTAGGGCAGCCATTGAGTCTGGATCCGAACCGGCTCCGAAACCTACGAAGATCGTTATCTTCACTGGCTCAGTACTCACCGGCTTGGGGGCACACCCTGTGAATAATAGTAAACCCGCCATGAATATCGCGAAAAATGGGTACAAACGTTTGCTAAGCATTGTCTCCTCCTTAACAGAGTTTTCGGTCAATGGGTGATTGTGAAGGCTGGTCATTTTTTTGTTTTTCAGTTCCCTCCTTATTCATAGCTAGCATCCGCAGGACTGGCGGATTGTCAATTCGGTGGGTAAAACCAGGCGTGGTTCGATTTCCTCGCCCTGGATAACGCGAACAAGTTGTCTCACTCCCTGTTTTCCGACAAGCTCCGTCGGTGCCCGCACAGTTGTCAAGGGGGGTGACAATGTACCTGCGAATAAGGAGTCGTCGAATCCAACAACTGCTATTTCATCGGGTACTTTTAGGCCTGCCTGTCGCAAAGCCATGAGTACACCGATTGCTGATTCGTCATCACCCGTGAAAACTGCATCGAAATTTATCCCCTCTGACACTAATTTTTCTATCGAGGCTCGTGCTTCATTACGGTCAAAATTTCCACGCCTGATCAGCACTGGATCAAAGGCAATCTGGTGGACATCCAGTGCTTGACGATAACCTTTTTCCCGCCAGGATGAATCTTCATGATTTGCCGGGCCATGCAAAAAAACGATCCTGCGACACTGATGGATTTCGATAAGGTGGTCAACAATTTTCTGCGCGCCGGACTGGTTCTCAATTGTAACTACTGGGATATCCAGGGAATTTGGTGGCGCCTGGTGAAGTAATACTACCGGAAACCCGATTTCGTGCAAGCGGGTTAGCTCTTTCTCGTCCAGGCTCTCAGTGAATACCAAAAGGCCATCTGTGTTGTATTCTCCGAGGGGGCGATGGGGAGTGTTTTCAGGTCTCGATTGGGTTGCATGAATAAGAAGATCATATCCAGCTTCACTGACTCCTGCCTCCACCCCCCGCAGCAAAGGTTGAAAGAATGCGCCGCTGATTTCAGGCAGGAGTAACCCAATGGTAGCTGTCCGATGGCTGGCAAGAGTTCGGGCTGCAGCATGCGGAACATAATTCAGTGCAGCCACTGCTGAACGGACTCTCTCGGCGGTTTGAGCATCTACTGGGGCGGTCCCATTCAGGACGCGACTCACTGTGGCGATGGAAACGCCGGCTCTTTGGGCAACATCGGCAATTGTGAGACGGGTTGGGTGCATGGACTTGGGCGCGAAAAACAAGAAAATGTAAACGTTTTATGAAAGCGCTTACATAGTATAGCGAATCTTGCAGCCTAAGTCAACTCATTACGGGATTATTTAAGGTTTGAAGTACCAACCGCTGATCTAGTACCAGGTTATTTTCCTTCTCCGCGCCTGGATTGACGGATTCCCAACAATCTCCGGATTCTTGCATGTCGTTCCCGGGTCAGTGGATAGAACCATGCAGTGATGACTGCCGAGAACAGCAATACCGCTCCCAGGGGTCCAATCAGCAGACGGATTGCGGTTAAGGTAATTGGGGTCTGTTCGAAATTAGTCGCGCCCATTGGCGGGGTCTGGTATCCGAACCAGCCCAGCACCTGCAAGGCAAGAAAGATTGCCAACGCGCCGGTCAGCTTCCGGATAAAGTTTTTAACTCCGTAGTAGATCCCTTCCTGTCTCCGCCCGGTCCGTAATTCGTCCCATTCGATCACGTCTGGAAACATTGCATCGGGCAGGATGTGGGCTGCCGAGACACTCAACCCTGCCAGGAAGGCCATCCAGAGTACCAATGTTATTTGACCCGGATGCACCAGGAAGATGCCAATTTGCACTCCTGCCCAGAACACCATCCCAATGATATACGCGATGTGTTTACCCAACCGGTGGGAGAGCCATAGCCAGAATGGCAGGGCAACGATCGCGGTGACTAAAAGCAGCGCAAACATTGCTGATTCCAAAGGAAGGGGAATCCCGAAAAATGCCACCGAGGTCAGCATGTTACCCCTTGCAATCCAGTAAAGTAGGTAAAAGGGCAGGACGAGTGCCACCAGGTCAAAGGTGATCCAATTCAGCATGTAAATAAGGGTAGCAAATCGAAATGGAACATTAGCCCAGGAGGTTCGGAGTGTTTCTTTGAATGTCACTGTCTCCTGTGGTCGGTCAGCTGCTCCATACCGCTCCCGTACTACGGCAAAAATAAGCAGGAAGGGTATGACTGCCAGTCCCCCGAAGATTCCGCAACGATCAAGTATGCCTGCTGTTGGCTAAATCCGGCTGCCAGGGTTGCATCGATGATCGCTGGCGCGGCAACCGCAGCCACCAGGGATGCCAAAAGGTTAAACAATATCCGGTAGCTGGTCAACGTGGTTGTTTCGTCGTAATCCGGGGTAAGCTCTGGAAGCAGGGAGGAAAACGGCACTTCGCACAATGTCTCGAAAGTATCACTGATCATGAAAGCCAGCGTGACCGTTGCAGCCAGGGCGATTTGGCTGTGCCATGGTGGAGCCCACCAAAGTAGGAGAAAACTTGCTCCGAAAGGGATGGAGAAAAAGAGCAGGAAAGGTCTACGGCGGCCCCACCGGCTGCGCATTCGATCGGTCAGAATGCCCACCAGCGGATCATTGACCGCATCCCAGATTATCCCCACCAGTGCGGCGAAAGACGCCAGGCGGGCGTCGAGCCCAACCACGTCTGTCAGGAAAATCGCATAGAAGATCTGCCGCAGGGTTCCATAACTTGCAGCGCTCCAGTCTCCTGTCCCATAAGCCAGCTTGATCCAGAAAGATAAAAGCGCCTTTTTTGGTTCGCTGGTATTACCGCTCATGATTACTCCTTGCCATGTCTTCTGGTATCATCTTATTAACACCACTTTTACCAGATTTCCTCGAGATGGACAGGATTGTTAAGGATATAATCGATTCGATGACAATTCCCCCAAAATCGTCCCTTGCCGGAAAACTAAAATCAATGGGAGTTAAGATCGGCACAAGGGAACTCCAACCTCAAACTTCAAAACCCAAAAAAAAAGCTGCCATCCAATCAGTTGTGGATGGTCATTTCGTTTCCACCCGCCAGGGGGACACATTTGTAGCTGAACAAACGTATCCATCCGATTACCGTCACGGTCTCACCCCTTTGCGTATATCCGCTCCCCTCCTGACTATCGCCCAATGGGCTCGAGATCCACGCCTTGCTGTTCTACCCATTGAGTCTTTTGCCTTCCTGGATGTCGAAACCACCGGTTTGGCAGGTGGGACGGGCACATATGCCTTTTTGGTGGGCGTCGGGCGTTTTGAGGGGGATACCTTTCACTTGGCCCAATACTTTATGAGGGACCCGGCCGAGGAATCCGCCATGCTCGAAGGGTTGATGGAATTCCTTGCACCAAATTCAGCTCTTGTGACCTTTAACGGAAAAGCCTTTGACGCGCCCCTCCTGGTCACACGCTACCTGCTGCACAATATTCCTGTGCCCTTCAAGGATTTTGCACATCTGGATTTGCTTCCCCTCGCCCGGCGCCTATGGCGTGACCGTTTACCCAGCCGCGCGCTGAAATATCTCGAAGAGAACGTCCTTGCTGCGCCACGGACCGTCGACGAAGTACCCGGGTACGAAATTCCTTATCTCTACTTTGATTATTTACGCACGGGTGACGCAACTCCCTTGAAGGGGGTGTTCTACCACAATGCCATGGATATCGTGGCGCTGGCAGCACTTATGAACCATATCGCATCCATCCTGCATGCCCCTTTTGACGGGCAGGTCCAGCACGGACTGGATTTCATCGCTTTGGGAAAATTGTTTGAAGACCTGGACCGCCGGGAGGAAGCCGCCCGCCTGTATGAACGCGGTTTGGAAGCCAGTGTGGGAGAAACGAATTTTGGCGCTGCTGTCCAAAGATTGTCCGCCTTGCAGCGCCGCCGGGGGGACCTCGAATCTGCCGTCGCTCTTTGGCAAAAAGCCGCGGCTGAGGGTCATGTTTATGCCCACATTGAACTTGCTAAATACTACGAGCATCAGCAACGCAATTATGTCGAAGCCATGAAATGGACCAAGGAAGCGGAAGAATTAATAAATTCCCTTGACATCCCGCGCTATGAATACCGGCATTGGATGGAGGAATTGGAACATCGAAAAAAAAGGTTACTTGAGAAGACAGGCAAGTAATTGATCAGCGAATTCTGTGTGGAACATTAATTGGTTGTGTCTATGGGTTCGTCTTGACAGCCCATCGGGGGGTGGCTACAATTGAAAAAGATTATCAATAACAAATGGATAATGAATGTCCGAAACCGAAAGTAATTGGTTTGTCTTATTGCATAACAGTGGGTGTCGTCTGACTGCACCTCGGCGGGCCGTGGTGGAGACACTGGTAGCAAGCGTTCATGCGCTTACTCCGGTCGAAGTGTATGACGCGGCCCGCAAGGATTGCCCAGGCCTTGGCTTGGTCAGCGTATATCGCACTCTCGAGATACTGGAGGAGCTGGGATTGGTTCAACGCGTCCACCAGACCAGGGGTTGCCAGGCCTTCATCCGCACAGGAAAAGGACACCAGCACCTGATTGTATGCACTCAATGTGGCAAAGCCGTATTGTTTGAGGGTGATCAGCTTGAACCATTATTTAATATTGTCTCGAAAACAACCGGATTTCAGATTGAGAGCCACTGGTTGCAGATCTTTGGATTGTGTAATGCCTGCAGAACCAACTTATAGGAGGAAGTTACGAAAATTAAATCTTTTCTTCTAAGGTGGAATTCAAAATTCATTTGAAAATCGGCGCGGATACCCCGTCCGCTTGCGGCGGGGAGGAAGCGCCCTCCTTTTTTCAAGATATTGAAATTGTGCTATACTAACGATATGAAACTGGTTGCTCAAGTGAAACTCCTTCCTGATTCCGACCAAGTGCAATT